>Ga0310690_10013294_pt1 | contig 10029 bp, 10 predicted proteins | sample AusTroGonzalo_MG_2_FD_207661 | JGI IMG/M metagenome (GOLD analysis project Ga0310690, IMG submission 207661) | Bovine rumen microbial communities from tropical cattle in Woodstock, Queensland, Australia - Gonzalo_04 (v2) (version 2) | ecosystem: Host-associated > Mammals > Digestive system >...
TGCGCTGCCGTGCAGCTTCCATGAAGGTGCCGAGGTCCACAAAACGGCAGCCCCGCTCTTTGGCCTCGGCAATTTTCTTGTCCAGGAAAGCCGGCGTGACCTCCAGCTCGCGGTTCGACGGCATGGGGCTGCGCTGCTCCACGACACGGTGCAGGCACCATATCTCGCCCACCACAGGGTGGAGGGCTTTATAGACTTTGTGACGGATTCTCTGTATTAACATTCACGCAACACTTAAAACTCACAACTCACAGCTTGACGAGTTTCTTGACCCTCTTCTTGAGGGCTTTGTATTTCCTGTAGAGGGGCAGCAGGCCGAGTTTGTCGAAGAAGAAGGCGTGCCGTTGTGTGCGCGTCCAGCGCTCCTGCTCCCAGGTGGCGGCGTTGTGGTGGTACGACACGCTGAAGTCGGGATTGGCGCAGAAGGCATGCCCGAAGGTGCCGGTGCCGTAAATGACCATGTCGCCCGCCAGCCGCTGGGTCTTGTCGACGAAGCGGAACCCCCGCTGGGCGGCATAGCGCGCCACAAGGCGGTCGTTGTTGACATGCTCGCGGTAGTTGAAGGCGTAGTCGTCAGAGGCGGGCAGCGAGGCGTAGTAGTCGCGCAGGGCCACCACCATCTCCTGCCCTGGGCAGCAGCCCATGGTGGAGGTCAGTATCTCCATGCGCGGCACATCCTGCGTGGGGTCTTTGGCGGTGCCGTCGGCGTTGAGGTAACGCTCGGCGACTTTTTCCTGCTCGAATTCGCGGTACAGCTCGATGGCCGAGAAGAAGTTGCAGTCCAGGTATTTGTCCAGCCGCTGGAAGAGTTCCACGTCGGTGTCGAGGTAGATGCCGCCATACTCGGCCAGCACGTTGTAGCGGCACACGTCGGAGGCCAGGGCATAGCGTTTGGCGTTGCAGGCACACTGCGCCAGTGGATGCTTCCCGAGGTCGAAGGTGCTCTCGTCCCACCGCATAATCTTGTAGTCGGGCATCAGCTTCTGCCATCCCTTGATGCAGTTCTTCTGCGACTGGGGCATCAGCCCCTTGCCAAACCAGCAGTAATGGATTATCTTGGGTATCATCGGACGGACGGTCAGTCGAGTTTCTGTATGTTGGTCATCCAGGGCTGGCGGACGACGGAGCATTTCAGCGCGTTGGTCTCGTTGAAGGCGTTGCCGAAGGTCTTCTCGCCAGGGACGACGTTGAAGGTGAGGGCGGTGTTGGGGCCGGCGAAGTTCTTGACTTCGATGTCGGCCACGTCGAAGACCACCTTGTATTCTCCCGTCGCCAGCGTCTGGGGCGGGATGCTGAAGGTCAGCTCGTAGATGCCGGGGTCCAGACTCTGCCGCAGGTCCTGGTCGTTGTAGTCGGCACGTGCCAGGGGATAGCCGTAGGAGCTGTAGAGGTTGAAGCCTATGGCCAGCCGGTGGACCTTTTCGCGCACCGCCACCACCATGCGCAGCGTCAGCACCGACGAAGGATAGAAGGCGTAGATGTCCGATGAGGTGACGGAGGCTTGCAGCAACTGCAGCGTCTCGTTGTTGGGTTCGGCGATATGGCTGATGCGCTGGTCGTTGTCTTTCAGGTACTGGCGGATGGTCTCGCCGATGCTGCCGGAGTAGACGGCACGCCCCTGGTCGAGCAGGATGCCTGTCTTGCAGAGCTGCTGGATGCTGCTCATATTGTGGCTCACGAAGAGTACCGTGCGCCCCTCGCCCTTGCTCACGTCCTGCATTTTGCCGATGGCTTTCTTCTGGAACTCGGCGTCGCCCACGGCCAGCACTTCGTCGACCACCAGGATTTCGGGGTCGAGGTGCGCCGCCACGGCGAATCCCAGCCGCACCATCATGCCGCTGGAGTAGCGCTTCACAGGGGTGTCGATGTAACGCTCGCAACCGCTGAAGTCGACAATCTCGTCGAGCTTGCGGGTGATTTCGGCCTTGGTCATGCCGAGAATGGCCCCGTTGAGGTAGATGTTCTCGCGGCCCGTCATTTCGGGATGGAATCCCGTGCCGACTTCCAGGAGGGCGCCGATGCGGCCCCGGGCGCGGATCTCGCCCACCGTGGGACCTGTCACGCGCGAGAGCAATTTCAGCAGGGTGCTCTTGCCGGCACCGTTCTTGCCGATGATGCCCACCACGTCGCCCTGCTCCACCTTGAAGTTGATGTCTTTCAACGCCCACACATAATCGCTTGAACCACGCACGGAACGGTCGTTGGTCTCCCCAATCTTCAGGTAGGGGTCTTCGCGATGCCGGATGGTGGTCTGCCACCAGCGGTTCAGGTCGTGCGTCAGCGTCCGGGTACTCACCAGTCCCAGGCGGTATTGCTTGCCTATATTGTCGAATTCTATCGCCGTCATACCGTATCCATGAATGATTTCTGTACTTTGTTGAAGATGACCACGCCGATGGCCAGCAACGCCACCATCACGCCGAAGTCGTAGCCCAGCATCGCCCAGTCGAACTCACCCTCGCCCAGCACGCCGTACTTGAATGCCTCGATGATGCCTGTCACGGGGTTGAGGCTCATCACCTGGCGCATGGTGTTGTCGCCTATCAGGCTCATGGGATAGACGATGGGGGTGGCGTACATCCAGAGCGACACGAAGAAACTGAGCAGCATCTGCAGGTCGCGGTACTTGGTGGTCAGGGCCGAGAAGATAAGGCCGAAGCCCAAAGCCATGCCCGCCGTCATGAGTATCAGTACCGGCGTCAGCAGCACGTACCAGTTGGTGTGTATCTGTCCGGGAATAATCCAGCACTGGTAGATGATATACACCACCAGGAACAGCCCCAGCTGGATGCCCAGCCGCAGCAGGTTACTGATGACATTGGAGATGCGGGTCACCATGCGGGGGAAGTATACTTTCCCGTAGAGGTTGGCGTTGTCGACGAAGGTGTTGCTCGTCTTGGTGATGCAGTCTGAGAAATACTGCCACAGGCAGATACCTGCCAGGTAGAACAGGGGTTGCGGCAGCCCGTCGGTGGGGATTTTGGCTATGCCGCCGAAGATGACCATGTAGGTGAATGTCGTCAGCAGCGGCTGCACCAGGTACCACACGGGACCCAGGATGGTCTGCTTGTATTGCGTCGTGATGTTGCGCTTGACAAACAGCATGCACAGGTCGCGGTACCGCCACAATTCGCCGAAGTCTACCGACAGCAGCTTGTCTTTCGGCTTGATGATTGTTGTCCAGTCTTTATTGTCGTTCATTTAGTGGGAACGTTTGTTGCGGAGGAAGACATTTTTCATGATGCCCCAGAAGTAGTGCCAGTCGGTGCGCAGGGGGTGCTGCAGGTACGCCTCAAGGTAGCGTCGCTCCGACTCCTGCACCTCTTCGAGGGTGTGGGGCTGCTCGGCCTCGTAGTAGAACGGCGGCAGCAGCCCCGGCAGGGTGCGGGTGCGCAGTTCCTGCATTTCGGGGGTGTAGAGGCTGAAGTAGTGCTGCGACAACGGCCGCACGCCCACCAGCTTCATCTCCCCCTTCAGGATGTTGATGAACATGGGCAGCTCGTCCAGCCAGGTGCGCCGCAGGAAGGCTCCCACGGTGTTGATGCGATAGTCGCGTGCGAACTTGCCGCTGTCGTCCAGGTGCTGGGTGGCATAGATGTAGGGCTGCAGGTACTCGCTGTAGGAGTACATCGTGCGGAACTTGTAGACGGTTATCTCCTTGCCTCCCTTGCCTATGCGCCTCAGCTTGGCGAGGGGGGCCGTGCTGGGGGTGTCGCCGGTGATGGGCTCCGCTACCTTGCGCAGCAGGGCACGGTATTCCACACCGATGCTCTCGTCCACCACCTCGAAGCCCGCACGGTACAGGCGGCCCAGCACCTCCACGCGGTGCATCGTCCTGTTGCGGCCTTTGGTGACGAGGAAGTACAGCGGCTTCGTCAGCTTCAACTTGGGGAACACGCGGTGCCACAGGTAGTGGAAATAGTAGTACATCCGTGCCAGGGGCTTCGGGTACCGGTCGTAGATGACCTGTTTCTTCACCGACGAGGTGCGGCAGTTGACATAGATGTACCCTCCATCCGCCAGGCTTTGGTTGGCTTTGGCGAGGAAGATGTCCAGGTGGTATATCGTGTTCAGCGGCCGCTTGACGAACAGCATCTCGTAGGGTTCCCCTCCGGGACGCTGGGCGATGGGGTCGTCCCCGTTGTCGGTCAGCGGGATGATGTGCGTCGACTCCGACAGCTCTTCTTCATGCTCGTTCAGCCAGCGCAGGTCTTCCTTCAGCGGCATGCCCAGACCTTCCGTGTAGAACCGCCGCAGGTCGGCGTTCCCGATGTCGTCGGCCGACGCAATCTTTCGGACATTCTGTGTTCCAGGCTCGGTGTAACTGTTCGAGGGCCAGTAGAATTCTTCGTTAGTGGGGTGCAGTGGGAACAGTGGTTGTTTCATAGAGCCTGTAAAGTGTTGTTGTTCAGTTGGTTATTTATGCGGGGGGGGGTAGATAGGACCTCTAAAAACCGAGGGTGAATGAACGAGGTGGCCACGGCGGCGACCCCCTTGACGGTGACCACCAGCCGGCGGTCTTTCTTGATGCGCTTGATATGGCCCTCGGCGCCCTTGAAGGGACCGTCGATGACACGCACGCGGTCGCCTTGGTGGTATTCGGGCTTGTCGTCGCCCAGATAGGTGAGTCCGTGATGGCCTGCCGTACACACGAAAAGGAACATCTCCATCTCCCGGTTGGGAATGGCCGTCGGGGTGGTGGTCCCCGGAGTGCGGTAGACCCACAGATGGGTGAAATTCTGCTGCTCGAAGCTGCGCAGGTATTCCTCCTCTGTTTGGAGAAACACCAGCGACCTGACGACCTCCGGCACATAATGGTGCACCCCGTCAGCCGTCAACTGCTCCTCTATGCGGGCAGTCTTGTTGTGATATACTCTGGCAGCATACCAGTTCATAGTCATAGTGTCGTTATTTATAATTCGCGTAGTTGTCATTTTTTCACTATACCCCACACCTCCACTTTTCCGTCGCAGGGCGAGGAAAATCTCGGGAATGGAAGGCAAAAAGCCAACTTCTGCACCCACTTCCTATCCAAGAAATACAATGCAATTCCCGCTATGTGTGGATATTGGGGATTTCACCCTCCAACATAGAAACCTAAAACGATAATATTTTTTTTTAATTTTTCTAATATTTTAAAAATTGTGGGGGTATTGCCCACGCAAAGCCCCCCGACAGTATCCTACTCAAAACTCACAGCTCAGAACTCACAGCTCTATAGTCCCAGCGCCTTCAAGCCCTGGTTGTACTTGATGTCTTTGGGGATGTTGTTGCTGCGGATGAGGTCGAGGTCTTTCTGCAGGTCGGGGCGGATTTTGCCGTTGGCTGCGGCATACTCGCGGGCATAGTTGATGTCGCCCTCGCCTTCCACTTTCAGGATCAGCGCGGCCCAGCTCTTCATGGCTTCTTCGGCCTTCTCCACGTCAACCACATACTGGCCTTTCTCGTTGCGGGTGAAGGCGCCGTTGTCCTGGAGGTAGTTGAAGCACATCATGTTGGCGATGCCGTGGGCCTCGGAGGCGCCGAAGCGCACGCTGCGCAGGATGCCGGCGATGAAGGTCACGAAGGCGTCTTCCTTGGTGCAGTTGGTGATCTCACCCATCTCGATGAGCTTGGTGGTGAGGAACAGGCCGCAGATGTCTGCCTTGGCCTCTTCCCAGGCGCTGTACTGGTTGCCCAGGGCCTCGCGCAGGCTCTCGTGCTTGGTGACGGTCTCCTTGATGCCCAGGCCGTGGGCCACCTCGTGGAAGCAGACGTTGCTGAAGAAGGCGTTGAAGTTCACGTTGTCCTTCTGGTCGTCGCAGATGAAGAGGTTGGCGATGGGCTGGAGGATGGTCTCGAATTTGGCCTGCATGGCGTTCTTCAGCTGGAGGCGGCGGGCACCCTTCTGCTGGTGGATGCGCTCGTCGTTGGGCAGGTTGATGGCGATGGTCTTCGAACCCGCGTTGCAGTCGCCGGCGTAGTAGATGACGTCATACACGTTCAGGTCGCTTTCGGCACCGGCCATGGCGGGCTTGTACTGCGGGTCGCAGGGCAGTTCCTGCTGCAGCATGGGCAGCATGCCCACGAATTTGGCCAGGTCGTTGCTCCACTTTTCGTCCTTCACCAGGATGAAAGCCTCGTAGCTGGTCTTGGCGCCGTAGAGGCCGTCGTCGTAGTTCTCGATGGGTCCCACGACGAAGTCTATCTTGCTCTGCTTCATGTCCATCCAGGCCAGGTCGCTCTGGTAGTAGTCGTCGGTCATGAGAGCCTTGCGGCGCTCAATGAGGTAGTTCTTCAGGCCAGGGTCTTCGGCCAGCTCGATGGCCATGCCCATGAGGCCGTCAACCTTCTTCAGCTTCTCGGCATATTCCACATGGTAGGGCACTGCCACCAGCTCGCCGTAGTCGTCCCAGCGCAGCACGGTGTACTGGCTCTTCTTCTCAGGGTCGGGCAGGGCCTCGAATTGCTCGGGGGTCATGTCCACGGGGTAGAAGTTGCAGCCTTTCGGGCGCTCGCCGTAGCCGGGGATGAAGGGTTTCTCCTCGTCCAGGCGGTCCCAGGCGCCGTACATGATTTGGGCGTAAGCCTTCATGGCGGGGTCTTTCAACGTGTCGAGGCTGGCGCGGTTCTCGGCGCCGAAGTACTGCTCCCAGTACAGCTCGTCCATCACGTCGGCAATCTGGATGAGGATGGGGATGAGCTGGCGCTCTTTCTCGCTCAGCACGCTCAGGTCGGTGGTGAGCGTGAACTCGGCAAATTCGTCAACTTTCTGCTGTAATTCCATGTTTTGTTCAGCGTTTTTGTTCTTGCAGCCCACGGTGACGAGCATCGCGAGGCTCATTACGGAAATAAGTAATTTCTTCATTGTTAAGTGGTTTATTGTTGTTGTCGGGGAAAACTTTTCCTGCAAAGATACATTTTTTTTTGCTATTACGGAAAAAAGTAGTACTTTTGCACCCGATTTTGAGAGCCCAAAAGCGAGGAATAATTCTCAATTTTCAATTCTCAATTCTCCATTGGAAAGGTGCTCGAGTGGTTGAAGAGGCCCGCCTGGAAAGCGAGTAAGCGTTAAAAGCGCTTCAGGGGTTCGAATCCCCTCCTTTCCGCCAAAAAGTCTCACAAGTCTATATGCAGGAACTTGTGAGACTTTTTTCTCCTTACCTCCGTCACGCCGCAGCATGAGGATTATAGCATTTCAATATCTTTTGCCGGAAGGCCGGTGATGTCTGCAATCTCTTCGACGGAGTATCCCCTGGCTCTCATGCGGCGGGCGGTTTGCTCGAGGTTCTTGTTGACTGCTGTTTCCTTTACCACTTCAACGTCATTCTCCCACTCCTCCCAGTTCACTTCGGCAAGATAGCGGGTGACCTGCTCGCGGAGAGGTTTTAGGTCGTCACGGATAACCGACCACACGATGTCGGGGTCGACTTGGTAGTAACCATGCACCAGATTGTGGCGCATCTTGGCAATCTGAATCCACGGAGTTTCGGGGTGAGCGTTGCAGAAAGCCTTGGTGAGTTGGTAGGCAGCCTCGCCGATTACCAGGGTTTGATAGACGATGCCATAGAAAACCACCTTGTCTTCGGTCAGCCCCTCGCGGGTCATTCCCTTAGTGCGTTCAAGGATAGTGTCGGTGGCCTCCAGGATATGTTGGAGCCGGTTCCGATCTTTAGGCTGCTCTCTCATAAATCAGGATTTTATCGTGTTCAACACTCTCGACGGCGAAATCTGCCAGCGAACCCTCTGTCACTAAGTCTACGGGACGGTCTAACAGTTGCTCCAGGTCGGTCCACATGCCGAAGAATTTCAGCCCGATGGGCTGCGAGTGGTCGAGGACGACGAGCAGGTCCACGTCGCTCAGCGGCGTCTCCTCGCCGCGGGCGAACGAGCCGAACAGCCAGGCCTTCACAACGGGCTGCGTCTTGAAGTAATCGGCTATCAGTTTTGTCATCGCTTGCGTACTCATGGTATCTCGTTTTTTCGATTTTCTGTCGTTGTAACGCCAAGATTCTTTTTTTATTGCCACCGCGCCGAACTATTTCTGGCGGGTTCCCTTCTATTTCTCGCAGGTCTTGCCGCGGAGCCAGCCGAAGAGGAGTTCGGTGCTGATGGTGAGGGAGACGTTGAAGTAGGCGTACCAGTCGTCGAGGGAGTCGTCGCCGCGCTTGATGCCGATGGCGTTGACATAGTCGGGGACCACTTCGCCCGTGCGGTCGGCCAGGATGACGGCCATCTCGCCGCCGCCGTCCTCGCCGCTGAGGACTTCACTGCCCACGTAGGTGGTGCTGATGTCGTCGAGGTAGTCGGTCCAGGTCTTCCGCCAGCCGTATTCCACCGCCAGGTGCGCCCCCTCGGAGAGGCGCCATCGCATGCCGAGGCCGAAGGGCATGGCCGTCTCCAACAGCTTGTAGCGTTGCCTGTCGGGGTAGGCGAGGGTGCCTTGGCCCTCGGTGCCGAGGGGTTGCAGGGCGTACCATTCGCCCCCGTATTGCGCCATGGGGTTGAACTTGAAGAGGGCGAAGCCGCAGAAGAGGAAGGGAGTCCACCGTTTCTGGGTGCCGTAGCGCAGGCCGTAGGGGAAGAAGTTGAACTCGGCGCGCACGAAGCCTTCGGCAATGTAGGAGCGGAAGCTGAGGTTGCGCTGGGCGATGATGTCGGGATTGCCGCCAGAGATATGGCCATAGGTGCCGCCGAAGGCCACAGCCCAGCGGGTGTCGATGTTGATGCGGGCGAGGAGTCCCGCCGCCAGGTTGGGCTGTCCGAACATCGACTGGTTGTTCAGGTCGCCCAGGTAGGTCATCACTCCCGCGGAAGGCCCCAGCTCGCTGCGCGCCAGCAGGTTCTGCGCCCGTGCAGGAGGCAGGACGGCGAGGAGGAGCAGCAGGGGGAGGAGACGGCGCATCGAGGGCTATTCAGCTGTGTCGAAGTCGAGGGAATGGCAGATGCTCTCTACCTGCATCAGCAGGTCGCGCTTGCTCCAGGGCTTGTTGCGCGGACAGTAGACATAGCCCGTGAGGATGATGACCTTCTTCTGGTCGGGCGAGAGGAGGGCATAGCTCACGAAGGGGCCTCCCATGAAGTCGCCGAAGGCGCGCCAGTTGCCGCGGGTCTCGATGCAGTAGGGGCTGTCGTGGAACTCCACGGTCTTGCGGAAGATGGGTGCCAGATAGTATCCCTCCTTGTCACGTCGGCGCTCCAGGCCCATGTAGCTGTCTTCGGCAGCGGCAGGCACATGGCGGCGCATGATGGTGTCGATGCGGTCGAGGAGGGTCTGCTCCTCGAAAATCTTGCTGTCGCTGTAGGGCAGCACGTCCACCAGCACGCCGATGCCGAAGTCCTTGGCCTCCTTGCGCACCCAGGCGAAGTCGACATCCTGCTTGGCCAGGGTGAACTCGTTGGAGAAGGTCAGCCCGAAGCCGAACTGCTCCTCGATGGCCTTGCACAGCTTGTGGTTGTACATGCCGCGGAACGCCTTGATGACGCGCCGGTGCTCGGCCTTGTATAACTCGTCGAGGATGTCGCCCTCATGCTTGCGGATCTTCTCCCGCAGCGACTCGACATCTTTCACCGCGAAGTCGTAGATCACCTGCGGGGCGGCGTATTCGTCGATGTGCTTGTACACCTTTCCGGGGTTTTCGCTGTTGACATCGCAGAGCAGTATGTTGCGGTGCACACGGAACATCTCGGTGTTGCGGTACGACGAGAGGGGGATGTTGACGATGTCGAACATGGCTTCGGGGTTGTACAGTCCATCCTGCGGACGGGTGAAGAGGGAGTCGATGAGGGCCTTCGTCTCGCCGGCGTACACGCCGGGGTCGGCCACCACGAGCAGTTCGAGGGTCTTGCCCGACGAGCCTTTCTTCTGGTCGGCGGGATTCTGCGTGTTGTCGTTGCATGCTGCCAACAGCAGGACGGCGAGGATGGGGAGGAGGATTTTCCGTTTCATGGCGTTGTGTCGTTTTCCCTCCATAACGCAGCCCCCGTCCGATTATTGTGTTCCCGTCCCACAAAAACCGTCCTGCGCCTTCCCTCCTCGCCCCGAGTGCC
>Ga0310690_10013295_pt1 | contig 10029 bp, 7 predicted proteins | sample AusTroGonzalo_MG_2_FD_207661 | JGI IMG/M metagenome (GOLD analysis project Ga0310690, IMG submission 207661) | Bovine rumen microbial communities from tropical cattle in Woodstock, Queensland, Australia - Gonzalo_04 (v2) (version 2) | ecosystem: Host-associated > Mammals > Digestive system >...
TGAAAAGAGTTCCATTAGTCATTATTTGAATACTGTTTCTCTTAACTACACCGCCGCATAAAATACGTTTATAGTGCTCCGATAAAAACGTCTCTCCGCTCGCACCTATTGCCAATTGGTCTGTCTTATCAAGCCAACCCGATTGCAAAAGATCATCTGTGCATGCAGATATCTCCATCTCTGTATCATCATCGTTTTTGGCCAGAATATGTTTACGGCATGATGGACAGTGAAGATTACAAACATAATCATTCGCTAATTTAATTTGATCCGGATGACCGGTCTCCTTCATATCCTTGCGTTCAAGCAGGGTCTCTGTGTCTTTGTTTGAATTAAACTTTCTGCACAGTTCCCTTGAACAGAATGTATACGTGTTATTTATAACTGATAAGCGCATTATGCGTGCAAGCGGTGAGTTCCATATCTCGCTGCACTCCGTCACGCCCAGGTTGCCACAGCTTATGTCAAGATAATCCGGACATCCGCATAATCTCGTGGTACCATGCTCGCCTATCCACAGGGTGTTTAACGGTCTGTCGCATTTACAGTCGTTCTGCCTGCGGTCAAAATAAACAGCCTTCATGTATAGTGAAGCCATGGTATGCGCTTTGAGTTCTTCTATTGTAATTACTTTATTGCCCGCCGCAGGATTCTCTTTTTTATATCTGATTGCATCGGCTACGGATTCAAAACAGATATAATCGTATTTCTCGGTCAATCTCTTCCCTGCAAATAACTGAGGCAGGCTTTCAAGACTTCCCAAAAGCAGATACGATGCAATTGTCAGTTTCCTTCCAATTCCATTGCTGTTCCGCTGTAAATGCCTTCCGTAACGGTTTCCTTCATCATTTGAATACGTGCCGTTTAAGATGTCCTTATATCTGTCACGAGGTGTAACTTTACCATGCTTGGCCGCGTATCCGAAAGCCAGGACATTGACCCATCCCATAAAGCTTCCGGGATAAGCTTTAAATGCAATCCTGCTTCCTTTCAAATCATCAAGACAGAAAAAGCAGTCCTCGGCAAAGAGATAGTTTTCTTCATACTTAAGACCTGATTTGCTCATTTCAGCCAATGCTTTATTCCGGTCATATGTACAGCAAATATAATAATCATGCTTACCGTCGGACAGCGAAAGGCCATCTTTCCAGTCTATACAGCCATTAATGCAGAACACGTTTTCGAAAACGCTGATAAAGTCGTCGACAAGTTTACCGGAATTATCACCAATGCCGACCACTCCGAGATTCTTTGCGCTCTTTAGTTTTTGCTCTATTACTTTATTCTTCACAATAATTTCCTGTCGCTATTCCGGACGTGCCACAAAGGGTTTGTCGCTTGAATAATTGCCGTTATCAATTATATGCATGAATTCATATTCGTCGTTTCTGCTGTGCTTAAATAAATTGCTCATAAAACTCACCTGCGACTTGCCGGCAAGCAATCCGTCACAAAGGCTCAAGGTATACATATCTCTGGCAATTTCATAGCCGAGCAGGTAGTGATGAAATTTTCTCTCATCCTCGCTGAAAGCCACAGACTTATCACCGCTGCTTCTGTAAACATCCGGAAACATCAACACTTCTGTATCTTTAAAAGATGTCTTTATTCTATCGCATATGGCTATATCATCCGTTGCAACAAAGACCGAAGTAAAACCTCCGTCCTTTATTGCCTTTGACATTTCCGCAATCAGCTGTTCTTCATCAATACAGACAGGATGACCATTGTATCCGCTTTTAAAATCGGTCCCCCTGTAATGAACGCCAAGAACTTTTCTTCCGTCTTCCCTGACTTTTCTCAGCATCTCTGTTGCCTGAGAAGTTATTTCCGGTTTGAAGACAATATATTTCCTTATAATGGGCGAACAAATCCTGAAAATCTCTTCATTGTAATAGTTTTCGATCTTATATGCGTTAATATCGTATCGCTCTCTTATCATCTGCATCTGATAGTAATTTCCGTAGCAGACATTTAACGCATTATTCTCATCAATATCACCCTCTGCCTGAATAAAATAGTACTCCCAGGGATTGCTGATTTCTTTGCTCTTTTTAGCATCATAATAAGCGTAACTATTGGTCAGAACTATTTTGGGCGCCAGGCCATGCTGCTCGGCAAAAATCAGATTGCACATTATGAATCTCAATGCAGAACAAAAACCGTCGTGATCACAGTTTTCTTTTATCACATATACGATTTCCCCATAATCGACATTTCCGTTATGCTTTATCTCAAGATAATCAGCGTCATCTTTATATGCCGAGACTCTATTTATATAATTTCTGTCGCCAGTTAATACACGCTTAAGCGTGTGGAGAAGTAATAATATGCCCGAAGCATTTGAGTTGTTTTTGCTCTTTCTGCTCATCAAATACCCCTTATCAATTCTTTACTTTCCACTTAACTACAGGCGCACATAATCCCGGACGCTTTATTGTCCAGAACGGAGATTCGCTGAGACCACCCTGAATATGGAGTTTCAGGCAGGGAGAATCCTCCTCCGGATTAACGAGCCACTGAATATAATGTAAGCTTGCGGAGAAATAGATATAATACTCTCCCTCATTAAGAAAATGTGCCGGGATCTCTCCTGTAAGAACATTTTTGCCGGGCTTTACATTGTTGTCCTCATCATAGTCATCCGTAAGATAAGACCAGTACATGAGCATTCCGTCCGCATTATATATCGCATACCCTGTGGTAAATGCATTATGGACCTTCTTCATGTCAAGCTCGATCCGTACAAAGACTGATTCCGAGTTTTCGACAGGACCCGTAACTTCTTTTCCATCACGGTCAACAAGTGTGTATCCCTGCAGGTCAAAGAATTCATTATTGTAAAGTGAGAGGTCTTTCGATGCCTCTTTGTCGTACATACGGCTCTGATATTTTGTTATGCAGCTGTCGATATTACCCTGGTGGACGATCCTGCCTTTATCAAGCACGATACCGTTTTGGCAAAGTGTTTTAACTGCATTCATGCGGTGGCTTACAAAGAGAACCGTTCTGCCCTGCTTGCTGCTCAGATCGTTCATCTTGCCCAGTGCTCTTTTCTGGAACTCCGCGTCACCTACGGCAAGTACTTCATCGGCAATCAGGATATCGCTCTCGAGATTTGCCGCTATGGCAAACGCAAGGCGCACATACATGCCGCTCGAATACCTTTTTACCGGAGTATCTATATGTTCATTGATCTCGCTGAAGGCAATGATCTCATCAAGCTTGTCGTTGATCTCTGCACGCTTCATTCCAAGAATTGCGCCATTTAAATAAATATTCTCTCTGCCTGTCATCTCAGGATGGAAGCCGGTTCCCACTTCAAGTAAGCTTGCAACATTGCCCCTGATTCCAATACGTCCCTTGGTAGGAGCCGTAACCCGGCTTAATATCTTTAATAGCGTGGATTTGCCGGCACCGTTCTTGCCGATAATACCGATTCTGTCGCCCTGCTTAATCTCGAAATTGATATCATCCAGAGCCCAGAAGCCGGTCTTGTCCTTCAGTTCCTCGCCGATCTTCAGCGTTTTGTCTTCTTTTCCGAGTTTTCGGGACATCCAAGATCTGGCATCAGAATAAAACATACCGGTATTGATCTGTCCCAGTCTGTAATATTTGCCTATATTCTCAGCTTTGATTACCACATCATCCATAAGCTATATCACGTCCACAAATACTTTCTCATTCTTGTTAAACAAGAGGATTCCCGCCAAAAGAAAAATAACCGTACATCCGATGCTGTACAGAATCATGAACAGGGATACTTCCGATGTGCCGAAACACAGATTTCTGAAGCACTCCAAGATTGCCGTAACCGGATTAAACACGAAGAACGGCATGAATCCGTCTGACACTTCGGAAAGAGGATACACAACCGGTGCCGCATACATGAACAGCGACAGAAAATACTCCAGAGCCTTGGCCAGATCTCTGTATCTCGTGGTAATTGAAGAGACTATCAGTCCGAGCCCGGTCGACAACAATGCTGTCCAGAGAACGACCAGAGGAAGCAATAACAATTTAAGAGAAGCGAATCCGGCATAACCGTTAAACAAGAATACAAGATAAACAATGACAAAAACGGCAAACTGAATCATGAACTTGATCAGTTCACTGATAATGAGCGCAATAGGTACCGTCAGTCTCGGGAAATAAACTTTGCCGAAAATATCCTTGTTCGAATAAAAGACTCTTGCCTGGCTTGTAAGTAAACTGGTAAAAAAAGACCACAGTATGATTCCGACAGAGTAAAAAAGGACCGGCGGAACGCCTTCCGTGCCAATATTTGCCACGTGCCGGAAAACAATGATGAACATGATGGTCGAAAATATTGGCTGAAAAAGATACCACAGAGGGCCAAGGATCGTCTGTTTATACGTTGTGGCAATATCTCTTCTCACAAAAAGGAGAATCAGATCCCTATACTCCACAATCTGTTTCAGACCGACGGAAAAAGGGCTCTGCTTCGCTTCTATCACCGTATCCCATTGATAATCGTCAAAGTTCATAGATCAGCTGTAACCCTCTTCGTCAAATCGCCATAAACTCAGATTCAGCCTTTGCGATGTCGCCTTCGCGCAGTGCCCTGTATGCGCCCCGGAAGCGTTCTTCGAGATGCTGTTCATCGAGTTCGCAGTCATCTAAAAGATTATGATACACTTCCCGTGCAAGAACATCAAACTCCGGAGAGCCCTTAAGCGCCATAAGTCTAAGCATAATGACATACCCTGCCAGCCACTTGAATGTATCGCTATATGTCTCATAAAAGCCTCTGTTTTTGAGCTCGTCCAAAATCGCTCTAAGGGCATAGGTGCAGTCCAGAATGTTCTTCCCGGAATTACCTTGCAGACTGCTTTTATTCCCTACTCTGTAATCCACAAAGATTCTGTTCAGGAACAGGATGCGGCCCGCTTCCACACTTGTAAGCCTGGAAAAATATTCGTCATTAGTATTCTTCAGAGCCTGAAACCTGACATCTGTTCCCCTTAAGAATTCGGTCTTATAGAACTTATTCCACGGCATTCCGTGATCCGCCTGAAACAATCTGTCCGCAATATCAGCAGGAGAGATCACCTTATTCATCGGCACCTTAAGAATTTTTGCCGAGAAATCAGTATGTATGCGTTTCTCTCCGGCAAACTTCTCATAACCGAAAAATACAATATCCGTATCTTTTTTGACAGCTGTTTTCACCAGAATCTTCACGGCCTTTTTCCTGAGAATATCATCTGCATCAAAGAACAGGATATATTCTCCAGCGGCAGTATCCATTCCAAGATTCCTTGCCATTCCGGCACCCTGGTTTTCCTGGGAAAGGAGGATAACTCTGGGATCTTTGCTTTTCGCACTCTGCAAAATTTCCAGGCTGTTATCCGAAGAGCCGTCATCGACACAGATGATCTCAAGGTTTTTGTATGACTGCCCAAAGACAGATTGAAGTGTCTCTTCCAAGTGTTTCTCCGCGTTATATACGGGAATAACTATGCTTACTAACGGTTCCTTTGCTGCCCGCAAGATGCGTTTCTTTCCCTTGGAGACCATTAATGCTGCTCTTTTCCATTTAAGCAAAGAGAAAAGGATAAGAAAAAACTCTCCCTTTCCGTTCTTTTCGGCATTTTTGTCCTTCAACGGATATTTCAGGATAAATCTGATGATCTCCCGGTATTCTTCGTCATGAATTATCTGTGAGACTAAGGATAAATTCTCACGGCTTATGGGGCCTTCAACAAGGTTCTCAAAAATGTAAGTATATATCCCGTAGAAATAAACCTTGTTAATATGGTGAACGGCCAGAAGTCTCAACTGCTCATCCGTTAGCTTTCCTGATAATTCCAGGTTAACCCTGAGCAATCTTCTGATTCCGTCAAAAGCTCCTTTCTGAACCCCGCCGGTAAGACCGCCTTCACGTACTATGTAATGGTATAGAGGTTCATCCACAAAGGAGATTCTCGGATTGTTATCAAGATAATATTGGATACAGAAAATACTGTCTTCACAGGTGGATATGCTCTCGTCAAAAAAGTGCCTGATCTTCTCCCTTACATACAACTTGTTCCATAAAATGCATAGAAGATCCTGTCTGAGAGCTTCGTACACAATATCGCCGGTAAGAAGATCTTTGTGGATATGAAGCGCTTTTCTGCCGTCGCGGATCTCCTCATAGCCGCAAACGGCAAGCCCGGAATCATTTTCTATGAGCGAATTGCGCAGTTTTTCCAGAAAGGATTCATCGATATGATCGTCTGCATCAATAAAGCTGATATACTTTCCCGAAGCCTTGCGGATCCCCAGGTTCCTCGCGGCACTTACTCCCTGGTTTTGCGTGTGAAAAACCTTTATCCTTGCATCAGAAGCAGCCATGTTGTCGCATATCATTCCCGAACCATCCGTGGAGCCGTCATCTATCAATATTACTTCGAAATCACGGAACGTCTGACCAAGAACGGAATCCAGGGTCTTAGCTATATATTTCTGCTTATTGTATACGGGAATGACGATGCTTATTTCACACATGTGTTTTTACCATTTCATTCTTGTCTGAATACCAGCCGCGCCGGGGAGAATAAAATTTCTCACCCAAAACCGCTATTGCGATCCTTCTTATCAAATAATACAAGGAAATTGCAAGGATCTGCAGATGCGGAACAACAATTCTCTTCATGCCGTTCTGCTTTCTTGATTCATTGAATTCCTTTTCTCTTTGCAATGCCCTTTTATCGCTGATCCCGCCGAGCCGGAAAACACAGAAAATCGTATCCGATTTCTTAAACCTTTGTGCGCCGGATACATATAATTTCAGGAACAGATCAAAATCTGCAGCAATCATGTATTTAGTGTTAAACGTATATCGCCTGACTATATCAGTTCTGGTAAGAGAAGCCTGATGACAAATCGGATTGGTGTTTTTAAACTTCGTAAGACTGCGTCCTATTAACAGCTTATACTTGCCATTGTCGAGCAAAGCAGTATCGCCGTACAATATGTCATATTCATCCGATACCTCTGTGGAAAGCCTGCTCAAGACCTTCCCGTCAAACAGAGCATCTCCTGCGTTGATAAATATGATCCATTCACCTTCTGCATACTTTGCAGCTTGATTCATTGCATCATAGATTCCATCATCACTTTCAGAGATTATCCGGTAAGATATGTTTCTGTCTTCAAAACAACCTGCATATTTACGAACGATCTCCAGAGTGGAATCAGCAGAACCGCCGTCCTTGATCAAATACTCAAAATCAGCATAATCCTGATCCAAAATGGACTTAATTGTATATTCAATATCCTTTTCCGCGTTAAAACATGCGGTTACTACAGATATAAGGGGCATTTTATTCATAATGGTCATATAAAACGATAGATAAACGATAACAGGCCAAAAGAAATATATGACAATATGCAGGCTCCCTTTGTTTTAGCGGAAGCTTCACGGTCATGCAGAACATCTTTCCGATATTCCTTAATGATCTTTTTGGTCTCTGCTCTTAATTCATTACCCTTCGAATCAATATGTTTTTTCGAATTCAAATAGACAAAAAAAGCATTATTAACAAGCAAAGCATCAGAGGAAGCCGCATACTGCGGATATTTGTCATGGCATATATTGGATATTTCTTCACATAAACGCAATACATCCATAAGATCCTCTGCCCTTTTTAAACCTGTGATACTGTCTTCATGCCTTACGTAATAATACAAAAATTCAGGAACGACCGTTACATATTCGTCTTTTCCTGCCAGGTATTCGAAAACATAGAAAATGTCTTCACAATAATTGAACTCACGGAAAATATGTTTAATATCACAGGTTTTATATAATTTACCCCAGCATGATTCACCTTCGATCCTGCTATAGAATGTGTCTTTTATAAAATCGTTTGCAAGACACTGGTGTTCTCCGTAAAGTTTTCGTTTTGACAATTTGCCGTCTCTGGAATTATATGAATTGCATATTGCTAGAACACTGTTGTTCTTTTCAATAGCTTCAACCAGTTTCTCTACATAATCCGGCATAACATAATCATCCGAATCAATAAAGGTTATATACTCTCCCTTTGCTATCTTGATTCCCTGATTTCTCGCAAGTGCAACTCCCTGATGTTCTTCGTGTATCACACGGATCCTTGGATCAGCTTGCATATACTTATCGCACAGATTCCCGGAGGAATCATTTGATCCGTCATCCACCAGAATGATATCCAAATCAGAATATGTCTGGGAAAGAACGGAATCAACACATTTATTCAACGTCTTGATCCTGTTAAAAATAGGAATGATAACTGTAACCATCAAAACACCCGACTGAATCGTATTTTTTTGTTGAATGGTGAAATAATTCTGCGTGTTGCCCAAGAATTACCTTCTGCATACTGCAAAAGACATAACACAAAAAATATATTCACGTAAATCCAAACCCTTATCTCTGGAAATTATACCATAAAAATGGCAGTTATCACCTGTCTATTTCCTTGACTACTGACCATCCTGAGTGCTTTTTGATAGAATAACCGCCGTCTCTATATGGCTGCTGTTAGGGAAAAGGTCTACAGGCGTTACTTCTTCGATCTTATACTCCCTGGTGATCATCTTAAGATCTCTGGCAAGGGTTGCCGGATCACATGATATATAGCAGATCTTTGGAGCATTAAGCTCCATAACCTTCTTTACTACGCCGATATCAAGTCCCTTTCTCGGAGGGTCCACGATTATTACGTCAGGCGGCAGGATCTTTCCGCTCTTAATGAGCTGGGTGAAATCTGCCTTGAGCACGTCTTTGCAGATGAATTCGCATTCAGAAGCTTCCTGCTCGTCCAAAGACAAAGATCTGTTTATCTTGGCTGATTGGATAGCTTCAGGAACGACTTCGATTCCAAGGAGCTTCTGGCCTTTCTGCTTTACCGCCAAACCTAATGTTCCGCAGCCGCAGTACAGGTCGTAGATGACGCCTGAACCGCTGCATGCCTGGGATGCTTTATTCGCGAGCTTTTCAGCCTGTTCGGTATTAACCTGGAAGAACGATCCGGCCTTGATCCTGAATGTCCTGCCGCAGAAGGTCTCATCGTAGTAATCGACGCCGGAATATATGGTCCTGACACCTGTCCTCGTGCGCTTGGAAGTCTTGCTGGGACTTATCCTGAACAGGAATCCGTTCAGCACATATCCGTTATCTTCACAGGTGCCGCAGATGTTGTCGTACAGGTGCGTGGTCTCAAAATACCTCTCGGCATCTCTGATTATTACTTCATGAGGGCCGTCCTGAGAGCTTACAAACTCAACGAGGATCTGCTTTGTTCTCAGCGAGCCCCTTAATACCAGTCCGTCAAAGAGCCTTGTGGGTGCACGGTCAAAGCAGACAGAAGTTATGTCCTTTATCTTTTCGAAGATCTCATATTCAATGAGTTCACTGTCGTAGTCACCCAAAGCATCGGACTTTCCGCAGAGAAGGCCTATTTCGCCGTCTCTTATCGCATACTGCATGTGGTTTCTGTATCTGAAAGGGGTTTCGGCGCCCATAACAGGCTTAAAGACATCCTTTAGCAGGGCTTCGTCGAAGCCTCCGATCCTCGTAAGACAGTCCCTTACGCGGGTCTCCTTAAACTTTAGCTGGGCTTCGTAGGACAGGCACGCGAAAGGAAGACCGCCGCTGACTTCATCAGCAGGTCTGAAGGGCGCGATCCTGTCCGGTGACTTTTCGAGCAGTTCCACTGCATCACAGACTGCATATTTGTTCGTCTCGCTTACCAGTTCGCACAGACAGACCTCGCCCGGGAATACTCCGGAAACGAAACATGTCTTGCCGGAAAGCAGGGTTCCGATGCCCTGTCCTTCGCTGCCTAAAGCCGTTATTCTAACCTCTGTAAGACCCACCCGGGACCTCCCCGCTTAGCCATTGCCTCATATTAGTAATATAATTATATGCAAAATCGTAGTAAAATATGCTGAATTTTGTTTTAAGGAGACGTTTAAATTGCCGCAAAGCAGTGAAAACAGAAAACAAAGATCGTCCAGACCCGTAGCGCCCGAAAACAG
>Ga0310690_10013296_pt1 | contig 10029 bp, 4 predicted proteins | sample AusTroGonzalo_MG_2_FD_207661 | JGI IMG/M metagenome (GOLD analysis project Ga0310690, IMG submission 207661) | Bovine rumen microbial communities from tropical cattle in Woodstock, Queensland, Australia - Gonzalo_04 (v2) (version 2) | ecosystem: Host-associated > Mammals > Digestive system >...
TCGTGGAACCAGTGGTCCTTTTCCGTGACGATGCCGTCGACCATCGTGCTCCAGTCCAGCGTCTTCAGGTCCGGGTTCATCTTCGCGCCCTTGGCGGAGAACTGCCCCCAGAAATAGTAGGCCTGCCCGTCGTCGTCGATGAAGATGTTCGGGTCGATCTGCCGGGGGCCTTCGATCTTCACGCCATCCTTGAAAGGTCCTATGGGAGAATCACTTACGGCTACATACTCGCTCCCGTCCGGTGTATCGTAATACAAGTGGTATACCCCGTCCTTCTCCATCATGTCGGGCGCATAGAGCGTCTCCCCGTTCCGGAACGAATAGGGATGCAGGGTCCAGGTCTTCAGGTCCACGGACGAGAGGACATGGTAATCCGGCGAGCAGTAATACGCAGGACTGACGTCCAGTGAGCCGTAGATGTACAGCTTCCCGTCCTGCCCCACCCGGGCCGTCGGATCGGCGATATACACCCCCACCGGACTGATGGGGTTCTGCGCCACTAATTGCCACGACAGCAGGGCCAGCCAGAGCGTTGAATGGAACTTTCTCATCTACAGTCTTTTATCAAAATCGTTTTATAATCAATCGATTACATTCGAAGAGCCGGACACGAAGACGCGGCCGCCGGTTACTCTTTCATTCGCGTTGCGGCCCAGCCAGACTTCGAACCAGCCTTCTTCCACACGGTGCTTCATGGCAGCGTCCCAGAGGGCGAAGCGGCGGAAGGGAACTTCCAGTTCCACTTCCCGGCTTTCGCCCGGCGCGAGGGTGATGCGCTTGAAGGCGATGAGTTCCTTCATGGGTCGGGCGACGGAGGCCACTTCGTCATGGGCATAGAGCTGGACCACCTCGTCGCCTTCCACGGAGCCGGTATTGGTCACGGTCACTTTCACGCGGAGGGACTCCCCGGCCGCCAGCATCTCCGGCAGCTGGAAATCGTTGTATTCGAACGTGGTATAGCTCAGGCCATAGCCAAAGGGATAGAGCGGCGAGCCGTCGTTCTCCACATAGCCGTAGCCACGGCCGCTGGGCTTGATGGAATAGTAGTACGGATTCTGGCCGATGGTGCGCACCCAGCTGAACGGCAGGCGGCCGCCGGGGTTGCGACGTCCGGTCAGGACGTCCGCAATCGCCCGGCCGCCCTGTTCGCCAGGATACCAGGCTTCCAGCACGGCCGCGACGCCATCCACCCAGTCGGAGATCTCGATGACCGCGCCGTTATGCAAGACCACGACCACGGGTTTCCCGGTGGCGATCAGGTCACGGACCATCTTCTCCTGGTCGATGGTGACACGCTGTTCCTGTTGGGCGGCGATGATGACGGCCCCGGTTTCCTCGCGGCGGGCGGGCTCGCGGGCCGACGGCAGGCGGAAGCTGCTGCGGTCGCTTCCCTCCTCCTCGCGGATGGAGGGGAAGAACAGCAGGACGTCGCACTGGCGCGCCAGCGCGGCGACGTCCTGGCCGTGCCCAAGCAGCACTTCGCCGTCGAAGGCCTGTTTCAGGCCCTCGTACGGCGAGATCGCGCCGTCACCGCCCCACCCGGCATAACCCCCGCTGTAGTCGCCCAGGTTCACCTGGTCCGCCGCCGGGCCGAACAGGCCAATCCGCCGCACACCCTGGAGCGGCAGGATGCCGTCGTTCTTGAGCAGCGTCATGGCTTTGCATGCACTCTCGTACGCGAGCTCGCGGTGCTCCGGACTCCGGACGATGGCATTGGCTTTCTCGATGTCCACCAGCGGCTCGTCGAAGAGGCCCAGCTCGAACTTGACCGTCAGGATGCGCCGGACGGCTTCGTCCAGCGTCTTCCGGGATACCTTCCCTTCCTGCACCAGGTTCAGCAAGCTCTTGGATGTCGTATGTAACTGAATGTCAAGACCATTCTCCAGGCAACGGGCCAGCGCATCCTCCTGCGTCGGAGCCTGGAACATCCGGTCGCTGACGATTTCCACGGCGCCGTAGTCGGAAACCACATAGCCCGGGAAGCCCCATTCTCCCTTCAGGATGTCCTGGAGCAACACGGGATTGCAGCTGGAAGGAATGCCGTCCACCGAGTTGTAGGATGACATCGTGCTGAGGGCGCCGCCTTCCTGGAAACAGGCCCGGAAAGGCTCCAGGTACACTTCCCGGAGTTCGCGCCAGGAGGTGATGGAAGCGAAGGAATCGTGGCCGCCCTCGCCGTAATTGTCCACGAAATGCTTGGGCGTAGCCACCACGCCGCCCTCCTGGAGGGCCTTCACATACGCGACGCCCATACGGGAGTTCAGCAACACATCCTCGCCGTAGCTTTCCTGACCGCGGCCCCAACGCTGGTCTCTCGTGATGTTGATCACCGGCGCATAGACCTGCCGGACGCCCACGGCGCGGAGTTCCTCCGCCACCACCTGGCCCACGCGGTAATACAGGTCCTCATCAAATGTCGCACCCATGGCGATACTCTGCGGGAAGCAGGTCGCATCACCCCATTGAGCCCCGTGCAGGGCTTCTCCGTGCTGCAGCACCGGGATGCCCCAGCGACTGGCATCCATGGACTTTTGCGTGTCGGCATTGATGGCCTCCGCGACGGCCGACGGGGTGGCATGGGCCATGAAATGTCCCACGTTCCGGACATGGCCCGCAGAATAATCCCGCTTTTCATAGAACTCGTCCCCGAACAGGAGCTGCGCACTCACCTGCGCCACCTTCTCCTCCACGGACATGCGTCCCATCAAGTCCTTCACCCGCTTTTCGACGGGAAGGGACTTATCCTGGTACTTGCAATTGCCTTGATCACAGGCGGGGAAAAACACCAGCACCAAGATAGCAAACACGATGGGAAGAAAGTTGGCACACCGGCGTGCTGCCCCCCTTGATTGTGTGGTGGATTCAACACATATCATTTTATAAAACATTATCATTCAATATATTATAAATCAACGCGTGCTAATCCCTGACGGGCGGTAAAAGAGCCTTTCGCGAGGAACGGGCGCATAGGTTTCCGCTCCGGGCGCTTTCCAGGACCAGGTCAGTTCCTGGCCCTCGTAATCTTCGAAGTAAAGGAGTTTGTAAGGGTGCAGGCCCTTCTTGAGCGGAATCTGCCCTTCCACGACGACCGGACTGTGCGAGCCGTCGTTGTTCACGACGCAGACTCCGTCGATGTACAGCGCGCTCCCGTCGTCGCTCTTCGTGGAGAACCACCAGATGCCGTCGGCGGGGACGTCGATGTAGCCGGTGAAGCAATAAGCGAAGTGGTCCTCCGCTGCGGCGCCGGCGATGGACGGCGCGTCCATCACGCCCGCCCCCTCCGGCGGATCCGGCTCGATCTGGTCGATCAGCCGGAAGTTCGCCTCATGGTAGGTATAGCGACAGCCTTTCCGGAGGCCGGCCCGGTCCACGGACGGCTGGAAGAAGAGCTTGTGGGCGGTCCGGGACACGACGGGTGACGGCGGGAAGCCATCCTTGAAGGCCCGGGCCCGGATGGGACAGGACTCGGTGATACGGAAAGGCTCCGTATAAAGCGGGCTCGCCTCCGTGGGCTCGCTGCCGTCCAGGGTGTACCGGATGACCGATCCCTCGGTACGGGAGCCCATCTTCACCGTCGTTGCCTCGTCAAAGAGGACCAGCTTACCCTCGATGGCCGGCGGACAGACCAGTTCCTCCTCCGTCAGCGAATACGGCGTCGGGAGATCGTCACGGTCATGGCAAGGCGTCGCGGAAAGCCGGAACGACAGTTCTCCTCCGCCCATGAGCTGGTCATAGGTGACGAAATGCTGCCGGACCGCTTCGCCGTTCAGCGTGACCTCGGCGATGTACGGGTTCTTCGGACGGTCAGCCTTGATAGTCAAGGTCTTACCATTGGCCAGCCGGATGACGGTTTCCTTGAAGAGCGGGGCCGTAAGGAGGTATTCCCCCGTGCCGGGACAAGCCGGATACAGGCCGATGGAAGCCAGGACATACCAGGCGCTCATCTGGCCGCAGTCCTCGTTGCCGGAAATGCCCCCGGGGGCCGTGGAATAGGTTCCCGTCAACAACTTACGCACAATCTCCTGCGACCGGGAAGGAGCCCCGGCCCAGTAGAAGAGCCAGGGGAAGTTGTGGTCGGGCTCGTTGCCCTGCGTGTACTGGGCCAGGACACCGCCGATGCCGGGGTCGATGGTCGTCTGCCCGTCCCGCGTATAGGTAAACAGCGAATCCAGCGCCGCGTACAAGGCCTTTTCCCCGCCCATCAGCGCCCGGAGTCCCAGCATGTCATGCGGGACGAAGAAGCGGTACTGCCAGGGCGTCGCCTCCGTATAATCGCGGGAACCGGCGTACGGGTCAAAAGGTTCCGTCCAGTTGCCGTCAGCCTTCTTGCCGCGCATGAAACCGGTGGACGGGTCGAAGAGGGACCGGTAGCGGAGTGCACGGGCATCGTACTCGGCGGCGATATCGTTATGTCCCAGCGACTCCGCCATGCGCGCGATGCACCAGTCGTCATAAGCGAATTCCAGCGTCTGGGAGACGGTTTCCACCTTCATATCCGCCGGGATGTACCCGTAGGCGTTGTACAGTTCGGAAGCGTTCGCATTGTTCTTGTCGGACGATTCGATCATCGCCTGCAGGGCCTTTTCGCCGTCAAAGCCACGGATACCGCGGAGCCAGGCGTCGGCGATGACCGACACGCTGTGATAGCCGATCATGCAGCCCGTCTCATCGCTGGCGAGCGGCCAGACGGGGAGTTCCCCGCGGCAGTCGTAATCGTCCAGCATGCTGCGGACGAGATCGGTCACGAGGGCCGTGTCCAGCAGCGTCTCGAGCGGATTCCAGGCCCGGAAAGTGTCCCAGATCGAGAGCGTCGAATAGAAACGGCGGTCCACCGGCACGCTCCGGTTACAGCCCGCCTCGTCCCGATAGCGTCCGTCGATGTCGTTGATGCGGTTGGGCGTGAGGAAGGTGTGATAGAAATTCGTGTAGAACACGTCCGTCGGGCCGCCTTTGACCCGGATCCGGTCCAAGACATCGTCCCAGGCGGACATCGCCTGGTTCCGGAGCGGGTCGAACCATCCGTCGGCCGATTCCCGGATGCGGTTCTCCCGCGCGCCGTCCACGTCCACGCCGGAGATGCCGGCGAAGAGCGTAACTTCCTTCAAGTCATCGGCAAAAGTGAAAAGCATCACGCCGGGTTCCAACTCTTCCGCCGACACGAAGGGAGCCGAAAAGACCGCGGACAGATACACGTCCCGGTCATCCGCCCAGCCGGTCACCCTGCGGTAGCCCACGAGTTCAGGGCCGTCCATATCCAGCCGGCAATCCTGGACCGAACACCAGCCGCCTATGCAATGCCGCGCATCGACCTGGATGAGCCGGGTTCCCTCCCCCTTGAACCTATAGCGGTGAACGCCGACATGGGGTGTGACGGTGAGTTCCGCCACGATGCCTTTCTCGGGGAAAGCGACCTTGTAAAAGCCCGGACCGGCGGTTTCGTCGCCGTGCGAAAATGGGAGCGGTTCCACGCGGCCGAGGCCCGGCGTCACCAGGAAATCGCCCAAGTCCGGACAACCGGTCCCGGAAAGGTGCGTGTGGCTGAAGCCCAGGATCTTGTCGTGGGAGTAGTGGTAGCCCGAGCAGGTGTTCGCATCGGTATCAGGACTCAACTGGACGGCGCCGAACGGCAACGTCGCGCCGGGGTACGTATTCCCCGCGAAATCCGTTCCGTTGAACACATTCACCAGTTCCGCCGGTTGCCGGGAACACGAGACGACCAGGAGCAGGACCGCCGCGCGGAGGAGTGGCCTACTCATGGAAGAGCATGGAGGCCGGGATATTCTCTACGGTAATGCCGGGACCGTCCAGGCCCAGGGTCACCTCGTCGCCGCCGTAGTTCTCGAAATACTGGACCTCGATGCGGTGATAGCCGGCATCCAGCTTGAGGAGGATATCCTTGAAACCGCCGCCGTCCCGGTCCAGGTCCCAGATGAGCGTTCCGTCCAGCCAGGCTTTGGAGCCATCGTCCGTGCACACGGAAAGGACGTACTCCCCTTCCTGGTCGATCTTCATCAGTCCCTTGAACACGATGCCGAAGTGGTCCTCCCGCTGCTTGATGGCGTCGGTGCCGAAAACGGGGGTGATGCCGCTTTTCTTCACGGGCGCCGCCAGGACAGCCTCGCAGCTCATGAAATCACCTTCATTGTAGGCATAACGCAGGCCTTTTCCTTTGGGAGTCGCCTTCACGGCCGACAGGGAAATGGCCACGGGGATGTCTTCGGGATTCTGGAGGGCCGGGTCGAAAGGCGGGCACTTCTCGCCGTTTCCGGGCGTGAAGTCCACCCCCAGGATGTCGGCGATGGTGGCGGCGAGCTGCTTGTTGTAGAAAACACCGTTGTCGGAAGTCTCGCCCAGCACGGGGATGCCCTTGCCGAAGGCGATGAACCAGGTTTGCTCGGAGCCGCGGGTATTCTCACCGTGGCTTCGGTAAGCTCCGCCCCTGCCGCGACCGTGGTCGCACAGGAGCAGATAGGTGGTCTTGCCCTTGTAGAACAGGTCGGACTCGCAGTATTCCACGATGCGGCGGATGTAGAGGTCCGTCCAGTGGGCAGCGTCCAGATAGTGGTCGTACCGGCCTTCGTGGGCATACTCGTCGGTGTCACCGAAACCGACATAGAACACCTTGGGATGGTCTTTCTTCAGGGTTTCCATGGCCATGCCGTAGGTGACGAAGTCCATGCGCTCGCTATCCCCGAAGCCGCCCTCCGCGACGCCGGCGTCGATGTCCTGCATCAGGCGGGCCACGTCGCTGTCCGTGTAGGACGGTTCATGGCCGCTGCTGCCCGGGAAGCCGCCGCGGTCGTTGTTGACGGCGAAGCGGATGCTCTCCCAGGAGGAGTACATCATCACCTTCCCCTTGTAGCGGGGATCCTGGTTCACCACTTCCAGCACGCTCACGTTCGGATTGGGAACCGGGTCGTTGGAGTCGATGCGCGCGTCATCGGCCCAGCCGCAGAACATCTCGCTGTAGCCCGGATAGGAGAAGTTCATGGTGTTCGCCACCTGCATCCGGCTGTTCTTGTCGCGGTTGCCCAGCATGTAGCCATGCTCGGGCGCATAGCTCCAGATGAACGGAAGCAGGGCCTTGCGGCGCGCCTCCGGGGTTTCTCCCCCATACTTGGCCATCAGGGCCGCCGCGTCCGGGGTATACTTGGGATTGTTCACCAGGATTTCATCGGCCCCGCCGTACACTTCCTGCCAGCGCAGGCCGTCATAGGTGATGATCACCAGACGGGGATCATTCCCCCCTTTGTTGCAGGAGACCAGCGCCGCCAGCGCCAGCACTCCGGAAAGAACAGCTCTTTTCATCGTCAGATCGGTTATGGTTCCAGTTATCGAAATGTGGTCTTCGTATTTTACAAAAATACGAAAAAGTTTGCGAAAAACATCGCTAAATCTCTTCTTCCGGAATGTCCCAGTCATCGGTCCGGAAAGGCACAATGGGCTGCCCCAGCGTGGTTTTCAGGTTGGTTTCAGCGTAATTGCAGAAACAGTAGCGGACGGCGACCGGATCCTTCACCTGGTCCGACCAGACCTCCACCTGGTTATCGTTCCAGAGGAGCCGGGCCTGGGCCGGATGGAACTTCCGGTCCGCCCCGGCGATCTCGAAGCCCTTCACCGAGCGGACGACTTCCCCCGCATCGTCCAGCCAACTGAAACTGCGGGGATCCGACTGGTCGTTCGGTGCGCAGAGGTTGTTGAATGAGACCACGGCCCTTCCGTCCTTGATTTCCAAGGACTTAAAGGTTGGCGCATCGGCCGGGACGCCGGGAACGCCGTAGTCGCGGGAGAGGGCCAGCCAGGCCAGCCGCTCTCCTACGGAGCGCTTGTCCGGCTCATGGATGAGGGAATACAAGCCGAGGTCCGTCGTACTGGCCATGGCGCAGTACGGGACCAGGGTCGTCGCCCGGACCTGCTGTTCCACCAGCAGGCCAGACCGCCGCTTTTCAGCCCCCTCGTAGCGATAGGGCGCAATCTGGGTGAGATAGAAGGGCATCTTTTCATCGCCCCAGGCATCCCGCCACTGGCGGATCATTTCCGCCTGCAGTTGGGCATATTCCTCCCAGTTGCCGCGGTTAGACTCGCCCTGGTACCAGATGAACCCTTTGGCGGTGAAGGGAGTAAGCGGGGACACCATGCCGTTATACAGGGTCCCGCAGGGGAAATAATCCTCATTCCAATGGGTGCTTGTGTATTCCCCGTCGATGCCCAGCCGGGCCGTGGATTCGACGGACATCCAGGCCTCGATGTTGGTGCCGCCCCAGTTCGTGGTGATGAGGCCTATCGGCACCCCCAGATACTGGTTCAGGCAACGGCCGAAGAAGTAGCCGACGGCGCTGAAGGCGCCCACGGTGGCCGGGTCGGAAAGGAGCCATTCGCCCACACAGTCGTCCTGGAGGACATCCGTGGAGTCGCGGCCCACGGTGAAAAGCCGGATATCGGGATACAGCCGTGCCTCCCGCATCGTCTCGGCGGGATGGAGGCAAGGCTGCCCCAGATAGCCCTGGACGGGCATCTCCATGTTGGACTGGCCGGCGCAGATCCAGACCTCACCCAGCAGGATGTTCTCCAGTTTCACCTTCTTCCCGTCGGAGATGGTGATGGCATATGGCCCGCCGGCCTCGCCGGTGCGTACTTTCACCAGCCATTTCCCTTCCGCATCGGCCCGGACCCGATACCTTTTCCGGTTCCAGGAGGTCTTCACCCGGACCTTCTTTCCCGGCCGGGCCCATCCCCAGAGATTCACTTCGGAATTCCGTTGCAGGACCATGTTGTCCCCCAGGACGGAAGGAAGCCTGACCTCGGCGTTCAACGTCAGGCAACAAACTGAGGCCACCAGGGCCAGAAGCCATTTCTTCATGATTATTCGATGGTTACATGGTCACAATTCCTGTAAACGAACTGCTCCTCGGGAGCGCCGAAGACGGGATAATCCGCATCCGTGAACTCGATGGTGTTACCCCGGAAAGTAAACCCGTCCACGCAGTACAGGTTCACGATCCGGCGGTCGAAACCCCGGAAGACATTGTTCTCGACGACGATTCCCCGGTGGTAGCGCGAGTGCTCCCGGTCCGGAATGCCGCTACCCACGGCGATGACCGCGCTTCCCCAGGTGGCGGAGCCGTACATGCAGTTATCGAAGACATTGTCCCGGATGGTCACGTCCCGGACGCCCGACTGCTCGTACCAGTACCGGCCGTCGCCCTCGAAGAGGATGGCCGTCCCGGGCGTATGGAAGGTGTTCTTTTCGATGACCACCTTGCCACGGGAACCGATCAGCAGTCCGCGCGCCCGGTTGTTGCCGATGTAGCAGCCACTGATGAGAACATCGGGATAACCGTCATCCTCGGCCACGACGTCGCCCGGTTTCGTCTCCGCAGGAAGGGCCTCAGTGAAAATGACTTCCGCGCATTCCGAATTCAGATACCGAACCTCCCGGACGACCTTCCGGGCATAGGCCTCCATGACCTGGCTGTCCACCAGCTCCAGCGTCATGCCGGGCTTGATGAACCGGATGCCGTACTGCCCGGAGTTGCGCCAGCGAAGGAGCAGGCGGTCGGGCGCGAGCACCTTGTCCACGGCCATGTACCAGCCGTGGACATTGGTCGCGTCGTCTTTCTGCCCCCGGAAAATGCAGTCGATCATCCGGATATAGCCCTTGCAGTTGACGAAATGGGTGGCGTCGGCCGAGATGCTGATGATCCGGTCCGAACCGGGCGTGGGTTCCACATCGAACCGAAGCAGTTCGATGTCCTTGGAACTCTGGGCGATGACACCCATGCCGCAGCAGTTATACAACTTGACATCGGTCAGGTTGAATCCGTCACAGTCCAGGAGGGTGAAGGCCGGATTGTTCCGATAGGACGCCCCGAAAGCCAGAACGTTGCCGACCGTGCCGTCTCCGTAGTCACTCCGGTGGAAACGGAAGCGGCCGGGGCCCACTTCCTCGGCTTGGGACTGCTCCGTCCAGATCCAGTAGTCATGGACATGATAGGCCACCTCCTTCCGGGCGGCATCGAATTCAAGGAG
>Ga0310690_10013297_pt1 | contig 10028 bp, 9 predicted proteins | sample AusTroGonzalo_MG_2_FD_207661 | JGI IMG/M metagenome (GOLD analysis project Ga0310690, IMG submission 207661) | Bovine rumen microbial communities from tropical cattle in Woodstock, Queensland, Australia - Gonzalo_04 (v2) (version 2) | ecosystem: Host-associated > Mammals > Digestive system >...
CTTGATATCGTCGATCAGGTCCAGTTCCTTCAGCATCATGGCGCATGCCAGTCCGTCAAAATCGCTGCGCGTTACCAGTCTCATTTTTTCTCCCATGTTCATTTCCTCCTTGGCTGTATAGTGCACCAGTATATTGTTCTCTGTTGCAAAGATTATAACATATACGGGTTTTCTGTTCAACCGGGTCAAAAAAACAGGAACTTTTCTTTTTGGCCGTCGTCTGATAGAATGTAGGCAATCCCAAACGACCCATAAGTGAAAAGGAGTTAAAGAAAATGAAAAAAATCCTTGCTGTCCTGATGACAATCGCAATGATCCTCAGCCTGCTGGCCGGCATGGCCGCCGCTGAGGCGGAACTCAAAGACGTCGTCTGTAAAGAAGGAGCGTTTGCTACAAAGATCCCCGCCGGTACAAGCGCTGCTTACGGAGAGGACGAAAAGGGCCTGGTAATCTATGCCGCCACAGAAGGCAGCATCCCCTATGTCATCGTGTCCCGCCGGCCGCTCGAATATAAATTCAGCGATCCCGTGGATTTCCTGAACAACACGTTCCGTGAAAATATCGAGAACGCTTACGGGGATGACTGTCTGGGCATGAATCCCGCGAAAAACTGGGAAGTCGGCGGAAAAGAGCTGCTTGGAGCCAAATATATGTATAAGATCGGCGACCATACGGTCACCCTGATCCGCCTGATTGAAGTCCGGGACGGCGGTGACGTGGAATATACGATCAAATACGTGGAAGACGACGACCAGGCGGTCATGGCCGTGGCGGACGCCGCAGTCCGGTACTATCAGGAAACGGATTCCTCTGCCGTGGCAACGGAAGTCCCTGCGGAAACAAAGGCTCCCGCCGAAACGTCCGCGAACAGTTCCGAAGGACAGGCGCCTTCCTTCCTGACCCCCGTGGAATTCGTCAGCAAGTATAACGTCATGATCAGCGTGCTGGCGGATTCCTACGCCGAAGATCTTGGGGAAGAAGGCGTCAACACCCTCAACGAATTCTATACGATCACCGAAGCGGATCCCCAGGGGCAAATCCTGTACTACGGCAATAAGGACTGGAGCATCGAGTCCGGCTTCATGTATGCGGAAGAGAAGGACGGCATGGAAGAAACCCCCGCGCTGGTGGTAAACTTCAACCTCAAAACCAGTCTGCCGGAGACCGTCGTGTATCTGGCAAAATATGCCCTGAAGATGATGATCGCCTATGAATACCAGGATGTAGTCTCCCTGGACGCGCTGACCGAGTGGTTCAACACCGCGGATGATCCGGCGAACATCTTTGAACTTCCCGGCGGATATACACTGAATATCCTGAAGAGCGAGCAATACACGCAGTATTGCGTGCTTCCGCCGGCTGAGCTGAATCCTTACGCCCAGTCCGCCGAGTAAGGATTCCCGTGGGCTGAAAAAGCTGGATCAATCACAGGAGGTACCGATCATGATCATTGACGAAAGAATCTTCAGCAAACTCACCGACGAGCAGAAGAAGGCCGTCGAAGCCGCGCGTTCTCCCGAAGAACTCCTTGCCGTTGCGCAGAAAACAGGCTATCAGCTGTCCGAAGAGCAGCTGCAGGCCGTCTCCGGAGATTCCTGGTGTTCTGATCATTGTTCATCCTACTGCCCGGATTTTTGCGGAAAGGACGGCTCCTGCGTTGACAAATGCCAGTACGGCAGCTGTGATACGCTGTGCCTCAAGATCCAATCCTGACCGGAAGCCACGATTCCTGGTTTAATGCTGTACCTTTTTTCATCATTTTTGCAGTGTTTCTCTGAAGCACTGCATTTTTTTCTGTTGACAAAACCATGATTCTTGGTTTATGATTCATTTAACCACAAACGCTGGCGCGGAAATGGAGAATAATGCTATGAGCAGGGCAAGTGCAGTCAATGACCTGACAAAAAAACGCAATCTGGAAGGCTACGGTTTAAAAATCAAAAAATACCGCAAGAATGCCGGCATGACGGCTGATGACCTGGCCCGCGCGCTGCAGGTTACGGTCAGTTCCGTCAGGAACTGGGAATGCGGTCTCTCCCGCCCGGACCCGGATTATCTTTGCAGGATGTTCACCGTCCTCAACGTCTCTCCAAATGAGTTCTTCGGGGTTGAAGGGGTCGGCGCGTCCCTCACGGGCCGGGAGGAGGAGGTGGTCAGCCTTTTCCGCTCCCTGGACAGCCGGGGCCGGGAGGAGTTTCTCGCCATCGGGAACAGTATGGTCTCCCAGTGCCATACCTGGAAGCTGAGGGAGGCCCGGGGCAGGATCGTTTCCCTTCCCTGCTACGGCAGTTTTGCCTCCGCTGGTCCCGGTGACGGGTGGGGTCAGCAGGAAGAAGCGGAGGAAGTCTTTCTGTATAACCTCGGGCCCGCCGCCGAGGCGGATGAGGTTATCCTCGTTTCCGGCCGCAGTATGGAACCTGCGTATCACGACGGGGACCGGATCCTGATAAAGCATTGCAAAGAGGCCGGCCTGGGCGGCGTCTGTGTCTTCTCCCTGCGCGGTTCGGGTCTGGTCATCAAGGAGGTCGCTCCCGGCCGCCTGCACTCTCAGAACCCGGAATACGATGATATCATTCCCGATGAGGAGGACGGGGCCGAGCTGGTCGGCCGCGTTCTCGGTGTCATTGATTCGTCCATGATCCCGGCGGACGAAGAGATCAATCTGTACCGGGAAGCCGTCGCCGTGCTTGATCACTGAGGAACGGAGGATGCAGCCGTGGGTGCGTTTGTGGCAATCGATATGAAGAGCTTCTACGCTTCCGTGGAATGTGTTTACCGGGATCTGGATCCCCTGAAGGCGAACCTGATTGTAGCGGACGAGAGCCGGTCCGATCAGACGATCTGCCTCGCCGTTTCCCCGTCCCTGAAGGCAAAGGGCGTTCCTTCCCGTCCCCGTCTTTTTGAGGCAAAGCAGGCGGTCGCCGTCTGGGAAAAGCAAAACCGGCAGAGGCTCTCCTGGCTCATCGCTGTACCCCGGATGGCGGAATATGAGCGGGTTTCCGCGCTGATCTATTCGGTCATCCTGAAATACGCCGCCCCGCAGGACGTTCATGTTTACAGCATTGATGAATCCTTCATTGACTGCGGGCCATATCTGCACCTTTACCGGGAGGCAGCGGAAAAGCAGGGGCTCGATCCGGCGCACGTGATGGCGATGGTGATTGTCAGGGATATTCTGCATACCACCGGCATCACCGCCACCGTCGGGATCGGCACAAATATATATCTCGCCAAGGTCTGTATGGACACGGTTGCCAAAAAGATGCCCCCGGATCAGGACGGTGTGCGGATCGCCGAGCTGAATGAGGACAGCTATTGCTATCTTCTCTGGGATCACAGACCGTTGACCGATTTCTGGATGATCGGCCGCGGAAAAGCCCGGCGGCTTGAAAGAAACCGGCTTTTCACCATGGGTGACATTGCCCGGAAAAGCCAGTACGACGAGGAATGGTTTTATAAGGAATTCGGGATTGACGCCGAGATCCTGATCGATCATGCCTGGGGCCGCGAGCCGGTGACCATGCGGGATATCAAGTCCTACCATACGGACAGCCGTTCCCTCTCCAAAGGGCAGGTGCTCCCCGCTCCTTATGAGTTCGCGGAAACAAGAATCGTCTTCTCCGAGATGATCGACGTGCTCTGCGCCGACATGTTTGAAAAGAACCAGCTCTCCGCCGTCTTCACCTGGTGGGTCTGCTATGACTGGAAAAGCCTGGAGCATTGCCCCTCCTATACGGGGCCTCTCAGTCTGGACTGGTACGGCCGGCTTCATCCCCGCCACAGTCTCGGCACGGTCAGGATGCGGGAGCGGACGAACAGTCCGCAGCTGATCCAATGTGCGCTGCTGGATTCCTTTGACCGGAAAACGGATCACCGCCTGCTTTTCCGCAGGCTGGGCCTCTGCGCCGCCGATGTCACTGCCGATGACGGAATCTGCCAGCTCGACCTGTTTACGGACTATGCCGCGCTGGAAAAAGAAAAAAAGATGCAGGGCGCCATGCTGAAGGTGCGCTCGAAGTTCGGTGCAAACGCTCTCTTCACGGGCAAGAACCTCCTGAAGGGGGCCACTAATCTGGAACGAAACAGGCAGATCGGGGGCCACAGGGCCTGAGGCTGCCTCGGGAGGATGGATCATGATCGGCGATATGGCAATGCCTGCGGACTTCAGGTATAAGGACGTGTTCCTGAAAGGGCAGCCCGCTCACGAAACCTTTGACCCCTTCCGTCTCCGGCATCCTGCCATGGATCCCGGCCGCAGGGCCAAGATTTTCGCCCCTTTCGATGCGCTGACCGGTTTTGATGACGCTGTCGCTTCCAAAGAAGTGCTCTATGAGTTTAAACGGGAACCTGGCGATGAGGAGAAGGAGGAACTGGACCGCCGTCTCGGCATCCTGCGCCGCCTGACCCGGAACGGCAGGATTGCCCGTGAAAACGCCGTGCCGGTGGAGGTTACGTATTATGTCCCCTGCACGGACAGAGACAGCTTTTCCTACGGTTTCCGCGGCCGGCATCTGACCGTATCGGGCATCTGCCGGAAAGTCGGGCTTCGTTCCATCCTGGTTGATGATACGGCGGTTCCCCTGCAGGATATCGTCTGCCTGGAAAGCCCGCTCGAGACCGGCGGGCAGAACATCTTCGATTGCTGGGAGGTCGGTGCGTCATGATCCCGTCCGGTGCAAAAGAGCCGCTGACCGAAGCTGACAGGCGAAAAACACGCTGCTGCTTCACGGGGCACCGCCCGCAGAAACTTTCCAGGCCCGTTGACGATATTAAGGTGGATCTGGAGAATGAGATTCTTGCCGCCGTCAGGGACGGATATACCTGTTTTATCTCCGGCATGGCCTACGGTACTGATATCTGGGCCGGCACCATCGTTGTCCGGCTGAAAGACCGTTTTCCGGATCTGAAGCTGATTGCCGCCGTACCGTTCCCGGATTTTGCCGCTTTCTGGAGCGATGAATGGAAACAAAGATACGATTTTCTGCTTTCCCGGGCCGATTATGTCAGGGTCATCTGCCCTGAATACTGTCCGGAGGCATACCGGCTCCGGAATCAGTGGATGGTGGACCACGCAAGCAGGATCATCGCGGTTTATGACGGAAAGCCCGGCGGCACATACAACACCATCCGGTATGCCATGCAGGCCGGGCTCACGGTGATAACCCTGAACGGGGTCTGATCTCCCGTCACTGTTCAGTTTTCCGCAGTCCCCACCAGGTTCATGTAAATGGCCCGGCCGAGCTGGAACGTCAGGAATTCGCCGATTTCGAACAGTCTGTCATCCGCTCCGCACACAATCATTCCGAAAAGATGCTTTCCGCAGAAAAGCGGATAGGAAAAATACCCCAGTTTTTCAAACGGCAGTTCGTCCCGGTTGTAGATTTCCGCGACGGGACACTCCTGTCTGTCCGCCGGGATCTGGAAAAGTTCTCCGTTTTTGATCACGCACCGCAGTTGCATGATTCCCGGCAGCTGCACCGGATCACCGGCGTTGTAAATGATCGGTTCCCGGTACAGAAACATGGCCGCGTTCTGAAAGCCGATTTTGTCCAGGTGGCTGATCATGTATTCAAGTGCCGCCTCCCCGGGGTTACCGTAATTGGTGGTCCAGGTCATAAAATCAAGGATCCGGTTCCTGCCGGCGTTGTAATTGCCGATCACGGTCCTGTGCCGTATCCCCTGGTACTGAATGGCCTTGTCTTTCATTAAGGTAAACAGCCTGTTGTTAATGATGCTGACATAGCTTGCTTTCAGGGTTTCATTCATCGTCCCCTGAAGCCTGTTGATATCATGAACGAACCGGTTCGGATCGGTATACAGCATAATACCGTTTCTGAACAGGATCTCAATCATCCGGCTGATCTCGCTGAACTCTTCTTCACTCATCACCCTGTTCCGCATGGACCGGATCATGCGGGAAAGGATTTCACAAAACAGCCGTTTCAGATTAATCGATCCCTGGCTGATGATCTCGTTTCTGTAGCGGTAAAAACAGTCGTCAAAAAAGTGCTCGATAAAGGAACTGCCGGCGCTGACCATCTCCCTGGCCGTAAACTCGTACATATCGTACATCAGGGATTCCCGGCCGAACAGCCGCGTCGGGATCTTCTGGGAGCGGACTTCCTTCCCGTCCATCTGATCCAGCAGCATCTCCAGTGCCTTCTGTCCCAGCGTCATTCCGTCCGCGCCGACAGAGGCCAGCGGCGGAGTCAGGTCCGAAGCAAGCGGTCCGTTGTCAAATCCGAAAACGAACAGATCTTTCCCGGGCTCCAGCCCTTTTTCGCGCAGCACGTCATACAGGCCGGATGCTGAGGCGTCGTTACAGCAGAAAACGGCCTGTGTTTCCGGATTACGCTCCAGCAGTCTGGCAGCCGGCTCCTGTGTCCGTGTGGACATGTCCGTCGGTTCATACAGGGCTTCGCTGTAGGGCAGTCCGTTATCCTCCAGGCACTGCCGGAATACAGTTTTCCGTTTCTGGGCGTCAGTGTTGTCGTCTCTCCCACCGAGCATGCACAGCCTCGTGACGCCCTTGATTTTGATCAGGTAATCCAGCGCTTCCCGGATTCCCATCTCATCGTCATAGTTAACGGTGATTTCATCCTTCAGCTCCGTGGCCAGGTATACTTTGGGAATCCCCTGGTAAATATCCCGCTGCATCCGGCTCAGGTTCGGAAATGTCAGCAGCAGCCCGTCAAAATGAAACTGTTCATTCATCATATAGATCAGGTTATGCCTGATCTTATACTGATGCACCATATCTTCCGGAATTTTGCTGTCGTCCTGCCGCCCGGGAATGACCACAAGACGGACGTCCTTCATATCTTTCACCACAAAGGAAACACTGTGGATGATGTCGTACGCAAAGTCTGTAAACGCGTCTTCCAGCACGAGCCCGATTGTCCGGATTTTACTGCTGCTGTCCTTCATCGGCTTTCTCCCGTCTCCTGTTTATTCTTCTTTCCGTTTCTGTTTCTCCCCGTGTCCCGGAATCTCCGGAACCGGTTTGGAGAACAGGTATCCCTGGGAATAATCGATTTGATACCGGAGGAGCTTATCCTGAATGGCTTCGTTTTCCACAAATTCCGCGACAATCCTGGCGTCGCGCTCGTTCATCGTTTTCCAGGTGGAAATCAGCTGCACCAGAACTTCAGACGCCTTGTTGTTGCAGCATTCCTTAATAATGGAACCGTCAATCTTCAGGAAATCGGCCGGGATGCTGACCACATGCAGCAGATTGGAATATCCGCTTCCGAAGTCATCGATTGATGTCTTGCCACCAAGCTTGTGAATGCTGTTCACAAACCGGAGCAGTGTTTCATATTCGTCCACATCCTCATTCTCAAGGATTTCGAAAATAAAGTGTTCCGGGTGGCGTACTGTGGACAGGAAACTGTAGATATATCCGGTCAGTTCCTCATTCTTGATGTCCCGCATGCCGAGATTAATGCTCACGCTTTTATCTTCGCTGTCCTTGAACGCATCAAAAACCTTCCGGATCATTTCCAGGGACAGCGCGTCATACAGCAGTCCGTAGGATCTGGCAACATCCAGGAAATCAAAGGGAGTATAGATCTTGCCGTCCTCGTCCTTCAGCCTCATCAGGGCCTCGTAATGATGGATCGTCTGTTCCCTGTTGTCATAAATTCCCTGGTAATACGGAACGACGCCGTCATGGGCCAGGGCATAATTGATGACGTTGACCATGCGGTACTTTTCCCGGATGCTTTCCGCATCCAGTTCCTCTTCTTTTCCGTCACAAACATAGAATTGGTTGTTTTTCTGGAGCATTTCCAGGCGGGCCGCGTCATAGTTGTTTTTCAGGTTGTCTGCCGTGCATTCGTTGACGATGCAGAAGATTGATACAATGGGAATATAATCGTCCTTCGTTTCAAACAGCAGCTTTTGCAGATCCCGCATGTCTTTCGAAAATTCTTCGAGGGAGACCATGTAGGACGGAACAGCAATAGCCATCTGCCATTTCTTCAGCAGATATGCGTGATAGTTCTTTCTGGCCGCGAAGGAGGTGCATTCAGATACAAAATGGCTGTGTGTTTTCTCAATCCGCTCTTCGGAAAACACGGTACGCATGCTCCGTTGCCCGGGCACGTCAATCACACAAACCCGGTCGTATCCACCCATCCGGACATCCATGTGCAGCGCGGCCTGATTGGCGATCTTCTCCTTTTCCGTGTAAAGAAGCATCTGTCTGCAACTGTCGACAAAGCTTTCCATGCTTTCTTTCATCGCTGCGTCTGTGTTCTGAGATGAGGCTTGGATCGCGTCCATCAGGAATCCGATCAGCTTCTGGTTGTCCTCCGCCAGATTTTCCGTATGCGAGAACACATACGGATTCATCTGCTGGGTCTCCGGGTTTTCTCCTGCAGCCGCGAGCACAAAAGCACAGTTGGTAAATGCGTTTCTGCCGCCGATCAGGCTGATTTCTCCCTGGGTGAGACAGCCGCTTATATTGGAGTTCTCATAAGCGGACAGTTCCCATACGACGCTGTTCGGATAAATCCTGAACCGGTCTTTGCAACCGTAGGAAAAAAAGGATTCCCCCTTTTCAAAGGATTCCATCCGATCGAACATGGAACGGTTATCCGATACAATTTTCCGGTCATAAAAGAAGCCGCGCCGGATCTTTCTTCCCACCGTGACATTGTGATTGGCGCCGATCCCGTCCTCTCCGTAATAGCCGTAAACAAAGGGAACATCCACCCCGTCAAAGCAGTAAGCCAGCGGGAAATAAAAACCGATCTCTGTTTGAGTGCAGATTTCTTCGCCGATCCCGTCATGAAGGAACGCTGCTGCCGGTTTCCCGTCAATCCCCAGGATGTGGTCACCTCTGGTCTCTGTAATCTCATGGGTTTCGCCCACAACCTGGACACCGGTGGCAAAATCGGCCAGGCACTCCAGCGTGTCCCCGCTCATGGCGGCAAGGATCATCTCCTGCCCGGACCATCCGGTTTCATCAAACACAAAACCGCTGTCCCCGATAATATCATTCCAGTCCACAACGCCGCCGATCATCCGGACGCCCGGCATCTGCGTGTTGCTGCATTCCACAAACCGCTCAATATCCCGGTATTGCACCGGGGAAAAGACAAACAGCAGCTTTGTGTCGTCCCGGACGATGAGTTCCGCCGCCCTGGCACAAAGTTCTTCCGCGGGAAGCAAATGATCGCTGTCTTTTTCCTTCAGCGGAATCCTGGCCGCAAGAACCTTTCCCTCATCCATTTGGGTGATGGAGATGACGCACTGGTCGTGAATCAGTTTTCCTTCGCTGATAATCGCTGATGTGCTGGTACCCAGAATCTTCGCATTCGGAATGATCCGCTTGATAAAAGCGGCAAGATCAACCGCTTCCTCCGCCGTATGGATCGCAGTATGGATCCGGACCAGGACATCCTTGTCCTCCCCGTCGCTGACCATAAACTGGTACAGGGTATCCTCAAGGCGTTTTTTGGAAACAAACTGAAGATTCCACGTAAACATCTGCGTTTCTCCTCTGCAAAGGAATTCCGTCAGGATCTTCCGCTCAGCCCAGCTTGATTACAGCATAGATAATGATTCCGATCTGAATGACCATCATCAGCGGGAAGAAAAGCTTGAAATACCAGTGCTTCGTCTTGTGCCGGAAAACCAGCATGCCGGCCGTCCCGCCGATGCCGCCGAACAACGCGGTCACAAGGAACAGCGTCGCTTCAGGCACCCGCCATTTTCCTTTGATCGCGCACTGTTTGTCATAGCGCATCAGGAAAAAAGCAACCAGGTTCATAATCACGGCGGCAGCCAGGATAGCAATCAGAATCGGGTTCATGCGTTTCTCCTCCCTCAGTAGTTCTCGGCGTTCACTTCAAAATAGCTCTGCGGATGCGCGCACACCGGGCAGATATCCGGCGCCTTCGTTCCCACGACGATATGGCCGCAGTTCCTGCATTCCCAGATCTTGACCTCACTCTTTTCAAACACCTGTGCCGTCTGCACATTCTTCAGCAGCGCCCGGTACCGTTCCTCATGGTGCTTCT
>Ga0310690_10013298_pt1 | contig 10028 bp, 11 predicted proteins | sample AusTroGonzalo_MG_2_FD_207661 | JGI IMG/M metagenome (GOLD analysis project Ga0310690, IMG submission 207661) | Bovine rumen microbial communities from tropical cattle in Woodstock, Queensland, Australia - Gonzalo_04 (v2) (version 2) | ecosystem: Host-associated > Mammals > Digestive system >...
CCGTTTCGGGTATTCTACTACTAAAAATAGCCGGAGAGGACAACGGCAACCGCATACCGCTTCCCGACCAAGAACCACAGATTAAAGAGTACATCCTCCGCATCAAATACGCCGGTGTTAAAACACGCCTCATTAACGAAGTCGGCGACGAGTTCAACTGTACCGTGGACATCTGGTACGACCCGCTGCTCCAAGCCAACGCCGTAAAAACCGACTGCGAAGCTGCCATGAAAGCCTACCTCCAAAACCTACCCTTCAACGGCGAGTTTTCCATTATGGCTCTCACCGACACCCTCCAAGCCGTCAAGGGCGTTAAGATTGTACAGGTGCGTAACGACCTCCCAAACGGCACTGGCTGTTACGCCGTCGATGCCCTTGGCAACAACTACTCGATAGCCGACAAAGCCACGCCCTACGCCGGTTACTTCAACCCCGGAACACTCACCATCAACATGATACCCTATTAGCCATGCACCAGAGAGTATACCAAACCGACTTTGTTCCAATGGCAGTAACGCTGCTGCCCACACCGCTCCGCAAGTCCAAATTGGTGGCGGTGCTTTCCGTGTTGGCTATGGTGTTCAACCTCCTGCGCGACACACTCAACGCCTACCGCCAAGAAACTTTCATACAGCTGAAATACAACGCACAAGTGTGCCGGTTGGAATACTGCCTCAACCACATTTTCAACGGCGACCAGTCCGGCATAACAGTCACCGACAGCCAGGCGGAATTGGCAGAACCGTTCTACCTCTACCGCCGCGACCCTCGTCCCAATTCCATTCTTATGCCCGTCCTCCTTAACGACCGCGAAAACCCCCACATCATGCTCAACCTCCGCGCCCACAACGCCGAAGAACGCGTGGACTTCACCGTCTACGTGCCATCTAACATCAGCCTCGGCGAAGAGGAACTGGCGCGTTTCCGCTCCGTTGTCAACAACGCCAAAACACCGGGTAAGAAATGGAGATTGATTCATTAATGCATAATTCATAATTCATAATTAACAAAGCCATGAAAGAAACAATATTAGGTAACTACCTTAATTTCCCACGCTTCCCGCTCGACTGCGAAAGCATAGCGTACCTGCAAGCCAACACACAACTACTATCAGTAATAGCGCGGCTCTCGGGTTGCGACAAACTGATACTCTCAGGCTGCGACATCACCAGTGGCAGCACCCGCGCCGAAGGCTACGTGTACATCCGCACAGGCAACGACCTTGTGGGCGAAGTGGTGTACTTCAAAGGCGGAACGGGCACACGTTGCAAGATTGTACCCACCAATTTTGACGTAACCGCCAACGGCGAAACATTTAGAAACGCATACACCAAACGCGTATTAGAATCGAGCAGCAGCCCGAGCGATATGGCATGGGGTGATTTTACAAAATTGTCGGATATTAGCAATGCGGCGTTGAAGACGGCGGTGGACGGCAAGTCGAGCACTGGACACAACCACGACGACCGCTATTACACCGAAACCGAGATTGACTCAAAATTAAATGGCAAATCAAACGTCGGACACACCCACAACTATGCAACAACCGAGCACAGACACGGTATTGACGATGTGCAGGGGCTAAGGTCTACATTGAACGGCAAAGCAAGCACCAACCACACCCACGACTATGCAGCAACCGGACACAGTCATGGTATTGACGATGTGCAGGGGTTAAGGTCTCAGTTGGACGGCAAGGAAAACACCGGGCACAACCACGACGGACGTTATTACACCGAAAGCGAGATAGACACCAAACTAAATGGCAAATCGAACACCGGGCACAACCACGACGAACGTTATTACACCGAAAGCGAGATAGACACCAAACTAAATGGCAAATCGAACACCGGGCACAACCACGACACCGCATATTCTCCCATTGATCACGACCACGACACCCGCTACTACACAGAAACCGAAATCGACAATAAACTTGCCGTAACGATCGACACACACAAGGCTCATTTGGAGTTCTACAAACAGGGCAGAGTGGTATACGTTAGAATCAGCGCCTATACCGCTCCGAAGGGTTTTTACGAAAACAGCTCCAGCATCTTCGAAGTAATACCGTCCGAGTTTCGCCCTATTGCCAACTATCACGGTGTAGGAATGGTATATTTTGGTTCCGACGCACTTAATCAGCCTAACAGCAGCAACCTTGTGCCTTTCCGAATTACAACTGGTGGATCACTTTCAACAATGTGCTACCAAAACAATGCTACATTCGAAGGCTCAGCCTGCTACATATCCGCATCATAACTACACACTTTAATATAAAAATCTAAAACCCACAAAAACATGGCAACAACAAGACAGACCCTTAAACAGTACTTCCGTCAGTACGCCACACCCACCGAGGCGCAGTTCGCCGCGCTCATCGACTCATTCGTCCACAAAGACGAGGACAGTATCACCCAGTCAAAAATCGACGGACTTACTGCGGCACTTAACGGCAAAGTTTCGACACAAGACCTCGGCACAGCAGTAGCCACAGCCGTGACAGAGGCACTGCAAAACGGCAACATCGAAATCACCCCCGCAGCGCACCAACACGCCATTGCCGATGTGGAAGACTTGCAGGCATTCGTAACCAAAGTAAACAACTTTTTGGAATCGGCAGACGTAAGCGACGAAACCATCAACCGCTGGGTAGAAATTGAAACCTTCCTTACCGGCATCACCGACCAAGAGACCCTCGCCGGTCTTTTGCTCAACCTCAAAAACGAAATCCTTGCCCAAATTCCCGAACCGCAAACCGGCAACTACCTCAAACAAATCTCCGACCTCGACGCATACACCGATGCACAAGAAGGCGAGATTGTGCAGTATGTGGGTACAAGCACGGACGATTACACGAGAGGATTTTGCTATGAGAAAACAATTCAAAAAAGAATCGGAGATTTAATGGCTCTACCAACTCGTCAATACGAGCAATTGTATAGTTTTATAATTGATGGAGATGAATACAGAGAAGTATCCCCTCCTTACGGTGATGAGTTAGATTTCCCAGGTTTGATATGTTGGAATTCTGATTATACAACTTTGGAAGGTAATGTCGCAAAGTTATTGAATGGTATTGAGTGCACTAATTTAGCATCATTACCCTTTGCAATTGATCAACAAGGAGCAAAAAATTACAATATTGAAGTAACAAAGACACCGGGCTATAATGACCTAACCATAAGGGTTAATGGAGACAACCTTAATACTACCACTGGTGCTGCCACTGTAATCAACACAAATACAGGCCAAGTATATCTTAGTAGTTTTAAAAATGAGGAATCATCAGCTATTATTCTAATTCCAATACGAATGGATGGAACAGTCGATTGCGAAGATGCTATTATTAAGCAAATAACAGGAACACCAACATTTTTATTTGGAAGACCAAAAGGTTCTTTTTCGCCCAAAGTATTAGATTTAATAGAAGACACTGTTTGGCAACCCATTGCCACCTCACCCGTAGTTTCCTAACTAACCCCTATCACCCACTAATTTCAAACGGCGTTAAAACAGCGTTACAACGCCGTTTGATTTTTATAATGGTTATGAGGAGCAATCGGAGGAATCCCATGGGGTAACGGCATAATCAGACCAGTGTGATTGTGATTTTGGCTTATTTCCACGAGTGCCAATATATGTAAGAAGGCACATCGACGTGCCAAGTAGCATTAGAGAACACCCAAAAGCATCAAAATTGCAATAGTAGAGCGCCCCCCCTACAATCATTAGCACAACCGAAATTATATAAAGTTTACGTTTCATATTAATTAGTTTTTTATGTCAGACCACATTACAGAATGGCAGTTTGTTGTTAAAGACGAGGCGACCCAGCCACTCGGCAAAATATCAGGTGCGGCATCGCAGTTAGACCGTATATTTAGCGGAATAACTTCCGCACTTAGTGGTATTACCTCCGTACTTACTGATATAAACGAAAAAATGGGCTCGGTTGTTACAAACGGTTCAAAAAGTTTTCAGCAACTGAGCGAAATTAGTTCGCATACGTCGGATGGTATGAATGCGGCTTTTGCAAGTATGCGACGCTTGGATGATGTATTAAAAAACACCGGGGACATTGCCCGCAACACTGGCAAACAGTTAGAACAAAACGTCGATAAAAAACTAACCGAAACAGGTAAGAACAACGGACCAGAAAAGGCAAAGAAAAAAGTAAGAGAACTTGGTGATGAAGCCAAACAGTCGGGTGGAAAAATCAAAACAAACCTTTTAGATAATCTTGCCAAGTTTGGACAAGTAGCCTTTGGTTTAAAATCAGCGATTCAGGGTGTAGGTGCCGCAATCGCACCCATATTTGAGGAGGGTATGGCACGGCAGACCGCCACCGTCAACTTCACCACCTTGTTAAGAACCGATGGCGACACCAAGGAAACCGCAGCAAAAAAAGGCAAAGAATTTGCCGACGCGCTTCGTACTTCCACCGCCGCCGCGCTTTATGGTACGTCAACTGTCAACGATGCCGCAAAAAACATGCTCTCATTTGGGTTGTCCGGCAGCAAAACCCAAACCGTGCTTAAACAGATCGGCGACATCGCAGCCGGTGACGCTCAAAAATTCGGCTCTTTGTCGCTCGCCTTTGCTCAAATCAGCAGTGCGGGCAAACTCGGCGGTCAAGACCTTATGCAGTTAATCAATGCCGGGTTTAACCCCCTCGCCGAAATGTCGAAAAAGACAGGCAAAAGCATCGGCGAACTTAAAGAGGAGATGTCAAAAGGCACAATCACCGCCAAAATGGTGGAGGAGGCTTTTGCATCAGCCACAGCCGAAGGCGGACAGTTTCACGGCATGCTCGACGACATCAAAAACAATACCCTTCAAGGTCAGTTGGCAACTCTACAAGGCGCATTCGATGACATCAAGGCAAAAGTTTTTGAACTGATACTGCCATTTGCTCAGAAACTCATCCCTATCATTCAAGAAAAACTACCGCCCATTATTGATGCACTTATACCCAAATTAGAAGCGTTAACGCCAGTTTTTGAAGGTGTAATTTGGGTAATATCCCAACTATTTGACTATATAACCAACAACATCGACGAACTATCAACCTTAGCCGTCGCCATCGGCATTGTTGCCGGAGCAATTGCGTTGTGTACATCGCCGATTACAGGTATTATTATTCTCATTGGGGCTTTAATTGCCATACTCGTGCAAGTTATAAAGTATTGGGACGAGTGGGGAAAATATGTAATTTTCATCTGTCCACCGTTGGTACTTGTGATGAATCTTGTAATGAGCATTAAACGTCATTGGGATAGCATTGTGGACGGTTTTAAAAACGGTGGTATACTTGAAGGGTTGAAACGTATTGGATTAACCTTGTTGGATGCGGTATTGTCCCCTATACAAAATCTTTTGGAGATGATTGCCAAAATACCGGGCATCGACTTTGTCTTGCCGGTAGACTTTGCCTTAAATGGGGTTCAAAAACTCCGCGACAAGATTAACGAAGCATTGCCCGATCCTGAAAAGACCGAAGGCGAAAAGGAAGGAGAGATTGGACCGAATGAAACACAAGAAGAGTTAGAAAGCACCGTTAAAGGTGGCGGCGCAGGTGGCAAAGGTGGTCTCGGCAAAACCACCAAAGACAAAACCGAATCCGTAGCCTCCGGCGGCACCCGAAACACCCAAATCACCATCAACCTCGACAATATGGTAGAAACCGTCAACTTCAACGGCGGCGTAGAAGAAAACGCACAGCGCACCACCGACACATTTGTGGAATGTCTACTCCGTGCACTCTACTCCGCCCAAACCGCAGTGTAATTCATAATTCATAATTATCATGATTGGAATACAATTAGACGACACAACCCACGACCTCAAAATAAGAGAACGCGGCATTGCTGTGGGCGAAACCACCGAGCAAAACCAGTATTTGATACTTGCCACCCATCGTGGCGAGTGGAAACAATACCCTTCGCTCGGTGTAGGCATCGGCGACTACACCAACGACAACGACACCGATTTTCTCCGTCATTCGATATTAGAAAACTTTCGCATGGATGGCCTCGCCGTCAGCAGCATAAAGTTTGCCCACAGCGGCATAGAAATAACAGCAGACTATAAACAATAAAGCCATGTCAACAATAACCATTAATCCCTACACCCCTGCATGGGGTTACAACCCGGCAACAATGGCACAGGCGGGAATGTTGCGGCTGTTAAGGTCGCACAACATACCCGTAGACATTCCATACGACAATAAGATAGTGCCGGTATCGCTACAACTGCCAGAAATAGGCGAAAGTTCGCGTTTTACCTTGCCGTTAGATCCTTTGGTTTCGGTAAGTGGCAAAAACAACATTGTCTGCCGCAACATTGCTTGCAACGATGGCAGCATACACGGCACTGTAAAAGAGAAATGGAATAGAGACGATTGGGACATCACCATTGCGGGGCTAATGATAGCCGACCAATACCGTTCGCTCAACGACAACATCCAACTGTTGCGCACCTACATTGAGTACAACAAAGCAATTGAGATTGTCTGTGAATACCTAAACGTTGGTTATGAAATACTCTATGTAGTAATTGAATCCTTCGATTTTCCATTTACCAAAGGCGAAGATTACCAAACCTACACCCTCAAATGCAAATCCGACGATTCTAACATTAATCTCTTAATATAATGTATAAAATTGATTGGAAAATAACCATCGACGGTCGCGACCTCCGCATATTAGACAGCGTAGAAATAACTCGCGACACTGAGAACCTCACCGATAGTGCGGTAATAAAACTGCCATCGTGGGTCTACAACCGCTATATAAAAGACGTTGACACCATCAAGCGCGACCAAACTGTGAGCATTTCGCTCGGTTACGATGGCGACCTTCACCAAGAGTTCTCCGGCTATATCCGCAGTGTGGAACGTGATCCTTCGGGGCTTGTAATCAACTGCCAAGACGAGATCTACAAGTTTAACCAAACAAAGATGGAAGACAAGCCTTACGAAAAGCCGACGGTAAAAGACCTTTTAAACGATGTTATAAAGGCGGTACAACCAGACTTAAAACTCAACTGCAAATACGACTTTGCTTACGACAAGTTCACAATAAAGAATGCCACAGCGTTGGACGTGCTAAAAACCATTCAAGACGAGTGCCACTGTATGATGTACATTAAAGATGGCGTATTCAACGTAACACCGCCCTACATCACGCCCGAAAGCACCAAAATAGTGCGTTACGACACATCCAAAAACGTTATGGCAGATGGTTATTCACTTAAATATAAGGATAAAGAAGACAGAAAACTAAAAGTAACAGCAAAAGGGAAAGACAAAACCGGCAAAGAACTCACAGCCGAACGTGGCGAAGGTGGCGGCGACACCGAAACCTTCGACTATAAAGGCATTGCCACACAAGAGATGCTTGATTCCATAGCCGACAATATGTACGCCGCAAAAAGTTTCAGCGGCTACGAAGGCGGCTTTCAAGCGTGGTACTTGCCGTTGGTAAGCAAAGGCGACACGGCGGACATCTCCGACCCGAACGACCCAGACCGCAACGGCAAATACTTTATAAAGTCGGTTGTAACCACGTGCAGCAGTGGTGGTATAACGCGGAAAATCACCCTCGGAAAGAAACTTTCTTAACGCTGGCTCCTGCGCGATTGGTTGTACTTGTCGCCGGGTTTGAGTTTCACAGGGTTTCGTTCAAGTTCTTTTTTGGTATAAAAGACAAGGGTTTTGGCATACTCAATACATCTGCGGTCGTAATCCTCGCGTTCTTTGTCGGTCATATTGGCGCGGACATCGGTATGTTTGACGAAATGATATGAATCTTGGTAGCCTCCGTACTTAAACTCGCGTTCCATATACGCGGTGCTGTCGGGGGTGTAATAGAGCCAATAAAACTCAGATGGTTTGCTCTGAGCCATTCCAAGACAAGGCAGAGCCAATAACGATAATAATAAAAACTTTTTCATAATGGGCAAACATTCAGAAATTAAACAATTGATACGTTCAATAGCCTCCACTGGCGGCGGCGCAACGCTTTTTGAAGCCACCGTGGTTGAAAGCAAAGATACGGAATGTACCATTAAATACCAAGGTTTGGAGCACAAAAACGTGCGCCTTGTATGCGGATTTTCACAAAGTTTAACAACCGTCATCGTAAAACCCGCTGTCAATAGCACCGTCCTCGTCGCCGACCTCTCCTCCGGCAAAATGCGCGACCTCGTGGTGCTGATGGTTGAAAAGGCTGAAACCGTAACAATCAACGGAGGCAACGAAACCATAACAATCAACGGCGGCGAATTAGGCGGCTTGATCAATATCGCAGCACTAACCGACAAGTTGAATGCCTTGGTTAACACTTTTAACACACATGTTCACTCTGTATCAGAGAATGCTACCTTAACCACTACTCAACAGGCACAGACATTCAAAAAATCCGATTACGAAGACACCAAAATAAAACACTAATCACCATGGACATAACACGCACCGAACGCTACAAGCAATGGCAGGCAGAGATGAAACACTTTCAGAACATCTGCGCCAAACATTCCATAACAGAAACCAAAGCCGCACAGCAACGCCGCATAACCCGTGCAAAACACGATTACGCCTATTTTGTGCGCACATATTTTCCCGAAATAGCCCGTTGCAAATGCGGCAAGTTCCAAACTGATGCCGCAGAATATATCCTCGCCAACCCAAACGCCCGAGCCGTATTCGAGTGGGCACGCGGACACGCCAAAAGTACTCACATGGGCGTACTCGTACCACTTTGGCTCAAAATCCAAGACAAACGGCAGTTCTACACCATGGTTGTTGTCTCCAAATCAGAAGATGCCGCCGACCGTCTCCTTGCCGACCTTCAACAGCAACTCGCCTACAACGAACTCTACATCCACGACTTTGGCACACAGATGAAAAGCGGCAACTGGAGCGAAGGTGAGTTCCTCACCACCGACGACTGTTATTTTGTGTCACTTGGACGTGGACAATCGCCGCGCGGTCTCAAAAACAACTCCCACCGTCCCGATTACATTGTTATCGACGACATCGACGACGATGCCATGTGCCGTAACCCTCAACGTGTGTCCGAAGCCACCGAATGGGTGCTCTCTGCGTTGTTCGGCACAATGGAAGCCGGACGCGGTCGCTTTATAATGGTAGGCAACCTTATTAACAAAACCTCCGTGCTTGCAAAAGTAATGGAACGACCCGGCGTGTTCCACACACAAGTCAACATCTTGGACCCCGACGGGCAGCCCACGTGGAAAGAAAACTACAAACTTTCTGAAATTCGCGAAATGCGTTCAATGATGGGCGAACGCAACTTTGAAAAGGAGTATATGAACAATCCTCTTGTTGAAGGTGCTATCTTTGAACAACGGCACATCAAATATGCACCAGCCTTGCCGCTCCGCCAATACCGCAAACTTGTCTGCTATACCGACCCGAGTTTCAAATCATCCGCCACCGCCGACTATAAAGCCACAGTTCTTGCCGGTCTCACCGCCGATGGACACTATCATATATTAAAGGTGTACGCCGCGCAAACCTCAGTTTCTGCCATGATAGAATGGCACTACGACCTTATTAAATGGATTGCAGGACGCGCACCTGTGCAGTTCTATATGGAAAGCAACTTTATGCAAGACCTTATCCTTGACGAGTTTCGCAAAGCCGGAGACCTCGCCGGGCTTCACATCCCCATACTTGGCGACCCTCGCAAAAAGCCCGATAAGTTTGCCCGTATCGAAACCCTTCAACCGCTTTTTGAACGTGGACTCATCACCATAAGCGACACCGAGCGCACCACCGAAGGTGTTAGAATACTTATAGAACAACTCTTAATGTTCCAGCACGGTTCACACTCACACGACGATGCCCCCGACGCTCTTGAATCCTGCATCTGGATGCTCTCCCGTTCTCATCGCCGCACCTCCTCCCGCTACCTCCGTCTCCCCCGCGCCAACAGGAAATGGTAAAACGATGATTAATTGAGTTGAAATAGGAGATTAATTGGACGGCGGAGAATACGTAC
>Ga0310690_10013300_pt1 | contig 10028 bp, 6 predicted proteins | sample AusTroGonzalo_MG_2_FD_207661 | JGI IMG/M metagenome (GOLD analysis project Ga0310690, IMG submission 207661) | Bovine rumen microbial communities from tropical cattle in Woodstock, Queensland, Australia - Gonzalo_04 (v2) (version 2) | ecosystem: Host-associated > Mammals > Digestive system >...
CAACTCTTTTTTAGTATTTAAAATATCTTCGCAAATAGTTTCAGCTGGTTTTTCAAGAACATTAAAACACTCTCTTCCGTTTCCTAAGTCTATAATGTTATTAACAACACGTCCTACCTCATCGAATTTCTTATAAACTTGACCTGTCTCGCCGCCATAAGATTTTTGAGCAATAACCATTGTTAGAGGAATATAATCAGAAGCATGAACTATCTCTCCTCTTCCTTTAACTGTTGCTGGACCACCTTTCATCATATATACAACATCGCTTCCAACACTAAGTGCAAGTTTTGTCATATATGATGTATCTACACCATATAATTTACTATAGCAATAGAATACTCCAGCAGCATCAGCAGATGAGCCGCCCACGCCAGCCTTCATTGGAATATGTTTTTCAATTTCGATTTTAATTGGATATCCATAAGCAAGTTCTAAAAGTTCAACAGCTTTTGTTGCTGTATTTTTTTCATCTTGCAAAACGCCATCCATATAAACTTCACTCTTTAAAGATTTATAAGCCTTGATTACATCAAAAACATCAATGGACGCCATATCCATATTTAATGCATGATAGCCATCATCGAATGTCCCAGTAATATCCAGTTTTAAATTGATTTTTGCAAAAACCCTTATCGTAATTTGTTCCATATTTTGAGTATAACACGTAAATATATTAGTGTAAATATGGGGCAAAAATATAAAAGGCAGATTACTCTGCCTTCAAGTTAAACATACATGTTGATAATATTTTCAGCCACTTCTTTTTTAGTAACTCTTTGATCTTTCGCTGTCTTGTCTAAGTGCCTATGAGCATCATCTTCAGTCATTTTTAGTTTTTCCATAAGAAGCATTTTTGCTCTACTTACAACTTTTATTTCTTCAACTTTATCTTTTAATTTTTGGTTTTGATCCAATAAAATTGCCATTCTCTTTTCTTGAGCTCTAAATAAAGAAACTACTTTATACATAGCTCTTGCTGATACTGGCTTTGCAAATACAACAACACCATTATATTCAAGTCTCTCTTCTAAAGAAGAAGCTATTTCACTTTTTGCTATAACAATAGCGTTTGCTGATGTTGAATTAAAGCAATCAAGTGCTACCCTATCTCCAAGTTCATCAACAAGTGGAGTATTAACAATAATTACTGAATAATTTCTTGATGCATATTTTCTACGTGCTTCATTGCCCGATTTAGCGCAGTCAATAATACCATAGCCTGCTCTTTTAAACATTTGAGCAAGTTCTTGTGGCATATCTACAGATGAAACAAATAGAATTTCTGACATTTATTTATTAGATTCTTCCAAAATATTTATCATTTAAGAATTTTTCTTTGCTTGTTGCCATTCCATAATCTTCAAGTTCATTTTCCTTATATTCAATATATTGAGTTAAATGCTTTGATGGAATGTAAGCCTTAACAAATTCACTATTCTTAGCAAGCTTAATAGCTTCGCCTAAATCTAGAGGTAAAGCCTTATAATTCATTTCGTTTGCTGTTGTAATAATTTCAGCTACAGGGTCTGTTAATTGCATATTCTTTTCAAGGCCTTCGGCGCCAGCAAATAGAAGTAATGCATAAGCAACATATGGATTACATGCAGGATCTGCAGAATTGATTGTTGCCTTATGAGCACTGACCTTAATTACTTGGTGGAACTTAGATGTAGCCCATCCAATATACTTAGGAGCTGTAGCATAGTTAAATCTGTCATAAGAGTTTGGTGTTGGATTTAAGAATAAAGTAATTTCTGCAATTCTATTTAGAATACCTGCAAGGAAACTCTTAACCTCTTTAGAATTAACATCTAACTTTTCTCCGTTCTTCTTTAATTGAACATTAACTCTTAAAGCGCTACCTTCTTCATTATCTAAAGGCTTTGGTAAGAATGAAGCGTATAAGCCATTAATAGCAGCAATAGATTTAACTGTTGATTTAAATGTAATTAAATCATCTGCTGCAAGTAATGCATCGTTATAGTTGAATTTAATTTCGTTTTGTCCAGGGCCTTTTTCATGGTGTGAAGAACTTGGCTTGATACCAAAACTTTCAAGATTGAAACAAATCTCTCTTCTAATATTCTCACCTTTATCTAAAGGTGCAGCATCTAGATATCCAGCGTTATCAAACGGAATATTAGTTGGCTTTCCTTTTTCATCTTGTTCAAACAAATAGAAATCGCAATCTGAACCGATTATGCAAGAATAACCTAATTTAGATAATCTATCTTGAGCATTCTTTAAAAGAACTCTTCCATCGCATTCTGCGATAGTGCCATCAGCATGCATTAAATGGCAATACATTCTAACAACAGAGCCATGTTGTGGTCTCCATGGTAGAACATGCAAAGTTGATGGATCTGGATATAATCTAATATCTCCTCTTTCATAACTTGCAATACCATCAAATGCTTCTTCTTCAATTGGCATACCTTTTTCAAAGATACTTTCTAATTGATCAGCAAAAATTGAAACATTCTTTAAGTTGCCCAGAGCGTCACAAAAAGCAAGCTTAACGAATTTAACGTCGTTTTCTTGAATAAAATCTAAAACGTCTTGTTCTGTACGATTCATTTCACACCTCATGAAAATAAATATTATTACATAAATTATAAAACGTACGCGCACATACGCGCAATGATTATATATGTAAAAAAAATGAAAGAATTAGAATAACTCTAAATCTTTCATAGATTTTTATCAAATGTTGATTTGTTTTTTTTATAGCAAGATTCTATCTAGAACAGCGTGCTCAATTCCGTATTTAATGAATTCAACATCATCCATAACACTTAAGCCGTTGTCATATCCCCAAATAATTAAGAATCCATTTTGCTTAATGCTTTGATACATAAATTCAATCAATTGAGCTTTTCTCTCAGCACTAATAGGCTCATTTTCGCTTTGGATAAGGCCAAAAGCATTAGATAGATATAAAATCTTTCTTGTCTTCATTGCATTGCTGTTTTCTTCACCATGATCAAACACCATTAAATAGTATCTTACCATTGCACTTGTAATCCTATGATTAGATACAGTCTTGTAGTGAGCATAGATATTAACAGCATCAACATCTGCATAGAAATCTGCCCATCCAAAATATGATTCGATTATTGGAGCAATCTCCTCATCTGTTTCTGCTGCAGATGCCTTATACTCTTTAGCAAACTGACATGTATCACCACCCCATCCAGTTAGCGTAGCATAAGCCATATCATTATTTGTATATAGCATACAAGCAATAGCTACCCATAAATGAATAAGGTCAATTTTGACATTATCATTAATCGTAATTACTTTTGTAGTTCTTAAAACTTCAAGTTCTGGTTTAGTGTTCTTAACATAAGATGCAAATTCTTTATCTACCGCACCTGCTGCAATATCCCAGTTACCATCATCATAATCAACTGATCTTATGTAATTGGCAACACGAAGTTGAGCTTTATTGTCTTTTTTATAACTTTCAGATAATTTCTCTAACTCGTCTATTTTCTTAATATAATCTACGAAGGCTTGTTCGGATTCTGTACAATTAACAAACTTATCTGTGTCGTATTGCTCGGCACTTTTTTTGTCATCATAATTGTCGCATGCAAACATGCATACGCTAAATAGAACTATAACTGATACTAATGTGAAAAGAAATTTAGCCCTACTTCCCATAACTCAACCCGCATTAATTATACAATAATTAACACAAAATATCAAAATTGACAAAATTTGCATAAAAATTGGCACCATTCATAGGAGAGAGCATGGTGCCAAAAAAGAAGAGAATAATAGTAGTAAATCAATTATTTTCCACTATTGCCATAGTTAGATAGTACTCTTGCAGAAGGGTCGTTAACATTACATCCTTCCCAAGACTTGTTAGGCATCCAGAAATCTACGATCATTTGGCCTTGGCCAGCGTAGTATTTCTCAAAGATTTCTCTATACAATAGAGACTCTTTTGTGAATGGTCTAGCATGAGAGTACTTTTTTATTTTTTCATTATATTCTTCGTCTGTATAATACTCTTCAGCATAAGCTTTCAAGTAGTTTACAAGTGAGTGTCCAACAGCATCCGAAAAAGCTGCTTTATCTCTAAACAAGATACTTTCAGGTAAACAATTTAATCCTTCAAACGCATGACGTAATAAATATTTACCCATGTTGTATTTGTTCATTTTCTTTTCAGGATCAATGCTCATTACGTAAGATACGAAATCTAAATCACCAAATGGAACTCTTGCCTCTAGTGAGTTTACACTTATACATCTATCTGCACGTAATACATCGTACATATATAATTCTCTAATTCTCTTTACTGATTCTTCTTGGAATTCTTTAGCATTTGGTGCAAAGTCAGTATATTTATATCCAAATAATTCATCTGAGATTTCACCAGTTAATAGAACTCTAATATCTGTTGTTTCATGAATAGCTTTACATAGAAGATACATACCCATACTTGCACGAATAGTTGTAATATCGAATGTACCTAAAATCTTAATTACTTCATCAAGTGAAGATAGTACGTCTTCTTTTGTAATGATTACTTCATGGTGTTCTGAACCAATAAAGTCTGCCACTTGCTTCGCATATTTAAGATCGATTGCGTCTTCGCTCATACCAATAGCAAATGTCTTAATTTTCTTATTTAAAATCTTGCTTGATATTGCACATACTAGAGAACTATCTAAACCGCCGGATAGTAAGAATCCAAGTGGAGCATCAGCATCCAATCTCTTTTCCACACCTTTAACTAATTTTTCTCTAATGTTTTTACAAACTGTTTCTATATCATCATAAACGACTTCTTTTACTTCTGTTATGTCTCTATAACATACAAATTTACCCTTTCTATAATAATAGCCTGGAGGGAATGGGAATACTTCTTTAACAAGTCCCATAAGGTTCTTTGCTTCTGAAGCAAATGCTATTTTTCCAGATTCTGTATAACCGTAAAACAAAGGTCTAATTCCGATAGGATCTCTAGCTGCAATATACTCTTTAGTTTCCCCGTCATATATAACTAGTGCATATTCTGCATCCAGTTTTTTAAACATTTCAACACCATACTTTTCATATAGTGGTAGAAGGATTTCGCAATCGGATTCACTTATGAATTTATACTCTTTAGAAAGCTCTTCCTTAATAGTTCTAAATCCATAAATTTCACCATTGCAAACAACTAATCTATTATGAAGGCTCATAGGTTGCATTCCTTCTTCATGCAATCCCATGATGGCTAGTCTATGGAATCCAAGATAGCCATCACCTGTATCTATAATTTTTGACATATCTGGGCCTCTTGATATTGTCTTATCAAAACCCATTTTAAATTGCTCTAGTGGGATGTCATATCCCTCAATACCCATAATTGAACACATAAATCTCTCTCCTTTTTAACCTATTATTCTCTCTATAATTTTTATTCTGCTTGTTCGATTAGCTTATCTTGTAAAGCATCATAGTCAACTTCACCAGTTCTAATCTTATAAACACTTTCTACATCGTATACGAAGATCTTACCATCGCCATAGTTACCTGTATATAAAGCATCTCTTGCTGACTTTATTACATCCTCTACCGGTACTTTAGTAACTACGATTTCCATCTTGATCTTTGGAAGTAAAGCACTGTCTACCTTAACACCTCTGTAGTATCCAGCTGGGTTACCATGTTGTACACCACAACCTGTAACGTTTGTTACTGTCATACCTGTGATACCAAGCTTGTCCATAGCAGCTTTTAATGCTTCGAACTTTGATGGGTTAGCTAAGATATCTACCTTGCTCATCTTTGGTCCACTCTTTGAGATAACCTTAGTTTTCTTAACAACTGGGACAGCTTCATCTTCTGTTAAACCTTTTTCCACACTAAATACTTCAGCTTTTGTTGTGCTAGCACCTGTTAGAGTTTCACCAGTAACGATTGGCATGAAGTCTGCATAAGAACTTACTAAACCATGTTCTGTAACATCTAGACCAAGGATTTCTTCTTCCTTAGATACACGAAGACCAAGTGTACGCTTTAAGCAATAGAAGATGATTGTAATGCAGATTGCTGTAAAGATTGCTGTAATTACAACACCAGCGATTTGGATACCGAAGTATTTGAATCCATCCCCTGCTGATACCATACCTGTAATTGCACCATAAATACCGTTATAACCGAATACACCTGTTAAAATTGTACCTACGATACCGCACATGCAGTGAACACCAACAGCACCTACTGGGTCATCGATATGTAACTTGTGATCTAGGAATTCGATACCGAATACTACAACGAATGCTGAGATTAAACCGATAGCAAATGAACCGAATACTGATACTGTATCGCAACCTGCTGTGATAGCAACAAGACCTGCAAGTGTACCGTTTAGAGTCATTGAAACATCTGGCTTTTTATATCTAATCCATGTGATGATCATTACGGCTGTAGTAGCTGTAGCTGCAGCAACTGTTGTTGTAACAAATACTGAAGATACGTTAGCTAATGTTTCTGTGCCATAGATAGCATATTCAGAAGCACCGTTGAATCCATACCATCCATAGAATAGGATGAATACACCAAGAGCACCTAATGTTAATGAGTGACCTGGAATAGCCTTAGATTCTAAACCACCGTTTTCTAATTTCTTATATTTACCAATTCTTGGTCCAACCATAATGGCACCGATAACAGCACAGATACCACCAACCATATGAACAGCTGTTGAACCAGCGAAATCATGGAATCCCCATTGAGCTAAAAAGCCACCGTTCCAAATCCAGTGAGCAGCAACTGGGAAGATAAATGCACTGATTAATAAACTATATACACAATATGATATAAATCTTGTTCTTTCTGCCATAGCACCAGAAACGATTGTAGCTGCTGTTGCACAGAATACCATGAAGAACATGAAATGTAACATATCTACAGAATCACCAACAGCGTATGTAGGATTTGCAAATGAAACAACAGCTGCAACCTTCATAGTAAATGGGTTAACAATGCTTGATGTCATAATTGAGTATCCAACTAGCCAGAACACGATAGCACCTAAACAGAAATCCATTAAGTTTTTCATAATGATATTTCCTGCGTTCTTAGCTCTTGTAAATCCTGTTTCAACCATAGCAAAACCTGCTTGCATGAAGAATACTAAAGTAATACCTAGTAAAATCCATACACCGTCTAACGACGAAATTACTTGTCCTAATGAACTTAATACTTCTTCCATATATATTTCTCCATTATAAAAATTGTTTTCATTGAATAAAAAAAGCGAGACTTAGATTTTTCCAAGTCTCGCAGTCTTTGCGTTCTACTTATTATTATTTATCTATATTATTTTACTGAGAATAAGATATCTCCGTATGTTGGGAACGGCCAGAACTTCTTTGATACGATCTTTTCCATTGTATCTGAGCACTTTCTTACTTCAGCCATTAAAGGAATTACATTATCCTTATAAGCTAGTGCCTTTGCCATTTCACCTTCTGTTGCATAAGCCTTCTTTTGTGCTTCTTCAAGTTCTAGAACTTTTTGAACCATTGTTGTGCTATTTGCAGCGATCTTCTTTAAGATACCTTCTTCATATGAGCAATCGATACCAGCGACAGCACTCTTCTTTGTCATAACTGTTTCAGCAAGTTCCTTTGAATATAATGTAACTGCTGGAAGAATTGACTTTCTTGCCATTTGCATCATTGTGATTGCTTCTATATTAATTAACTTAGCATAATTCTCAAGTAAGATTTCTTGTCTAGCTTTAACTTCAGCTTCTGTGAATACTTCATGTAATTCAAAGATCTTTAAGTTCTTAGCTTCTGTATATTTAGCAAGAGCTTCTGGAGTTGTCTTTAGATTTAGAAGTCCTCTCTTTTCTGCTTCAGCTACCCATGCATCATCATAACCGTTACCATTAAAGATAATTCTCTTATGTTCCTTAATAACTCTCTTGATTAAATCATTTAGAGCTGCTTTGAAATCTGATGCTTTTTCAAGTTCATCTGCAAATTGTCTTAATTCTTCAGCTACAGCTGTATTGATCATGATATTTGCACAAGCGATTGAATCTGCAGAGCCAACCATACGGAACTCGAACTTATTACCTGTGAATGCGAATGGTGATGTTCTATTTCTATCTGTAGTATCTTTTGGGAACTTAGGAAGTACGTCAACACCGATTGTCATTTGTACTTTCTTTCTTCCTGCAAACTTAACACCTGACTCGATTGAATCTAATACTGCTTGTAATTCCTCACCGATAAACATTGATACGATTGCTGGAGGAGCTTCGTTAGCACCTAATCTATGATCGTTACCAGCAGATGCAACGGATAATCTTAATAAGTCTTGATATTCATCAACGGCCTTGATAACAGCCGTTAAGAAAATTAAGAATTTAGCATTTTCATCTGGTGTATCACCTGGCTCTAATAAGTTTGCTGTATCTGTTGAGATTGACCAGTTGTTATGTTTACCTGAACCGTTTACACCATCGAATGGCTTTTCATGTAGTAAGCATACCATACCATGTCTTTTTGCAACCTTTTGTAATAATTCCATTAAGATTTGGTTGTGGTCTGTAGCAATATTTGTTGTTGAGAAGATTGGAGCAAGCTCGTGTTGAGCTGGAGCAACTTCGTTATGTTCTGTCTTAGATAGGATTCCTAACTTCCAGCATTCTTCATTTAAGTCATTCATGAATGCTTGAACTCTTGGCTTAATAACACCAAAGTAGTGGTCATCCATTTCTTGTCCCTTTGGAGCTGGAACGCCAAATAATGTACGGCCTGTGTAGATTAAATCCTTTCTTTGTTCATATACGCTCTTATCTATTAAGAAATATTCTTGTTCTGGACCAACAGTTGTTTTAACTGATGTTGATTCATCTCCGAATAATTTCAAAATTCTTAATGCCTGCTTATTGATAGCAGCCATAGAACGTAAAAGTGGAGTCTTCTTATCTAGTGCTTCACCTGTATAAGAACAGAATGCTGTTGGAATACATAAGCACTTATCCTTAATAAATGCATATGATGTTGGATCCCAAGCAGTATAACCTCTAGCTTCTGCAGTTGCTCTTAAACCACCTGATGGGAATGAAGAAGCATCTGGTTCGCCTTTGATTAATTCCTTACCAGAGAATTCCATAATAACTGTTCCTTCTTTTGTAGGTGAGATAAAACTGTCATGCTTTTCAGCAGTAATACCTGTCATTGGTTGGAACCAGTGAGTGTAATGTGTAGCTCCCTTTTCGATAGCCCAATCCTTCATTGCGTTTGCAACTACATTTGCGATTGTGATATCAAGAGATTCGCCATCTTGAATGGCTTTATGCATTGCCTTGTAAGTTTCATGAGGCAATCTTTCTTTCATTACTGAATCATTGAATACCATTGAACCAAATATTTCTGGAACGCTTGTCATATATATTTCTCCTTCTAAAAAAGTTTATTTCTGTTTTATATTTTTCCGCTATAAACGAAAATCGGCACCATGGACTAATCCACAGCGCCGTTGCTGACATATTTATCTTCTTCAATATACCAAAGTGATTTTTTTGTGTCAATAACTTTTTTCAAATTTTTTCTCCACTTTAGCGATTTTTTTCGTATATCACTAATCAATATTTTATAGAAATATTGGATATAAATCAACACATTTTTAGGCAAAAAAAATAAAATTTCCAGTTGACAAGAAAAAAGCAACAATCTACAATCAAAATATAAATATTTGCGTGAACAAAGGCGTTCAATTTAACCACAAAAAGTGGAGAGATTGAGCGCCTATTTTTTTATTAAAGAATAATAGTAAAAATAGGAGAAAAACAATGTTAGAAGGTCAATTTAGAAATCCATCTGGATGTGCTGTTGCCGCAATGATCTCTACTAAAGGAAGAACATTTAGTGGAGAAGACATCATTAAATCTATTGCTGTAATGCATGATAGATCAAATGGACTTGGTGGCGGTTTTGCTGGATATGGTATTTATCCAGAATACAAAGATTACTATGCTTTTCACGTTTTCTACACAGACA
>Ga0310690_10013302_pt1 | contig 10028 bp, 5 predicted proteins | sample AusTroGonzalo_MG_2_FD_207661 | JGI IMG/M metagenome (GOLD analysis project Ga0310690, IMG submission 207661) | Bovine rumen microbial communities from tropical cattle in Woodstock, Queensland, Australia - Gonzalo_04 (v2) (version 2) | ecosystem: Host-associated > Mammals > Digestive system >...
AATCTTCTCCAAGCGTTTCTTCACCTCGTCCTCAGGAAGACCCTCAGTGCGGGTAAGTTTGGCCACACCTTGTTTCATGAACTTCTCGTACAGCTCCTCCATCTTCGCCAGCTGCTTCTTACCCATGGCTTTACGAAGCGTATCTGACTCACCACGGGTGAAATCAGCCAGTTCGCGAGAGAGCAACATCACCTGCTCCTGATAGACGCAGATGCCGTAAGTGTCCTTCAGATACTTCTCCATGCAGTCGAAGTCGTACTTGATCTCCTGTTTGCCCTGTTTCCGAAGGATGAAGTCGGGAATGTTGTCCATCGGGCCTGGACGGTAGAGTGCGTTCATAGCGATGATGTCGCCAATGACAGAAGGCTGCAACTCACGAAGATATTTCTGCATTCCAGGCGATTCAAACTGGAAGGTGCCAATGGTGTTGCCGGCCGAGTACAGTTCGTATGTTTCCTTGTCGTCAATCGGGATGTGGTCGATGTCGATATCGATGCCACGGGTGCGCTTGATGTTCTTCAAGGCATCCTTGATCAAGGTCAAGGTCTTCAGACCGAGGAAGTCCATCTTGATCAGTCCGACGGTCTCGATGACGTGTCCATCGTATTGAGTTACAACGACGTCTTCCTTGGTGTCCTTGTCTCTGACGGTGCAGACCGGCGCCACATTGGTGAGGTCGTCAGCGCCGATGATGACGCCGCAGGCGTGGATGCCCACCTGGCGGTTGGTGTCCTCCAACTCCTCGGCGTAAGTCAGCATCGAAGAGATGTTGGCGTCGTCGCCGTTAAGCATCTCCTTCAGCTCGGGAACGTATTTATAGCAATTCGTCAGGTTGACCTTAGGCATCTTCTTGGGTACTTCTCCCTCGACGGCTTTCACCTGTGCCTCGTCAAAGTTGCGGTCAGGGATGTAGCTCTTGATTTTGGCCACCTCGGACAGCGGCACCTTCTGCACACGGCCCACGTCTTGGATGGCCGACTTGGCCGCCATCGTGCCGTAGGTGATGATATGCGCAACCTTCTCCTTGCCGTATTTGCGAGTCACCCAGTCGAGTACACGGTCGCGGCCGTCGTCGTCGAAGTCGACGTCGATATCAGGCAGGGAGATACGGTCGGGGTTGAGGAAACGCTCAAACAGCAAGTCGTACTTCAGCGGGTCGAGATCGGTGATCTTGAGACAGTAGGCCACCACCGAGCCAGCGGCAGAGCCACGTCCCGGTCCCACCGAGACGCCCAGTTCCTCGCGTGCCGCGCGTATGTAGTCACTTACAATGAGGAAGTAACCCGGGAAACCCATGGTCTTCATCACATGAAGCTCGAACTTGATGCGTTCCATCTGCTCTTCGGTGAGATTCTCGCCATAGCGCTGATGCGCGCCATCCCAGGTCAACTTAGCGAGGTAGTCGGCCTCGAGCTTGATGCGATAGAGGCGTTCGTAGCCACCCATCTTCTGCACCTTGTTTTCAGCATCCTCCTGGCTCATGATGACATTGCCGTGCTCGTCGCGGGTAAACTCGTTAAAGAGGTCCTCCTCGGTGAATTTCTGCTTGTAGGTCTCCACCGTGCCGAAGTCCTCGGGGATGGGGAACACCGGCATGATCGGGTCGGAGTCGATGCTATAGATATCGACTTTGTCGACAATCTCCTGCGTGTTTTCCAGCACCTCGGGGTGGTCGGAGAAGATGCGGCCCATCTCGGCGGGCGTCTTCAGCCACTCTTGTTTTGTATAGTGCATCCGCGAAGGATCGTCCAGGTCTTTGCCTGTGCTGAGGCAGATGAGGCGGTCGTGCGCCTCGCCGTGTTCCTCTTCGACGAAGTGCACGTCGTTGGTGGCGATGACCTTAACGCCATGCTTTTTCGCCAAGTCAAAAAGAATCTTGTTCACCTCTTTTTGGCGTTCATACACCTCCGTGTCGCCGCCAGGCTTGTCAGTCTTATGCCGTTGCACTTCAAGGTAATAATCCTCTCCAAACAAGCTCTTGAACCATTCGATGGAGTCCTCTGCCCCACTCATGTCGCCGTTCATGATTTTCTGCGGCACCTCGCCTGCCAGACAGGCCGAGCTGCAGATCACGCCGTCATGGTACTTCTCCAAAAGGCTATGGTCTATGCGGGGATTATAGTAGAATCCGTCGGTGTAGGCGATGGAGCTTAGCTTACAGAGGCTATGATATCCCTGCTTGTTTTTGGCCAGTAGGATCAGGTGCCAGCCACGGTCTTGTCGACCGTCGCGCTTGTCGATGCTAACGGGGGCACAATAGGCCTCGATGCCGAAAATGGGCTTGAAGAACTGTCCATTCAGCTTGTCGATTTCGGCTTGTGCGGCGGCCTTCTCCTCCTCGGTGGCATCCTCCTTGTTCAGTATGGCTTTTTGCGCTTTGATGGCATCTTTCACCTTACCGTTTTCCTTGTTCACCGTATCGGCGAAGTCCTTGATGCCGAACATGTTGCCATGGTCGGTGAGGGCAAGGCTGTACATGCCGTTTTTCTTGCATTTGGCCACCAGATCCGGCACCTTCGACATGCCGTCGAGCATGGAGTAATGCGAGTGGACGTGGAGATGTGTGAAATGCTGCGGCACATAGTCGCCCACCACTGGCTCTTCCTCCACCTTTTCCTCTTCCTCGTCGTAGTTGGCTTCGACAATAATACCAACGGGCTGAATCATGTCGGGATTGGCCGCCTTGAAGTCGGCGATGAACTGTGGGAACACATTCAGGTCTTTCTCGTCGATGACGCCGCGACGCAGTAGTTCGAGGAAGACGCGGGCCGTGGCCTGCACGTCGGCGCAGGCGTTGTGGGCCGAATCGAAATCCTCTCCAAACAGCAGGTGATGGATCTCGCCCAAGCGCGGCAGCTTGAACTTGCCGCCCTTTCCGCCCGGTAGTTGGCAGAACTCGGCGGTCTTCTCCGTGCAGGTGTCGACGACGGTCCAGCGGTCCAAGGGGTTGGCACGTCCCATGCGCAGGAACTCGCAGCCGACGACGTTGAGGTCAAAGCTGAGGTTGTGTCCGACGAGGTATTTCGCCTTGCTGGCAGCCTCCATAAAGAGGTCGAGCACCTCTGTGAGCGGCTTGCCATGTTTGGTGGCATATTCGGTGGAGATGCCGTGCACCATCTTGGCGTCGATGGGGATGATGAAGCCGTCAGGGATGACGAGGTGGTTTTGCGCCTCGACGAAGCGGCCTTGCTCGTCATGGAGTTGCCAGGCGATCTGCACCATGCGTGGCCAGTTGTCGAAGTCCGTCAGCGGCGCGTTTTCTATTTTGGGAAGACCTGTGGTCTCGGTATCGAAGATCAGAAACATTATTTTAGAATGTGGAATGCTGAATTATGAATGCTGAATGATAAAAACACTGATAATCAGAACAGATTTTGTTCTGAAATTTAGCCTTCAAATATACTATTTTTTGAGAAGCAAAAATGATTTTTTCATATTTTTGCATAGACGAAATAAACACCCCTCAAAATCCGAATATTATGAAGAAAACACTCGTTTCACTGCTACTGCTGCTGCTTGCAATCAGCAGCCTTTCATTTGCCCAGCAAGAGCTGACGCTGGAAAAAGTCACCGTATTGAGCCGTCACAGCGTCAGAGCCCCTTTGGACAGATACCTCAACAGCCTCGACGAGATGACCGGCAGCGGCTACCATTGGATGCGCTGGTCGGTGCCCGGCAGCCACCTCACCCTGCGCGGCGGCGCCTTGGAGACGCTGTTCGGGGAATACTTCCGGCTGTGGCTCGACGAGCAAGACTTCACCTTGGACAGCGCCGACGTCTATTTCGGCGCCAGCTCGAAGCAGCGCACCATCGCCACGGCACGCTCCTTTGCCGCAGGCATGCTGCCCTATATGACGGTATACATAGACTATAAGGTGGACAGCACCGGGAATGTGGGCTACCCAGACCCCGATTATCTCCCCATGCTGAATGCCTGCAGCGCCACGGATGGCCATTTCGACATCGGGGCCTTTCAAGCCGAGGCTTTCCGCGAGCTGGGCGAGCTGCAAGCCCCGTCCTACACCTTCCTGGAGAAGATGCTGCGGATGAAGCGCTCCGACTATGCCAAAAAACACGGCACGGAGCATTTCGACAACCATATCGAAGTAAGCCTAGCCTTTTATGGTCAGGACGGGAAGAGGCTGGAGCCCGCCATGAAGGGCGGCCTGAGGGATGCCAACATGGCCAGCGACGCCTTCGTTCTACAATACTATGAGACGGAAAACGCGAGGGATGCGGCATTCGGACGCCGGCTCAGCTTCAACGACTGGAAAAGGCTTTCCTATTACAAGGACTATTGCGGCGAGATCCTCTTCTCCAAAGCCCCCATCATCGCGGTCAACGTCAGCCACTGCATGCTAAAACGGCTTCAGTCGGAGATGGCACGCGACGGACACAAATTCGCCTTCTTCTGCTCCCACGACTCGATGATTGCCGCCGTACTCGCCGCCTTGAGGGTCACCCCCTACGAACTGCCCAACACCATCGAGACCAAGACACCCATAGGATTTAAGCTGGTGCTTGAGCAATGGGCCGAAGCGGACAACCCGGAGCCACAGCGCTATGTGCGTGCCCGACTCGTGTACCAAAGCACAGACCAAATCAGGGGCATGAAGCCCATGGACCTGGACAACCCGCCCATGTCGTATGAGCTGAGTTTTACCGGTATTGAGAAAGCATCAAACGGAATGTACGCCTACGATGACTTCATGCGTCATCTGCAAAGAAGCATCGAGGCTTACGATGCCTCGGCACAGGGCCGGCATCCTTGGGAATAACCTCCAACAGAATTACCCTTACGCCTCCCCCACCGGCTCGACGTGGATGGAGATATGCGTCTCGTCGCCATAGCGTTCCTTGAGCAGGCGTTCCATCTCGGTGGTCTTGTCATGGGCTTCCTTGAGCGGGATATTGCCGTCCATCAGGATATGCATCTCGATGGCATAATGGTTGCCGATGCGGCGTGTGCATAGGTCGTGCGGCTCGGAGGCTCCCGGCACGCTCCTGACGATGTCCAGGATCTCATTTTCCACCTCTTCAGGCAGCGAATGCTCCATCAGCTCGCCCATGCCGTTTTTAAGTAAGTCGACAGCCACCTTCACGATGAGCGCCCCCACGACGATGGAGGCAATGGGGTCGAGTACGGCCCAACGCTCACCCAAGAGGATGGCCCCGCCGATGCCGATGGCGGTACCCACCGACGACAGGGCGTCGCTGCGATGGTGCCAGGCATTGGCCCGCATGGCCTGCGAATCCAGTTGCTCCGCCTTGCGTTTGGTATATTGAAATGTCAGCTCCTTCAGCAGGATGGAGACCAAAGCCGCCACCAAGGCCAGCACGCCGGGCTGGGTCAAGGTGCCACCCCGAGCCCAGAAGGCGATTTTCTTGGCCCCTTCGACGAAGATACCCACGGCGACGGCAAACAGCGCGACGCCGATGAGGGTCGTCGCCAGAGTCTCAAACTTGCCATGCCCATAATCGTGCGACTTGTCCTTGGGCCGGTGGCTGATGCGCACAAAGGCCAACACGATGAGGTCGGTGGCAAAGTCCGACACCGAATGCACGGCGTCGGCAATCATAGCCGAGCTATGGCCGACGACACCAGTCACAAACTTGAACAGCACAAGCACCAGATTGACGGCGCTGCCCCAAAGGGTCACCTTATAGACTTCCTTTTCCCTGTTCATGACTCAATCGAATTTATGCTTCCAGCGACGGTGGCTCCAGAGCCAGAAATACGGCGCCTTGTGGATGGTCTGTTCCAGCAGCTCGACATAACGCTGCATCACCGCTCCTTCGGACAGTTCATTGGGATGCTCGCAGATTTCCTGGATGTCGATGCGGTACTTCCCCATCCTCTCTTTCACAACCTCATAATACAAGACCGGCATATCGTATTTTCTCGCAAATCCCTCAGACCCACGGATAAACCCTGTCTTACGATGCAGAAAATCAGTAACATAGCAGCGTTCTGGATTGCTGGGACTTTGATCCGAGAGTATCATGTAGGCGACCGGAATATGATGTTCGTCGTAATAAGCCATCCTCTCGCGGACGTTGTCGTGAAAGACCACTTCGTCGCCGTATCGTGTCCTCGCCCGGTTAATCAGCTTCTCGAAAGTCTTGTTGGTGTTGTGCGCCCCTACCCCGATGCCGTGATGCTTGAACTGCATGTCGACGCTCAGCACCATCCATTCCCAGTTGTTGTGGTGGCTCGACATCAGGACGACGCTCTTGCCCTGATCGAAATACTTGTTCACCAACTCGGGATTTGAGCAATGATAACGTCGCATCACGTTGCGTCGGCTTATTGTCAGCATCTTCACCATCTCGGCGGCAAGTTGCATGAAATGCCAATAGTAACGGTAGCGAGCCTTGACCACCTGGGCATGCGTCCACTCGGGAAAGGACTGGCTGAAGTTGTCATCGATGATCTTTCGTCTGTAACGGACCACAAACGCCATAATCAGATAGAACGGCGTCAGGATCAGATACAGCAACGCCAGCGGCAGAACCGAAAGCGGATAGAGGACAAAATAAAACAGAAAATACATACCCATGCGATGTTTCGGGCCGTAAAATTACACAATTTCCTCAAAATGCTTGCTTCGTTGGGATTTTATTCCGATTTTTGCAGGGAATTAAACACTATTAATCATTAAAACATGGCAAAAAACATCGAAGAAATCAGAGCCGCGTTGGCCGCATACGGCATCACCGGCGCAAAAGACATTTATTATAACCCGAGCTACGAGCAGCTCTTCAAGGACGAGATGAACCCCGCCCTGACGGGTTACGACAAGGGCGTCTTGACCGAACTCAACGCCGTCAACGTGATGACGGGCATCTACACCGGCCGCTCGCCCAAGGACAAATACATCGTCATGGACGCCAAGTCGAAGGACACCGTCTGGTGGACCACCGAGGGCTACAAGAACGACAACCACCCGATGAGCGAAGAGGTCTGGAAGCAAGTGAAGGACCTTGCCAAGAAGCAGCTCTCCGGCAAGAACCTCTATGTCGTCGACGCCTTCTGCGGTGCCAACAAGGACACCCGCATGGCCGTTCGCTTCATCATGGAAGTGGCCTGGCAGGCACACTTCGTACTGAACATGTTCATCAAGCCCACCGCCGAGGAACTGGCCAACTTCAAGCCGAACTTCACCGTCTACACCGCCTCGAAGGCCAAGGTCGACAACTACAAGGAACTCGGCCTGAACAGCGACACCTGCGTGGCCTTCAACGTGAGTAGCCGCGAGCAGGTGATCCTGAACACCTGGTACGGTGGCGAGATGAAGAAAGGCATGTTCTCGATGATGAACTACTACCTGCCGCTGCAAGGCATCGCCTCGATGCACTGCTCCGCCAACACCGACATGAAGGGCGAGAACACCGCCATCTTCTTCGGCTTGAGCGGCACCGGCAAGACCACCCTTTCGACCGACCCGAAACGTCTGCTCATCGGTGACGACGAGCACGGCTGGGACGACGAGGGCGTGTTCAACTTCGAAGGCGGCTGCTACGCCAAAGTCATCAACCTCGACAAGGAGAGCGAGCCCGACATCTACAATGCCATCAAACGCAACGCCCTGTTGGAGAACGTCACTGTTGATGCCAAGGGCAAGATCGACTTCAAGGACAAGAGCGTCACGGAGAACACCCGCGTCAGCTATCCCATCGAGCACATCGAGAAGATCGTGAAGAACGTGCGTCCCGTCTCATCGGGTCCCGCTGCCAAGAACGTCATCTTCCTCAGCGCCGACGCCTTCGGCGTGCTGCCGCCCGTCAGCATCCTGACGCCCGAGCAGTGCAAGTACTACTTCCTGAGCGGCTTCACCGCCAAGTTGGCCGGCACTGAGCGTGGCATCACCGAGCCCACCCCGACCTTCAGCGCCTGCTTCGGCCAGGCCTTCCTCGAACTGCACCCGACCAAATATGCTGAGGAACTTGTGAAGCGTATGGAAAAGAGTGGCGCCAAGGCCTACTTGGTGAACACCGGCTGGAACGGCACGGGCAAGCGCATCTCCATTAAAGATACGCGCGGCATCATCGACGCCATCCTCGATGGCAGCATCGAGAAGGCCCCGACCAAGAAGATCCCGTACTTCAACTTCGAGGTGCCGACCGCCCTTCCGGGCGTCGATCCGAACATCCTCGACCCGCGCGACACCTACGCCGACAAGAACGCATGGGAAGAGAAAGCCAAAGACCTCTCCTCGCGCTTCATCAAGAACTTCGAGAAGTTCACGAGCAACGCCGCAGGCAAGGCCCTGGTGGCAGCTGGACCGAAACTGTAAAAGTTTCGCTCTTGCCAAAACAAAAAAACCAGCGAGAACATCGCTGGTTTTTTTTGTTGTTGTCTTGCCGCAACGCTTAGTTCAGCATTACTGGCATGAGTAGCATCAGCAAGTCTTCCGACTCACTGGCGTTTTCCACAGGCGTGATGATGCCAGCGCGGTTGGGCGCCGACATTTCGAACTTGATGGACTCCGAGTCGAAGTTGGCCAGCATGTCTTGCAGGAAGCGCGAGTTGAACCCGATTTCCATGTCGTCTCCTGTGTAGCTGCACGCGAGGCGTTCCTTGGCCTCGTTGTAGAAGTCGATGTCTTCGGCGGTCAGCGTGAGTTCTTGTCCCGCAATGCGGAAACGCACCTGATGCGTCGCCTTGCTGGAGAACACAGCCACACGGCGGATGGCGGCGAGGAAAGTCTGACGGTCGATGGTCAGCTGGTTGGGGTTCTGCTTCGGGATGACGGCATCGTAGTTGGGATAACGACCTTCGATGAGGCGGCAGATCAACTGGAAGTCGCCGAAAGTATAGGAAGCATTGGTTTTGTTGAACTCGATGCGAACTGGCTCGTCAGCCATCGTAGCAAGGATGTTTTTCAACTGGTTGATGGGTTTCTTCGGCATGATGAACGAGGCCACCACATCCGACTTGACATCCATCCTGCGGTAACGCACCAGTTTATGCGCGTCGGTAGCCACAAAAGTAAGGAAGTCCTCCGTCATCTCCATCAGCACGCCCGACATGATGGGACGAATCTCGTCCATACCCGTAGCGAAGACGGTCTTCTCGAATCCCGTCGCCAAGGCGTTGGCGGGAATCTCCCACACCGAAGTTTCCGTCATCACAGGCAGCTGCGGGAACTCGTCGCTCTTGTGACCCGCGAGCTTGTATCGACCTTCGCCGGCAATTAGCTCGACGGCCAAGGTTTTGTCGTCAACTGAGACCGTAATCGGAACATCCGGGAAATTCTTCATGATTTCCAGAAGCAGGCGTGCCGGAATCGTCACTTCGCCCGTGCCTTCCACCATATCGGGGAACAGGCTGACCATCATGGTCACGTCAAGGTCGGATGAAGTAATTTTCAATTGGTTTTCCTCCAGGTGGAACAGAAAGTCGTCGAGGATGGGCAGGGTGTTTTTAGAGCCGATGACACCACTCAAGGCTTGCAGGCTCTTCAAAAGTTTAAGGCTAGATACGATGAATTTCATTGTGATATAGGTATTTATGTTTTTCTCTTTTGAATCGGTAAAAATACAAATTATTACGATACCAACGCCATTAATCGCATTTTTTTCACAATTTTTTCATTTTCATTCAATTCCTGCATACCTCAAGCGATTGAGGAAGTCGAGCATCGACTCGTAGGGAACCGCAACGTATTGGAACTGTTTTCCGTCCTTAGTCACTGTGCGGCTCTTCTCCTTGGTGTCGTACATACGTTGGTTGATGTCGCCGTATGTGGCATGAATCTGAAGCTGTCCGTCGCCGCAGTTGTAGTTGATGTAAGTCATGAACATGTCGTACTTGAAGAAATACGTAATGTTGCCCAAGCGTCGGTCGAACATCACATAACCCTCAACGTATTTGTTGACCACATGTTTTCCGAGGTTACCCAAGCCAATTTCCCCAACGGAGATAAAGGCGCGGAGTTGGTCGTTCCACACCATCTTAAGGTCGGGAATGACGATGGTATTGCAGTAGAAATCAGAAGGTTCTGGCTTAGGATAGCCTTCCAGTT
>Ga0310690_10013303_pt1 | contig 10026 bp, 9 predicted proteins | sample AusTroGonzalo_MG_2_FD_207661 | JGI IMG/M metagenome (GOLD analysis project Ga0310690, IMG submission 207661) | Bovine rumen microbial communities from tropical cattle in Woodstock, Queensland, Australia - Gonzalo_04 (v2) (version 2) | ecosystem: Host-associated > Mammals > Digestive system >...
GCCTGCAATGGACAATGACGTCGAACGGCGCGGAAAGCCGACGGTGTGGAAGAAGTTCGGAGAGGCGAATGCGATTCTCGTAGGCGACGCGCTTCTTTCGCTCGCCTTCCGCGAGGCCGCTAAGACGCCGCGCAACGCCGCCGCAGTTGTCGAAGTCCTCGGCGAAATGGGGCTTGGCGTAGTCCGCGGCCAGGTCGAGGACGTGGCGGGAGTGCGCGACGTTCCCTTCGTCTATCTCCACAAGACGGCTGATCTTTTCATCGCCGCCGCAAAGATGGGCGCGCTTGCCGCAGGAGGCGACGATTTTGCCGTCGGGCGGCTCGGCGAGTTCGCGCGCAACCTCGGCTTTGCGTTCCAGTACGAGGACGACCTTATAGACGGCGACTCGCCCCTCCCCCGTAAGGATACGGAGCGCCTTGCCGAGGAATGCACTCTCGCCGCCGTCGCCGCGCTGAAAGACCTTCCTGGCGACACTGAGTTTCTTAGGTCGCTCGTCTGCGGCCTTGTTGGAAGAAAGACCTGAATGCCGAATGCACAATAGGAGTGGCAACCATGGGCACAGTGATCAAAAATACGCGTAGGGATTTCCTGAAGGGTGCGGCGCTGGTTGCTTCTTCCGCAGCTTCGCAAGGGTGTGTCGCCTCTTTGGCCGCAAAGGGCGGCGAGGGAGGCGCGCCCATGCGCAATTTCAAATGCGCACCAATGGAGCGCGTGCGAGTGGGCGTGGTGGGAGTCGGCGCAAGGGGCATCGGGGCCGTCCGCAGGCTTGGCTTCCTGCCAGGGGTGGAGGTGGCTGCCGTGTGCGACATACGCCCTGAATGTGCAGATTGCGGCGCAAAGGCGGTCGTCGAGGCTTCAGGATGCAAGCCGGCGGTCTTCGCGGGCGGAAACGAGGAATACAAGAGGTTGTGCGATTCCGGCCTGTGCGACGTTGTGTACAACGCGACTTCGTGGAATGCGCACGTACCCGTATCCGCCTATGCCATGAAGGCGGGCATGCACACCTTCATAGAGGTGCCGGCCGCCCCGACGGTGGATGGATGCTGGGAGCTCGTGGAGACGGCGGAGAAAACGCGCCGCCACTGCATGCAGCTGGAGAACTGCTGCTACGGAGAGGACGAGCTGCTGGCGCTGAATCTGTGCCGGCTTGGGCTTCTTGGTGTGATTTTGCATGGAGAAGGCGGATATATTCACGACAGGCGCACGAAGATTTTCGATCATTCGCAGTGGAACGACTGGCGTCGGCGCTGGAATGAAGTCCATTCAGGAAACCAATACTCCACGCATGGGCTCGGGCCGATTGCACTTGACATGGGCATCAACTACGGCGACAGGTTTGACTACCTCGTTTCGGTTGACGGCCAGTCTCTGGGATATCGTGCGTATGCTGCGGCAGCGCTTCCAAAGGACGATCCGCAGCGCAACCTCGGATTCGCGATGTCGGACATGAACGTCACTTTGATCCGCACCATGGCAGGCCGTACCATCATGCTTCAGCACGATGTCACGACGCCGAGGCCGTATTCCCGGCTCAATCTCATATCCGGCACAAAGGGCGTGTTCCGCAGCTACCCGCGGTATGAGGTGTATCTTGAAGGGAAGGATGAATTGCCGACGTCAACTTCCCACCACGAGTTCGACCCGAAGTTTGCCGAGCATGTTCGCAAACTCTATAGCCACCCTCTGTATGTCCAAGCCGGCGAAATCGCGAAGAAAGCCGGCGGGCACGGCGGAATGGACTTCCTTATGGACCTTAGGTGGTCCTATTGCCTCAGGCAGGGCCTTCCGCTTGACACGGATGTGTACGACCTCGCGGCTTGGTGCGCCGTTGGCGAGCTGTCTGAACGCTCTGCACGAAACCGATCGGCGGCGGTGGATTTCCCGGACTTCACACGCGGGGCGTGGAAGCGCAAATGCAACTCGAATCTCATGGATGCAAAGTTCGACATGTCCAAGCTCGGCTTTTCGTCTGTGGGGCCGATTTCCGGGCAGATGAACGTCTGACCGATCAGATATTCTTGGACAAGTTTGCTACAATCAAGAAATCAAGAATGAATGTCGGTGTAATGCATCTGGTGGCGCTGGCTGCGGCGTGCGTGTCGAATGCGGCGATGGCGCTTGTCGAGTACCGCCGCCAATTTGGATTCCCATTGACTTCCTGGAGCGAAAGCTATTTTGGCGACATTGCCGGGATTGAGGGGTTGCTTGGAATAAAATACGAGAAAAAGCCAACGAAGTAGGAGGCGTAATGTTTATGATAGACAGGGCGATTCTGCTTGCTCCTATTTTTGCCTGCATTTCTGTTTTAAGAGGCGCGGCAGATTCCAGAATTGAGACATGCGCTCGAATATTCAATGCAGAAATCGAGGACGGGGTGATACACGGTGCCGCTGTGGTCTCTGGAGGTTTGAATGGCGGAACGTTGTCGTGCTCGTGGGGATGGGCTGATGCTGCGCACACGGTTCCCATGACAACCCGCACAATTGTTGACATGGCGAGCGTCACTAAGGCAGCCGCTGGAGTGACGGCGTATCTTGTCGCCCGTGCCAAGGGTCTTGTCGATTTCGACGTGCCGTTTACCAACTATCTTGCCGCCTACAAGGTGCCGCTTCCGCATGCTGTTACTATTCGTGATCTTGCAAATCATACTTCTGGTTTCGGCGAAGCGGACGGAAGCCCCCGTGTCTATTTTTCTCCGGATGCGAAGATTATGGCGCGCAATGTCCTTTCGATGCCGCCTAAGGAGCCGACAGCTGGGAAGGTTTTTTACTCATGCCGAAACTACATCCTTCTTGGACAGGCGTTCGAGGCCGCGACCGGGCAAAGGTTGAATGATTTCTGCCGAAAGGAGATATTCGATCCGTTAGACATGAAAGACACTGCGCTTGGCGCGTTTCCGTCGGGGATCGGCGTGGAACGGCTAGCGCAGACGATGGGGACGGAACGCCCCGGCGTCATCTCCGACAAAGTGGCGAGGCCGCTTTGGGGTGCCGGCATAGGCACGTTCAACGCCGGGATGTTTTCGACAGCTGAGGATATGGCGAAACTTATGCGCGTCTATTTGCGTGGGGGCGTTGCGGACAATGGAGCTCGGCTGTTCGGCGCTGCGGAGATGGCCGAAATCGCGCCTTCGCCGACAAATCGCATCGACGGCGCGCGGTCGTTTGGCTGGCAGTCGTTTTGCGAAAATCTTCCAGAGGCGCTTTTCGGGACATCGCTTTTCCATTCCGGCTGGAGTGGGCAGACAGTGCTGTTTGATTTAAAACGCCGCCAGTATGCGGTTGTTCTTACCGTGCGCTGTGGCGACTATGCCCGCGCCAAGCGAGACCGTTTTGCGGTAATCGCGGCGCTGATGGAGGATTGAACTAGCGAAGGTTCTGGGGGAGGGACTATAGAACTTGGCGGGGACAGACCCCGCGAAAGTCAAAAGAAGAACGACGACGGAGTGCCTCCCCAAGTTTCCATCTTGGCTGGAGAGGCAAGCAACTATTGCAGGTTGGATGAATGGTGCAAGTCATCCAAGATGGATTGCACTTTAACATCGCCTTGCCAAATGTTATAATTGACGACAAAAAAGCGATGGAACTGGTAAAGGGGCGCAGAATTGTGCTATAATTTGCGCATGAACAAAACGCGATTCGTATGCATTTGCATGAGCCCGGCGCTCGACGCGACGGTAAGGCTGCCGCACGCGCCGAAGGGCGACGGAGAGATATTCAAGGACGTTGAAGAGGAGACGAACGTCGGCGGTAAGGCCGTGAACGTCGCCCGCTATCTTGCGTCGCGCGGCGCCTCCGTCGCCTGCGGCGGGCTGCTCGGCGAGGACAACGCAAGGCCGTTCGAGAAGGAACTCGCGAAATACGGCATCGAAGATATTTTCGTGCGTGTTCCCGGCGAGACCCGCCGCAACGAGATGATAACGTGGCCAGGCGGCTCCGTCAAGCTCAATCGTTCTGCCTTCCCCGCATTGAAAAAAGGAGTGCCTCCGCTCTCCGACTCCAACCCCCAACTCTTTAGAGGGATTGAAGCTGGGAATGTCGTCATCCTCTCCGGTTCTCTGCCTCCGGCTGTGCCTAAGGATTTCTACGCGAAGGCCGTTGCGCATTTCAAGTCTCTCGGCTGCACGACTGTGCTCGACGCAAGCGGCGAGGCGATGAAGCTTGCGCTTGAGGCGGGGCCAGACCTCATCAAGCCCAATGCGGAGGAGTGCGAGCCTCTCATAGGCTTTGTTCCCAAGACAGCCGAAGAATTCACGAAGGCGACTGCGCTCTTACGCGAAAAGGCAGCTCACGTGATAATATCCGACGGCGGGGCGGGCGCATGGTTCGACGGAGAGTTTGTCCCTGCGCCGCAAGTCGAGGTCGTGGACACTACTGCTGCCGGAGACACTCTGCTTGCCGAGTATTGCTGGAGGGTATTCGGGGAATCTGCCTTCGCCAAGGCTTCCGCCTCCGCTAAAGCTAAGGCGGACAAGTCGGCGGACGAGCGGGGGGCGGCAAGATGGGCGGTTGCCGCGGGTTCGGCTGCATGCACGATGCCTGGTGGGGCGCCGCCGCCCTGCGAAATGGTGGAGCAGCTGACAGGCTGTTGCGACATGCGTTGATTTGGCTATGCCAAGTGGTGTATAGTTGATGATAAAATAGACGACGCAGATTGAACAACGGCATGGAGGTCGGCAATGAACAGACGGAATTTTTCTCAGAGGCGAGGCGATTGCCGCTACGGCGTATTTCTTGGATAGCATGGTCGCAACCAAACAAGGAAGGAATTGATTAATGAGCAACTCAAAGACCGCTTTCATGTGTGGGATGGCGGCAATGGTCGCCTTCGCAAGTGCCTCGGCGAGCACAGTGACGAACTTTGCCGTTGGACCGGCGGCGTTTGATCCCAAAGGTGGGCACATACAGGGGATCGCGGCGAGCGACGACGCGCTTTATGTCGCGCAGATGACGCGGCTTGTTAAGGTGGATTGGACGGGGAAAGTCCTGGCAACGCGCCCAGTCCAGTCGCATACCGGCGACATTGCATGGCATGATGGCTCGCTATATACTTCCGTGGCCGTATATCCCGAGCGCAAGGAAGGGCGCATACAGGTTTTCGACAGGGACCTGCGCCTCGTACGGGAAACCGTCATCGACCGGACGATAGACGGAATCGCATATGCAGATGGCGTTCTTTACGTAGGGATGGGCGCAAAGGAGCAGCCTTCGAATAAACCGCACCGCGTGAACATGCTCGGGCGCTTTGACGCCAAGACATTAAAGGAGATCGCCCCGCGCGCTGAGTTCGACTACGGCTACGAGACTAAATTCGGTTTTCAGGACATCGTTTTTGACGGAGAGCGGCTCGTCGGATCGTTCTACGCCGTCCCAGGATCGCCCGGTGTCGTGTTCTTCGACAAGAACCTCAACGTCCTCGGCACGGCCTCAGTGCGATGCAACCAAGGATTTGACATCCTGCCGCCGTCAATGCGCCGCGAAGACCGTCGGTTCGTCCGGGCTACGACTAAGATATCGAAAGATCCCGTGTCGGTGTCGTGCGAATTCGACTTCTTCGACTTGAACGCGGCTATGTCTGACGGCCGTGCCGCGCCGCAGATTGACGGAACAAGCCTCCTGTACCTGAGCCACGTTCATCGCGGCGGCGGGAAGTTGGAGCGTCCAGACAACACGCTCGAGACGTTCAAGTGGTGCTGGGAGAACGGCTCTGCGCTTGAATGCGACTGCCGCAAGACGAAGGACGGCGTTGGCATCATGCTTCACGACAAGACATTGAAGCGGACGGGGCGCGGCGTTTCGCCTGAGATGGCGGCAAAGCTGGTTTCCGAGGAATTGACGTGGAACGAGATCAAGGACGTTGACGTCGGTTCGTATCTCAAGGAGGTAAACCCCGCCGCCGCCGACCATTCAAACGAGCGAATCCCGACCATCGAGGCGACGTTTGCGGCGATGAGGGGCAATCCGACTTGGCTGTGCTTTGTGGATGAGAAAGGCGCTGGACCCGAATACATAGCGAAGAAGGCGGTCGAGGCAGGGGTGCAGGACCAGATTTACTACACCGGCCCGAGCCATGAAAAGATATTCGAATGGAACAAGGTCCTGCCTGGCGGCAAGTCGCTTCTGTGGCTTGGCGCATGGCCCAAGAACCACGGGGCTGCGGAACGCGAGCGCACCGACAAGTGGTTCCGCGATGCAATGGCGAAGCTGCGCGAGAAGGATTTCAAGTACATCTCGTGCATATCGATTCATTCCTACTACGACCCGACCGACCCTGTTGATCCGTTCGTGCCTTCCACAAAAGTGCTGAAGGACATGGTTGCGGAGTTCCACGCCCACGGAATTCCCGTCTGCTCCATTCCGTTCCAGGGCGGAGAGACGGAGGAAGTGTATTTCAAGCTGTTCGACCTTGGCTTTGACGGATTCTCGACGGACTATCCGAGCGTGATGTTTTCGGTCATTCGCAAGCTCAAGGCACGGGCAAGAACAGGATCTGGGCAGATAGAGTGTAAACAATGAGCATGAAAAATTCTCTTGTCTGTGCATGAGCCCTGCGCTTGACGCGACGGTAGACTTGCCGCGTGCGCGAAGCTCTTGCGCCAGGCGCGGGGGGATAGGCCGGTCGCCTTGCGGAACACGTTAGACAGGTAGGCGATGTTGCAGAACCCGCATTCCGAGGCGATGCGGCTTATGGGGGTCGCGGCATCGGACAGCATGTGCTTTGCCCGGGCGATGCGGCGGTCGTGGATTTCGTGGCCGACTGAATGGCCAAGCTTTTCTGCAAAGAGGCGGTCGAGCTTGTGGCGCGGCAATCCTATCTCCTTTGCGATTTCCGGCGCTCCGAACGCCTCTCCAAGATGGCGGTTGATGTAAACAAGCGCGGCGCGGACAAGGGGGTCGCCATGCGCGACGGTGTCGGTGGATGCTCGGGAGGTGAGCCCCGCCGGCGGCACCAAGATCGGCTCTTTTGGCTCTTTCTCGCCGTCCATCAGCCGCTGCAGAAGCGCCGCGCCCTCGTATGCGCCGCGCACGAGATCCTGCTGGACGCTTGATATCGGGGTCGATTGGTTTTCGCACAGGAACGGGTCGTCGCCGATGCCCAGGACCGAGACGTCGTCCGGCACGTCGAACCCGAGTTCCCGCGCTGCGTAAATGACCTGCGCGGCATCCGTGTCGTTGTAGGCGAGTACGCCAACTGGCTTAGGGAGTTCGGCGAGGCACCTGCGGAGCGTCTTCAGCCCAAGGCGGGGGACAGGCGCATTGAAGCCTTTGGAGAATCCGTCGTATCTGAGACGGTGGACCTCCGACCACCCAGACGAGAACCAGGCGACGTTCCCGAAGCCGCGCTCCTTGAAGTGGTCGCTGCCGAGCCGCCCTATTTCAAAGTGGTCGGATGTCACGCGCGGCAGGTTGATCTGCTGGCATTCGACCGTGAGATCTACGACGGGAATGTTGGCGCTTCGGAACTTGCGGATGGCCGCAAGGCGGGCCGAGCCGTGGCGCAGCGTCGTTATCACGCCGTCGCCGCGCCAGTCGGATATTCCGCCGCAGAGCCTGTCGTCGAGCATGAGGTTCCAGTGCCGCTCGCGCGCAAAACGCGCTATGCCCTCGAGCCTCGGCAGGCTCACGGGTTCCAGCATTACCAGTACAAAAGGCGATTTCATCGAGGGAAAGTATAGCAAAAACGTATTGAAGGATGCAATCAGGCGTCTGATGAAATCTACAAGTTTCATGTTGCAACGTTACAACTTAAAAACAGTTGCGCGTGTAACTCCAATTAGTGTATAATTCGTCGCATGGCTACCCCTCGTCAGTTTGCAGGAAAGATCGTCGGCGGTGAATGTGACACCGCAATAAACGCACGTAAAACGTGTGTAGGACGCATCCTTGAAATTGCGGGGGGGGCAAGGAAGCGCGTTAGAAGCCCTCTACGCCGCGACACACGCGATTTTAGACGACAGGTGGCATCCTATGGTGCTCGACCTGTCGTTTTGTGTTTCTACTCATTGAAAATTCCGAACAAGGAGACAATGACTATGAAAATTTTGATAATGAAATTTGCGGCGGCGGTTGCCGCTATCTTGCCCGTAGTATGTTTATCGGCTGCGGACACCGATAGCCACGCGAGAAAGCCGTTTACCGTCTGCTCGTTCAACATGCGCACGGACTGCGGTGCGGACAAGGGCGAGTTGACGTGGACGAACCGTTTGCCGCGTATCCTCAAGATCATTGAGAACCATAAGCTGGATGTCATCGGTGCGCAAGAGCTGAAGGAGAACCAAGTCGCCCATCTGCGCGAGGCGTTAGGGCCCAAGGGCTATGAAATCGTCGGACGCGGACGTCTGGCCGAGGGCAAGAGCGAGGGCGTGTACATCATCTACAACGCCAAGCGATTCGACCGCACCGCAAGCGACACCTTCCAGCTCTCCGAAACACCGGACGTATGGGGTTCGTCGTCGTGGAATTCGGCCTACCCGCGCACCTGCGGATGGGTGCAGCTGAAGGACCGCGAGAGCGGGGCGGAGTTCCGCTTCTACAACACGCATCTTGACAATGAGAGTGAACTTGCCCGCAGAAAGGGGATGGAATTGGTTGTCGGCAGGATCAATGCAGACGTTTCCGCCGGAATGACCGCGTTCCTGACGGGAGACTTCAACAACGAGCTTAGTCCGGGGAATGCCATAGACTACGTGCGCAAGTCGATGCGTGACACGGCAGAGCTTTCGATTACGCCGCATCAGGGTCCGGTCAAGACGTTCCACGGCTTTAATCCGCCGGCTTGCATGCTGATCGACTATGTGTTTGTAAAGGGGAAAGTCAAAGTGCTTTCGCATGCCACGCTTGATGACATGCCTGACGGCAAAATGCCTACCGACCACTTCCCCGTCGCCGTCACTGTGGCGTTATGACATCTGAAGGAAAACACACATGGCAAAAGACATCAACAGACGAGAGTTCATAACGGCGGCGGCGAGCGCACTCGCGCTTGGCGGGTGTTCGTCGCTTGGGATGACGGCGAAGAGGCCGGAGCCGGATTTCATCTGGTCGTATCTCGCGCACTTCGGCGTCAACTCGTGGAAAGACATCCCGCTTGAGACGCAGGATCCCTCGTTGCCCGCGAAGTGGCTCACGCGCTGCTGCGCCGACCATGTGCGCTTTTCGGAGAAGTCATGGCGCAAGCTCTCCGCCGCACTTGCCAAGGCGGGGTGCAACCAGATCGTCATCGACCTCGCGGAGATCGTGCAGTACCCCAGCCATCCAGAACTGGCCGTGAAAGACAGCTGGTCTGTCGAGAAGCTCCGTGCCGAACTTGACCGTCTGCGCGGGATGGGCTTCGAGGTCATCCCGAAGATGAACTTCTCCGCCACGCACGATACGTGGCTCAAGGACTATCACCGCATGGTCTCCACGAAGAAGTACTATCAGGTCTGCGAAGACCTCATCAAAGACGCAGTGGAGATATTCGACCATCCGCGATTCTTCCACCTCGGCTACGATGAAGAGAGCTACGACTGCCAGAAAAAGCATCTTCTCGCCGTCTGCCGTCAGGGTGACCTTTGGTGGCACGACTTCCTGTGGTTCGTGAAGGTCACGGAGAAAGCGGGATGCCGCCCGTGGATATGGAGCGACTATAGCTGGAAACACAAAGACGAGTTCCTGAAGCGCATGCCGAGGAGCGTCTTGCAGTCCAACTGGCACTACGACGCGGAGTTTAACGCGACGCAGATCGACACGGCGCTATACCTGGACCTCGACAAGGCTGGGTTCGATCAGATTCCGGCAGGTTCCAATTTCCTGTGCGACACGAACTTTGCCAGCCTTGTGAAGTACTGTGACGCGCATTGCAGCAAGGATCGGATCAAGGGCTACATGATGGCGCCGTGGACGCGCACGTTCGACATTTACGAGGCAAAGGCGCTGGAGGCCGTCGCGCAGATGGAAAGCGTGATCAAGGCGCGGAAATCTTAAACACCAAGACACTGTTACACCAAGAAAGGAAAAAGAAAATGAAAATGATAAAGACACTGAT
>Ga0310690_10013306_pt1 | contig 10026 bp, 6 predicted proteins | sample AusTroGonzalo_MG_2_FD_207661 | JGI IMG/M metagenome (GOLD analysis project Ga0310690, IMG submission 207661) | Bovine rumen microbial communities from tropical cattle in Woodstock, Queensland, Australia - Gonzalo_04 (v2) (version 2) | ecosystem: Host-associated > Mammals > Digestive system >...
GTATTTTTTTCCAGTCATATCCCGCAGTTATTCTCTTTTGCCTTTTCTTGTATTTTCCGCTGCCTCTGTCAGTAATTGTTTAATTCAGAATAATGATAATCATAATCAAAAATATACGGCTAAACTAGAAATTCTTTATATACTTATCTTGCTGCTTATAGGACAAACTCATTTCATAATGTCTGGATTTTCATGCCTTTTGCTTATGGAATTTTTATTTGTAAGACAATTAAGGATGGAAAGGTCATATAGAATAATATATTTACTAGTGCCGCTTGGGTTTATATTGCCTGCTGCCCAAGCTGTTTTCGGCATGTTTCTAAATGATTCCTTTAATTTTTCCCCTTTTTACTCTTTAATATTCCATCCGGAAATTTTCTTCTTTTCAGGCATGTTTTCCCCCCTGACGCCTGGCTTCATTGCTGACACATTCATGTTTCCTAACGGCACAGATTCTCTTTATGCGGTAAATGCCTCCAATTTATTCTGTGCTGCCGCGGGGTTAGCTGCGATAATAATTCTAATGCGCCTGCTAAAAAAAATTTCCGTTAATGATTTCAGGCTTTGCGCGGCAACTCTTGCAACGCAGTTTTTTGTTTATCTTTTTATATATCCAGTAATCTTTCCAATGAGAATACATTGCTTTACAATCTCAATGATTTTTTCCTTCTGGCGCGCATATTCAAAAAATGCCTCAGCTTGCCAGAAGATTAGCCCCGAGATGCAAAAATATTTGGGAAACTCCAGAATTGCGCTTGCAATCTTTTTCTTTTTGCTTATTCCATCTGGAATGTGGTTTGCTGTTAAAGATCTTAAAGAACCATTTTCATCGGCTGCTGAAATTGCTAATTTTATTAAAAATAATTTAGATAATGACATTCCTGTCTTTTCTCAATATGATGTGGCAGAATCTCTGGTGTTGGAACTTGACGGAAGAGAGATTCTTTTTAACGGAGGGGGGCCTCTGCGTTTTTCTAAGTTAAATGATCCGATATTAAAAGATCTCGGAAATAGCCAGTTAACAGAAAAAGGCTTTTATCTTATAAGCATTGCTGAATCCGCTGGCGAAACAAGCATTTTGCCAGGAACAAAAAAAATTAGCAGAGATCCATGTTTTTATAAGACTAGGCAGGCTATAAAACGCGGAGAGACATTTTGCCTATCTTATTATATGAATCAAAAAACTGAGACAGAAGAATAACTGATTGTTTTTTATCTGTCCAAAAATGAAAACAAAGTTCTGCGGAAAGCTTTATGTCTTGAAGCTTGGAATCTTTTCTGAAATGCAGGGCTTGTGTTGCCCTTTTCGCTCACAATCATTTCGCTTGTGCGTTCTACAGGCTTATATTCTATCCATTCCACAGGCACATTATGGAAATGCCCGTCTCCGCCAAATTTTGAAATATAGTCTGTGTGTTTTATTCCGCGAAAACCGTATGCAGTAACAGCCACATGGCTTATGCCGTTATTCCTTTCCATATTTTCTGCTTTAAGAATGCTATGCGTTATGCAGTTTTTATGTTCAAAACATTCCTCGCCGTGATAGTTAGCCAGTGTTTCATATTCCCAGTCAGAAGCCTGCTCTCCGGGCTTGATGACATCTTTCCATATTTCCTCGTGATTCTTAGTCATCTGATAAAGAGGAATAGCCATTATAGGGGCTAAGGCAAAGTAAATTTTTTTGAAATAATCTTCATTGAAGGATAAGAAAAAATCTTTTGCCGTATCATAATTCCAAAAATGAAAAATCTTAGGATCTGTGTTAAGCGAGCCTTCGGAAAGATGCTTCGGAAAAATCATATTCATCATGTTTTGCTTTAGGAAAGTAAAATCATCGCCATAACCTATGGAATTGTCTTTTATAAGGTCCAGCATCTGTTTTTGTGCAACATCAGTGAAAAGAAGACGGTATTCAACTTCATTGTTCCGGTCAGTAGTCTTGAATAAAGCCTCAAATTCCCTGTTTCTCATAATTGTATACTGGCTGTCATCATTCAATACTCTTGAAAAATTTTCAAGTTTTTTTATTTCTTTTTTCAGCTTTCTTGTTTTCCAAAATCCATCCTTCATTTCTGAAATTTTAGATGGCATGCGGGTAAAAATAAGATTTGGCGCGGCATCATTCCCGTATGCTAGAAATCTCACTATGTCATATGACGGTTTTTCGGCTTCTATTGAAGCATAAAGAGTTTCCGAATGCTGTTCGGAGCGCAAATGTCCTTCTGAATCCCGGTAATGTTCTGTCCAATATATTGTCTTGCTTCCGGTATAAGTCTCTGTTTCCCAATCCTGTTCTAATATCTCTCCAAAAACAAAAGGATTGCCGGCAAAGGTGCCTGAATGCGCAAAGAGAAGAGATTTTTCGTCAGCCATTGCACGGTCAAATCCATAAAGACGTTCTAATTCAGCCAATCGTCTGGCAGTAAAATATTTGTCAAATGAAATTTGAGGAACAGCTGTTTCTATAAGTTTCTGAGTAATATCCCATGAATAAAGACTGTTCAGGCATTTCATCTGTTTCCATGCCAGTTTTTTCTTTTCATCTATGCTTCCTTTAAGATTTTCAATTTTTTCTCTTAAATTGTTGCTTATGATGAAACAGATAAGCCATGTGAAAAATGAGAATCCTGCAAGAGGCCAGTATTCGTCAATTTCCGGCTCAGAAGCTCCAATGCAGGAAATGCAGAAAGCAAAAAGAAAGATTATCCCCCCTGCCCACTTGAAAAAGCCGAAAATATTTCCAAGTATTTTAGCAGAGCCTGCAGAAGCTTCAAGCTGCTCTATTATATTTGCTAGCCTGCGGTTTGCTTTAATGTCAATTCCGGATTTTTCTGTAAGCTCTTGAAATTTGCTGCGTGTCAGTTCCGCAAATTTTTCTTTATATTCATCCCTGAAACGCAAAAGAGGATCATAAATATAGCCGTTCAAAAGAACACCTGATTAGCTGACTGTTTAACTTCCGCAGATGCGGTAAAAGGTATTCTGGAAGTATATCCGGCACGGGCTGCAACAATCATTTTGACTGGCCATTCGTATATGTCAGTGTTCCACTGCATTACCGTGTCATTATATACGGTTCTGGCTGCTGTTATCTCTTTCTGCAGATAGGCATTTTGCTGCATAGCATCGGCAATGGCCGCGTGGGCTTTCAGTTCCGGATATGCTTCCACTTGCGGGAAAAGGCGGTTAAAGGCTCCGTCAATCTGGCTTGCCACAGCATTCCTTTCAATGTTTTTACCCCCTCCGCGAAGAGCGGCAACGGTTGTCATAACCTCTTTGTCAAGCTCCGTTGCTTTTGATACAAGCGCAGCGACATTCTGGAGTATGCGGACGCGCTGTTCAAGATAATTGTCTATGTTAGAAGCGTCTGCCTGCAATTTTTGCTGAAGCTGCCTGAAATAGTTTCTTGCATTTATTTTCTTGAAAAGATAAATTAGCCCCGGCAGAAAAGAAAGAATGAATGCCAGCACAAGATATAGAATTTCTGTGCCAGGCTGTGATTCTGCTATAAGCGATTTTATCATGGGAGCAGAAATTAAAACCAAAACAGGGCAAAGCCCCCATACGCAAATTTCAAACAGTAAAGAACCGAAGCCAACCTTAACAGGCAGCTGTTTATCTATGACATTTATTTCATGCCCTTTTTCATTTACAGGTCCTGTCTTTTCATCAAGCTCATTTGCCATATTAACCTCTCATAACCCTTATGATTAAGCATAAGCATTAATCATGTTTTTCTTTCATATATTATTTTACTTTAAAAATCACGGTTATGGATAATTTTTTTTGGCTTTGTTAAAGAATATACTAATTCTCCTAGTTTTTCTATATGCTTGCAAACGGCAGTAAAGCAATCAGATTTATGAATGTTATGGCGCATAATGATGCTTATGTATAATTGCTTTTTTTATCTTTTAATGTTCAATTGTCGCATTTAACAGTTATGCTGCATGCAAGGCGGGAAAATGATAAAATATTTAAGTGTTTTAAACTTAATATTTTTTAAAATGAAAAGCTTATTTTTTTTACTCATATCTTTTATTTTCTTTTTTGCCGGGGATTCTTACGCGCAGTATTTTGCTGAATCAGCAATAACTGAAAACATAATGGATAAAGATACAGCGAGCTATGCTGAAACAGAGCTGCCAAATCCGAAGGCAGAGGAATCTTCAGCGGAGAATATGATTGAGAATGAAACAGCCGGTTCAGATGAAAAAAAAGCGGAATATTCTGATAACAAAGAGGGTTTCTTTAAAGAAACATTAGCGCTTTTTAGCGATGTGTGGAATGACGGATCATGGGAATTTTTCATTCCCCTCCATGCCTGGCATAACCGGGAGTCATATCCCAAATATAAAATTGACGGATATAATGAAGAGCCATGGGGATTTGGAATAGGCAAATATAAAATGGATTACCGCAATAATAAAGATGGCCTGTTAGCAATAGGCTTTAGCGACTCCAACTGGCATTTCGAGCCTTTGCTTTTATACACTTGGCAAAAAATATGGCGTGACAAAAAAGATTTTTTTCGTTTTTCCGCAGGATATATGGCTGGATTTACCACGCGAAAAGAATGGCACTGGTGCCCAATTCCCATGGCTTTGCCAATCATAGGCCTTGAAGCAGGTCCTGTTTCTTTTTCAAATACTTATGTGCCTGGCCTTGGCAAAGAAAATGGCAATGTGTGGTTTTCCTGGGCTTCAGTAAGATTCTGAAAAGTATTCTTTAATTATCAGGCTGAACCTTTCACCGGAATTGTTTTTCCCCGGATCGGCGTAATATATATAAGCATAGACTGAAACAATTTCAGCAGATAATTCAGTCTGGCTATAAAAAGAGTATTGATTTTAGTATTCTCTTGTCATGCTGAACCTGTTTCAGTATTTCTATGGCCTAATGAGTTTATAAGTATTTTGTGTCAGTACTTTACTTTAACAGAGCCTTCAGTTTATAAATGCCGAGGCGATTATAATTACCATAACCACAGGTATGATATATCTGGTCATAATCCAGAATATCCTGTCATAAATCCTGTTTTTGAAATGAAAATCGCTTTTCGCCCGGAAAAATACTGCAACACCGAGACATATAAACATGGAATTCAAAGGCAGAAGCAGATTTGAAGAGAAGAAATCAAAAAGATCAAAAAATGTTTTTCCAAACAGTTTTACATCGCTTAAAACTCCAAATGAAAGTGCGCATGGAAGTGAAAGCAAAGCTATTGCAATACTTGTCAGGACAACAGCCTTCTGTCTTGAGTAGCCGCACATTTCATGCAGAACGGCAACAGGATTTTCAATAAGGCTTATTCCTGATGTGACGGAAGCAAAAAGCAGAAGAAGGAAAAATGCTGCAGAAAACAGAGAACCGCAAGGCATCTGCCGGAATATTTCCGGAAGTGTTACAAAAACAAGACCCGGCCCTCCCTGTGGCTCAACTCCGTATGTGAAAACAGCAGGGAATATTATAAGTCCGGCGCATATTGCAACCAGAGTGTCAAAAGCAACAATTGAATAGGAGTTTTTGATAATTCTGTGCTCCGCAGTCATATAGCTGCCGTATATAAGCATTGCCCCGGTACCTGCGCTAAGTGTAAAGAAAGACTGGCCGAGAGCATCTATGAACACTTTTCCGTTCAGTTTTGAAAAATCCGGACGGAACATAAACGCAAGCCCTTCTGCAGCTCCAGGGAGTGAAAGGGAAAATACCGCAAGTATTACCATTATAACGCAAAGCATCGGCATAAGGATTTTATTACATTTTTCAACTCCCTCATTTACACCTTTGTAATTGAAATAAGAACACGTGGCAAGAAAAACAATCGCAAGAGTACATGTAAGAACAGGTTTTGCCGTCATTGCCACGAAAACATCACCATAATTTCCGGCTGGCAGGGAAAAAGAATAAAAAAGATAATAGATGATCCAGCCACCTACAACAAAATAAAAGGCAGGAATAAGCAGTGTTGAAACAATCATTGAAAATCCCAGCCATTTAAAGCGGGGGTGTATCTGCATGGAGGCTTCAACACAATTCTTTTTTGTGTATTTTCCGAGAGCTATTTCGCATATCAGGGCGAATGAGGTTATGAAAATAATAATCAGCAGATAAACAAGAATAAAAAGTGCTCCGCCGTTTTCCCCCGCCATATATGGAAAACGCCAGATATTTCCCAGTCCTACCGCTGATCCGGCTGAAGCGAGAAAAAATCCTAATCCCGACTGCCATACTGCACGCTGTTTAGACATATCAAATCCTTAAAAAAATTTATGAAACATATTCTATCAAATATAAAATATGTGTGAATTCCTGTTTTTATTTATGACAGCGGGACAACATTTGAATATCTTCAGTCGGGAACACAGAAATATCCTTTTTCAGCTATTGGAACTGTTTTGTCCGCATTATCAGAAATACGGCAGACAGTGTCATAAAGTGGTTTCCTGCCTGTAAGGCTGAACACAATCTGTTTTGTTTTTTCAGTTCCTGCTTCCTGTTCCAGACCACCAATATAAGCTGATATTATATGTCCGTTTTTTGTTATTATGCTTCTGGCAAATTCCGTTTTTCGTTCCGGAGATATGCCTTCAAGCAGCTCTGCCATTGTAAAATTTCCATCAGTGCCGGCTTCATATCCGCGGCGTGGCATACAGAAATCCATACCGCGGATTATTTTACGGTATTCATACGGGGCATAATGCTGTGCCATGCCGGAAAAATTTCCTGCCGCGAGACAGCCATTGTAAATTTCCGTCCGGTTGATAAATTTCAGTATCTGCCATGGCTGTGCCTTTTCCATGACTTTTCCATAATCCAGGTAATAAGGGGCCTTTGGGTAAGACAGCAGCTCAAATTCTTTTTGCGGAATATCCCTTTCTTCCGGCATTCGCAGTTGTGGAACAGGCTTTTTTTCAATTCCGGAAAAACGTTCCGCACCATCCTTTCCGTAGAGCGCTTTCAGTCCCTCCCTGAAATGCAGTCCCATGTAAGAAGTTTCCATTCCTTTTTTTATTCCTGTGAAAGAATATACTGTTTTCCCATCTTTAAGGAAATAAAACGCCGGAGATTCTGCTTTATCCAACGCTGTCATATCCTCATAGGAAAATACTGAATAAATCCTGTCTATGGGAAATGAATCAAGCCAGGCCTGCTGCCACTGCATACTGAAACCAACTGCAACCACTGTTCCCAGTTCCCAAAAAACACGCCTTAGCCATACGGATTGGGATATTTCCCACAGAGAATCCAATGCACTGCCCCAGTATCCTGTTACGACAATATGCTCTCCTCTTTCAAGTCCTGTATCTGTTATAGCGAGGACTTTTCCCCTGTTTTTTAAAGCGTATGCGCGCCAGCCCTTTTTGCCACCAGACTGGTCTTCATATTTTTCCGGCAAGGGAATTGAATATACATCTTTATATTTTTCCCGTAATTCATAAGCCTTCTGTGGCATTCCCGCGTTCATGTATCTTTTCTGAAGAATACGGAGATACCAGCTTATTGATGCTTTATCCGCCAGACGCGCCGTCTTTTCTTCAAGTGTTTTTTCGAATAAGGCAAGATGTTCTGCTTTTTTTGCATAGGAAAGCATATCCAGCATATAATCTATGTCCTTTTCCGGGTATTTATGAAGTCTTCGCTTTGTGAAATCCTTTTTTTTAAGATTTGCAGCGTATTCAGCGAAGTTTTTTTCTGAAGAAAAATCCCGATTATTTTTATTATATATGCCGTGTTCTTTTGTGCTGAAAGGACAACGGTCAAGCAGGTCGTCTGCGGGAAAATTATAGTCAGAACTGGTTACAGACTCTTCACATATATGCTGGCCGGAACTGAAAGGGGCTTCGCTTTTGCGCTGTACGATATTATACATTCTGTCCGTAAGTGTGTATAATTTCCGTGTTCTTGGGGAAGGCTCTGTCCATGAAACAGCCTGTCCTGATATGTCGAAAACAATATTTTTTATCAGAGTACGCCTTTCATTAATAGTGAACGGCTCAAGATTATTCTTCATTCTCTGCGGAATTTCCCCTGTGGGAGAGCAGTCCTGTTCTTTTTCCTTCGTTATTATCAGTTTCAGGATATTGTTTATTTTTGTGTCTGAAGAGTATTTTTGGAGAATTGTTTTGTCAGCACAGTAAAGAACACCATGGTCAATAACAAAACTATCCACAAGAGCGTCGAGGTCATTGTCAGGTATTATGCCCTTAAGCCCGTCAAGGCTGAAAACAAATGTATAAGGAAGCTCATTATATTCGTAATATCTGCCGGCTTCTCCGGAATTTTCTGTGGCGCAACATGGAAAAATCATACTGAAGCATAACACAGACACTGCGTAAAGGCGGTGTAAAACAGTCTTATTGGTTTTCATATTATAAATATATCAAAATAAGTATGGCTTTCATTTTTAAAGGAAAAGGTTATATAATTATTTAAAAGTTTTATACATCATGGAGGATGTTATGAAATTTAATATTTTAGCCGTGGTTCTGCTTGTTCTGGCATCTGCGTCATATGCAGCTGACGAGACAGTGGTAACACAGAAAGATACAAAATCCTTAAGTGTGACAATTTACAATCATGGTACAGGCCTTGTAAAAGATACAAGAACCGTGCCGCTACGCTCCGGCAGGAACACATTGTCTTTTGCCGGAATTTCTGCACATATACAGCCTGAAACAGCGCTTATAAGCGGAAACGGACTGCGCGTTCTGGAGCAGAATTTCAATTTTGATCTGCTTTCCAGAAACTCACTCCTTCAGAAATACACAGGCAGGAATATAAAAGTAATAACCACGAATCCGGCTACCGGAGCGGAAAAAACAGAAACAGCCAAAGTGCTTTCGGCGGACAATGGCCTTATCCTTAAAATAGGTGACCGCATTGAAACTGATTTTTCCGGCAGACTTGTATTCCCGGATATTCCAGCCAATCTGCGTGAAAAACCAACTCTTACAATGGATATTTCTGCAAATGCCGGCGGAAAGCAGGATCTGCAGCTTACATACCTTACTTCCGGGCTCACATGGAAAGCTGACTATGTGGCAAAAATGAACAAGACGGAGACAGCTGTTGATTTAAGCGGCTGGGTAACGCTTACCAATACTTCCGGCGCTGATTATGAAAACGCTGATATTCAGTTTGTCGCAGGCGAGGTAAACCGCGTTAAGCCACGCGCATACGGTGTCAGAATGATGGCGGCCAAATCCGCAATGAATGATATGGTGGCAGAGCAGGCCATGGAAGAAGAATCGCTTATGGATTATCATCTTTACTCCCTCGGCAGAAAAAGCAGCATAATGTCAAATCAGACAAAACAGCTTGCTCTTCTTTCGGCATTTTCCGTCCCTGCAAAAAAAGAATACAGGTTTGACAATATTGTAAATTCCTACGGTTATGGCCCCAAAATTTACAAAAGCCGCAGCGCCTCGGTAAAGCTTTCATTTGAAAATTCAAAGAAAAGCAATATGGGAATGCCTGTGCCGGCCGGAACGATACGGGTATATAAAAACGACTCCAAAGGACGTGTTTTCTTTGTAGGAGAGGATAGTGTAAGACATACTCCGGAAAATGAAAAAATAAATCTCACCCTCGGCGAGGCTTTTGATGTAACTGCAGAAGGCAAAGAGACCGCTAATACCAAAACGGGAAAGAATTCATGGGATGCCTCTTATGAGCTTGTTTTCAAGAATGCTACTGAAAATCCTGTAAGCGTTGATTATTATCAGACATTCCCCAATCAGTGGACAATAAGCGGTTCCGATATCGGAAAAAAAGAAACTTCCACGCAGAACAAATGGACAGTAAAAATCCCGGCCAAAGGAAAAACCGTGCTCACATATAAAGTAAAAATCAAAGGACGCGACTGATATTGTTTCATAAAGTGCTGAAAAAGGAAAGGCCTGCCTGTACGGCAGGCCTTTTTATCTGGCAAAATACCAGGTTTATAAAACATACTGAATGCCATCTGCGGCAGATATAGATTTATATTTATAAAAAAATTGTAAAATATATTTAATCCGGCAT
>Ga0310690_10013307_pt1 | contig 10026 bp, 10 predicted proteins | sample AusTroGonzalo_MG_2_FD_207661 | JGI IMG/M metagenome (GOLD analysis project Ga0310690, IMG submission 207661) | Bovine rumen microbial communities from tropical cattle in Woodstock, Queensland, Australia - Gonzalo_04 (v2) (version 2) | ecosystem: Host-associated > Mammals > Digestive system >...
ATTGTCCCGGCCCGCACAAATGACGGCTCCTATTCCAGAGCCCAAAGCAACCCGGTCGTTAAATTCATAGCCGACCCAGACCTCGCCGGAACCAATGAAATAGCCACGGAATCCAAGACCGGCCGAACCACCGAAGAACCAACCGCCTTGCGCGTTCGATGCGATGGAGGCGGACAATAACAATGCAAAAATGAATATTTTCTTCATTACAATGAATAATTTACGAATACGGTTATGTAGAGACGTGCCATGGCGCGTCTCTACAGGGTTTAATCAATCGCCAGACCGCCCAATGCCGTCTCTTTATACAAGCTGGGCAAGTCTTTGCCGGTCAGTTTCATGGTCTTCACTACCTTGTCGAAGCTGATGAGGTGTTTGCCGTCGGACATCATGGCGAAGAGGTTGGCGTCGAGGGCGCGGAGGGCAGCGAAGGCGTTGCGCTCGATGCAGGGAATCTGCACGAGGCCACAGATGGGGTCGCAGGTGAGTCCGAGGTGGTGCTCCAGTCCCATCTCGGCGGCGTACTCGATCTGTTGTGGGGAGCCGCCGAAGAGCTGGTTGGCAGCGGCGGCGGCCATGGCGCACGCGGAGCCGATCTCGCCCTGACAGCCTACTTCCGCCCCCGATACAGAGGCGTTTGTGCGGATGATGTTGCCGAAGAGTCCGGCGGTGGCCAGACCGCGGAGGATGTATTTGTCGTTATAGTCGTGGTTCTGCTTAAGGTGGTAAAGCACAGCCGGCAGCACACCTGACGAGCCGCAGGTGGGCGCAGTGACGATCAGTCCGCCAGCAGCGTTCTCCTCCGATGTCGCCAATGCGTAGGCCGACACGAGGCAGCGCCCCTGCAGCGAAGGCTTGTAGCTCATAGCCTTTACGTAGTATTGCGTGGCCTTCCGTCGCACGTAGAGTCCGCCGGGCAGCACACCGTTGTTCTGCAGTCCGTTCACGATGGTCTTCTGCATCACCTCCCAGCGTTCGGCAAGGAAGTCCCAGATGTCGGGATCTTCGTGCTGCTCCACGTACTCCCAGAAGTTGAGGCCGTATTTCTCTACGTACTCCACGATTTCCGTCATGCTGTTCTCCTCGTAGCGTTCCTCGTGGTCCATCACGGAGTTTTCATCAGCCAGCTCGCCGCCACCGATGCTGTAGATTTTCCATTGGTCGGTAACCTCTTCGCCACGCAGTGCCTCGAAGAGCATGGCGTTAGTGTGGAAGGTGTGCTGGATGTCGGGTCTCCAGAGGATTTCCACGGGTTTTGGCGCGAGTGCGTCGATGATGGTCTTGTCTGTGAAGTGGCCTTTTCCGGTAGCGGCGAGGCTGCCGTAGAGGGTCACGCGGTAGCTGGAGGCGTCAGCGGCGCGTTCTTTGAACATTTCGGCCGCGCGATGCGGTCCCATGGTGTGGCTGCTGGACGGTCCGTAGCCGATTTTGAATATTTTCTTGATGGATTCCATAATCTATTGATTATAAGTCTTTTTGTTGTTTCTTGATGGATTGTTCTTCGTTATAGCGTGGGGCATCTTCTGCCACCATGTGACCGCTGAAGTCAGATTGTCCGTATTCGTACAGCGTGTCGCTGGGAAGGTCGATGCGGTCGTTCCAATAGACACAAGTTCTGCTGGTGTCTAACCGAACCTTCCCCCAAAGGCCTTCTTCTGTCTCCAATTCTTTGAAAGCCTTGATATGGGCTATGTCATCCTTGACATCATACAACATGATTTCACCGTCGTCAAAAACGATGCGGAGCATGTAATCGTCCAATGCTGTGACTGTTTTTATCCTTGGTATCATATTATTCGAGAGGGGGTAATTTGGTTAATTCTTGAGTGTTCCACATTTTAATCAGTTCGTCCTTGTGCATGTTAATCCATTCTTTTACAAGGGCTTGTGCTTTCTTGGGTAAATCTCCTTCGGTCATTTCGATAGAATGGATATTAAAGATTCCCACGTGTTCATTGTATAGGGCATGGATGTGTGCGGGGTTATGTTCTTTAGGCTTGTAAAACATCTTGATGATGATTCCGTAAAAGTGAGTGATCTCGGGCATGGTCTTGTAAAATTAGAAAGTGCAAAAATACACAAAAATAGAAGAAGATATGACGGATGTTGAAATTTCATTCATTATTTGTCGGAAATGGAAATTTCGGGACGGTATCTTTGAAGTTTCCTTTACGGATGTTTTCGGGAAGATAATAGCCGATGTGTCGGAGCACAAAGCTGTCATTTTTTAGGCAAAAATACCAGATCAAAGGATCGTAACAAAAATCATATTCGCATTTTTTGTATTGAGGAAAGGGTTCAGGATCAACAAATTCCATTTTCGATTTGTTCCGGTTCACCATAAATTTGTTCAGCGCCATACAAACCAATTTTCCGTCAATGATAGTGAAACAGTAGGATAAAGTGGTGTCCCATAATTCGCCAGTGTAGCGTGATGCAGGATGGTAGCAAATGAGCGGATATACTACAATCCATTGAAGCGTGTCGGTAGCCTTTTGGGGAGTGAGTGATTCAAATGCAATAATATCAATATTGTTGCCCGGTGACACCGAGTCCCAGTATCTGACAGTCTCCCGTACAATCCTATGAATTTCTGATTCGGGTGCAACGAAGGTGGTGTCTTTATTGTCAACGGATTCCGTCGCCTCTTTGGAATTGTGACCACAAGATGCCAAAGTTGTGATTAGAACTGTAAGGAGCAATATGTTTTTAATCTTTGTCATAAGGTATGGTTAGTTGTGGGCATGGTTTTTGGATTATTGTTGTTGCCATTCTCCTTCCGCAAAATAGTATCGTCCTGGTGACAGTTGCGCGGCCTCCAGGATTACATTGCGCCGCCATAACTTTTCGGGGATTGTGATGGTTGTTGAGATGTAGCCATTGTCGTATAGTTTCACCTCGCATTTGGGAATGTTCGCATGATTGTCGATAATGACTGACGGATAATTTGTCCGATCGTTGGTTAGAAAGATCTCGCGAGACCAGACGGCTATGCTGTCGTAATAGGGACTTATTAAGGATTTACAGATGTCCAGATCGACGGCGGTATCACTTTTTATCTCCAATTTTATGCAATTGTTGACACTCTCTGTGCCGCAGTGCCAGGGGCCTTTATCTTTCCTGGTGGAATAATAATACCCCTCAGGTTGGAAATATAATAGTGGATAATCTTTTTTAAAGCTCATATTCAGGCTTTTGCACAGCTCCATCTGCCGATAGAGCACGTCTATGTCGTTATGTTCTACCGCAAAACAAAGACTGTCGGCCAGTTTTCTTAATTTGTATGTGCGACCACCGAATGGAGTCCAAACCGAAGCTAACCGTCCCCAGTTGTTGAAATAATACATGGTGCCGTCGTTTCCGAGCATACGGGGTTCAAGGTAGGTTGCTGTCTTGGTGGCATGTTCAAACAAAGTGGTAAGTTGGTCACTTATTTCTTTTGAAATAGATAGAGTATAGCTTTTAACGGGTTTGGTGTCCAGCGATTTAGCTGCTTCAATCAACGGTTTTTGGATATCTTTCCCCAGCTTTTTGAAATCGGACTCCTCCATTCGCTCTTTCGCATACAAGGAAAACCCAATCCCGATGGTCGCCTTGTTTAGTACCAGTCTGTCTTTTTCGATAATTAGTGCGTATTCGGGCGAGAATGACGGTGCACTAATGTAAAAAGTCTTCAAGTACAAACCTTCCATCGGAGTCTTCTTGTTATTTAATTTGTTTGGACTGTTGCCTGTCAGAAGGATTTCAAAGATATTGCTGGTTCCATACATTCCATAGGAAGTTGGCGTGAGGAATTCCTGCGCCGCGCCGCACAGCGTGATCCAAAACAATGCCGATATGATGCAAAGCCGTTTCATAATCATGCCCCTATTTCCAGAACTCCACCCATTTCTTCTCCTCCTCGGTGAACCCCTCCATGTCGCCTTTGTAGTCTGGGTTCGGGAGGTACCATGCACATGACTCGAAAAAGTCCTGTAACGCTTTGTCCTTGAAGATATAGCCTTGGTAAGCGAAGGGCAGGTTTTTGAGGATGCGGCGTTGCTCCGGTGAGAATCTTGTGTAATATGTCTCTTCTTTCGTGCGTTCGTCAGGAAGTACAATCGGAATGTATTGGTCTTTGAGGGCTCCTAAAATGTCTTCAGCAGAGAAATCATCGTCCTCTCCGGACCATGTCCAGGACGAGATTGACCAATCGCGGCGTTGGCTGATGCGCAGCTCCCCATCGGGATGGAAGTTGGCTTTATGGAAGGTGATGCCGCCCTGCTGGACGTGGAAAACAGGGGCCTCTTTTCCGTCTGTCAAGCCCCAAGTGGAGTCTAAGGTGTATTTACCCTTGCCAAGAATTTTCCACTCGTCGGCATTTTTGAAAAATTCCGGGAAGAGATGGAACGATACGTGCTCGCCGAGGTTGATATTCAGCGTGAAGTCGTCAATCTGGTGGTTGGCCCATCGGTTGGCGGCCGTCAGCACGTAGGGAAAGTAGAACTCCTCCTCCACGGAACTGGAGAGGTCAAAGTCGTAGGTGTGCTGGATGATGTTCAGTCCCGGACGGAACTTCGCCTTGAAATGATAGACGTAGTCGAAGGGGACGGCTACATCCTCCCACGCGGCTATAGAATCCTCGCACTGCTTGCGTGTCCAGCTCTCGATGCGCCCATTGCGAACATAGGTGTTAGGGACAATTTTGCCGTCGTCATAGTAGGATAGGGGAACGTTTGCCACCTCATAGGATAGCGGCTTGCCATTCACCACTACTTTGAAGTTGCGAATGTAGGGATGTTTCGGGAACGTGGTCATGGGGTCCTTGCCGTTATAGGCCGACTGCGCCTCAAACCCGACCAGCAGCTCCTTCTCACCCACGGGGTTGAAGAATTCGTAATAGACGGTGACCTCCAGATGGTCGCCCACCCGGTTGATGGTCAGCACTTCTTTTTGCACGCTAATTTCAGTCTCCGTAATGGGAATCAGCTGGTTGCCGGAAGCGTAGAACACGCCGTCGTTGGCGGATGCGAAAAGTGCTGATAAACAGCAGAATACGGCGATAATAATTCTTTTCATCATTGTTTTTATTTAGAGTGGCAAAGATAAGAAAAACGTTTGACACACTTAAGTCGTTATGCCAATTGGCAATTTATTAATCAACCGTTGTTGAACATGTCACAGTGCCATTGTGCGGGATTATTTAGGATGTAATTTGAGATTTTCGTAAATGCGTTTGTGTTTCGGATTATGTGTTCATGATAATTTCGTTGCCATACCGGAAATCCGATTTGTTTTGTCACGGCGGATTTGAATCCCCGAACAATTGACCCCAACGTTTTTGACGGTGACCGTAGGGGCGTATCGCATACGCCCCTATTCATGGTATCGCATACGCCTCTATCTGATGTTGTTAGGCCGTCGTCGGGCGTATGTGATTGCGGCGTATGTATTTGGGTCGTATGCGATACGCCCACACGGCAAATTTCGACAATGGCGTGAAAATGATTGGGCATAACGATATATTCATGAAGGATTACCTCGTCTTTTCTTACGTTGATGGTATTTAACCATTCGTTTTTTACGATTTGCCCCCTTTCATTCAAAACCATTTTGCCATCAATGACTCGACCGAAATAATGATTTCTCTCTTTTGTGCAAATGGTGATGAAATACAATCCATCGGCGGAATAATCATATCCTTTCAATCTAATACTACGGCGGTGATGGAACCTATGCGATTGCGGCGTATGTGATTGCGGCGTATGTGATTGCGGCGTATGTGATTGCGGCGTATGTATTTGGGGCGTATGCGATACGCCCCTACGGGGGGATTGCGTATTTGTTTCCATAATTTTTAATTTTGTTTTTAATACTGCAAAAATACATTATTTCCAATTCGATCCACAACATTTTCATAAAAAAATTTTTTTTTCATACCACGCAATATACAACTAATTTTTTCGTTGTATGATTAAAAAAATAATTGTATTTTTGCCGCGTCGTTTTGACGATGAATGGGACGATGAATGGGACGATGATGCGATGATATGATGATGTGATGATACGATGATACGATGAATAGACGATGAAAAACGATGAACATTAACCAATAAAATATAAGGATATGAAAGAATTAACCAAAGCAGAAGAACAGGTGATGCAAGTGTTGTGGCAGATCAAACAAGGGTTCGCCGCCGATATCGTCGCCAATTTCCCGGAACCGAAGCCGGCCTACAACACCATGTTGACCGTGGTGCGTATTCTCGAAAAGAAGGGGTTCGTGTCGCACGAAACCTTCGGGAAGTCTAACCGCTACTACCCGTTGGTGAGCAAGGAACAGTACTCGGAGTCGTTCATGCAGCAGTTCGTGCGCAACTATTTCGACAACTCCTTCAAGTCGATGGTCTCCTTTTTCGCTAATAACCAAGATATTACGTTGGAAGAATTGGACGACATCCGCAGGATGATCGATTCCGTTCCGCAAGATGATGCACCCGCAAAAACCGAATAGTTATGAAAACGATCCTTTTTTCCGCCATCGCCATGGCATTGTTTTTCGGTCTATATTGTCTGACCTTGCGCCGGAGCAACCTGTTCCGCTTGCGCCGCTTCTATCTCGTGGGTACATTGGTGCTTTCGTTGTTGATACCGTTTGTCTCCATCGAGGTGCCGAGTCGTGTGACCGCTGTAGCGCAACCTTATGCGCAATATTTTGAAAATCCACAAGAACCAGCAGTGATTCAAGAAGATGATGCTGAAAATGCAGTTGAATCAACGACAACTATGACAACAGAAGCGGTTCAATCAACGACAATTGGGACAAATGAGTCAACGACAACCATAACAACTGGGACAATAGGAGCAACTGAGACAAATAAAGCGTTCGCTTTTAGGGATTTGCTTTGGTGGGGATATGTTTTGGGTTGCGGAGTGGCCTTTATCCTTTTGGTCGTCAAGCTCATTAAAACTGTTAGCTACTATCGACGCAGTGTGTTGTCGGATGAACTTTCGACGGGTGACATGTGCGTGCGGGTGCTGGACGAGCCCGACGGCAACCTCCCGTTCTCGTTCCTGCGCTCGGTATTCGTGAATCCAGAAGTGTTCACGGAGAGAGAGTTGCAGCAGGTGCTGCGTCATGAGCGGACGCACATCCGCCAGCGTCACACGTGGGATCTGCTTTTCACGGAAGCGGTGCGGGTGCTGCAATGGTTCAATCCCGTCATTTACTTGTACGCCAGGGAATTGAGCAGCGTCCATGAGTATTTGGCCGATGAGGCGGTGCTTTCGTGCGGAACCTCTCGCCGCGACTACCTGGAACTGCTGTACAAGCAATTGTGCGTGGGCAAGTTCATGCCTGTGGGCAACAGCTTCCGCCATCTGCTGACCAAAAAGCGGATTTTGATGATGAACCAACCCGAGAAGCGCAGAATGTCGGCGTGGTGGCTGCTCGCGCTTGTCCCCATCATCGCCGGACTCTTGTTGGTTAACTGTCATCCGAAAACGGAGACGATTGCTGAGGAAGAGGCGGTTGAGGAAGTTATCGACGAGCCCGTTTGCATGGATCCCGACACGATGCCGCAATTTCCAGGTGGCATCCAGCAGTACGTCAATAACCTCATCGGTAGCATGAAGTATCCTGAATTGGCCAAGAAGTACAAATTGTCAGGAGTTCTTTCGGTATGTTTTATTGTGGAGAAGGATGGACGTGTTCTTTTCACGGAGTTGGATACGGCTCATGTCAAATGGGGTGATGTTTGTGGCAAGAAGGGAGAGATGGTGCTTACTGCTCCTTTCGAAGGTCGTAAGGACAGCAATGACGGTTTGGCTGTTGCGCATCTTGATCTTGGAGAAGATGCCCCCGAAAATAAAGAGTCTCGGAAAGAGATTGTGCGGAAGGTGATGGATGACAATATGGCGGAAATCAATCGGGCATTTCGAGCTGCACCCGCCTGCAAGCCAGCCATGAAGGATGGGGAACCTGTGCGTTGTAAGTTGCGTCTACCGGTGGGATTCACCACGGAGGAGCATGCCGTTAATAAACTAGTAATGCTTCAAGATATCGCCGTTTCTCCAACTGCAAAGCCGTCAAAAGATCGTTACGTTACTGGCATAGTCGCACTCGATGAGCAGCTTGGGCCTGATTTTATAGACATTCCTTGGGTCGGCCACACCTCCGCAGAATAGTTAGCAGTTAGCAGTTAGTAGTTAGTAGTTAGCATCTGAGATGGCTCGAATGGGCCGTCCAGGGGGATTATGCTCCGAAAAGTTCGAATAAGAAAACTGTAAAACATTGTGAATTAATAAATTATACAACAATGGAAAAGATTATTAATATGATGGCTCTGCTTCTGTTTTGCGCAACGCTTTTCGCGCAGAACACGGACACGACGGCCGTGGCGAAGGCCGACACCATCGCCCCGAAGAAGACAACGGAACTGCCCGAGGTGGGCATCACCGCGAAGAAGCCCGTCTATATGACCGATGGGGAAAAGACGATGTACAACGTTTCGGAAGACCCTGCGGTTCAGTCGGGTACGGCGGCGGACGCACTGCAAAACGCGCCGGGCGTGGAGGTCGATGTGGAGGGCAATATCACCCTGCGCGGAGTCTCATCGGTACAGATATGGCTCAACAACCGGCCTGCCAACATGAACGCCGAGGCCCTCAAAATCCTCTTGCAGCAGATGCCGGCCAGTGACATCGAGAAGATCGAGGTCATCACCAACCCCTCGGCGAGGTACAGTGCGCAGGGTGCGGGCGGCATCATTAATATCGTCACCGTCTCCGACATCAGGAAAAACAGCTTCCTGAGCTTCGGGGCGAAGGGATCCTCCGCGCCCGAGGCCATTCCCTTCCTCTCCTACGTTTATGCCAACAAAAAGTTCACCATCAGCACCTATCTGCAATATTGGTATAGCACTTCCCTGCACGACAGACTTTCAGAATCAGCTATTTACAACGATTCGGGGAGGCTTTCTTCCACAGATTCCTCGCATTCTATCAGGCGGTTTCGAGAAGACCAGACCGGGCTGTTCCTCAACGCCTCTTGGATGCCCGACACCGCGAACACAGTCTATTTTTACGGCGGTTTTTACCCGCAACTGACGCATTATAACGCTGTGGACACCACTTTCTGGACCGAATATCTCTACAATCCGGGAGATTATTCCTATTATAATACGGTTCACAACAAATCCGGGATTTTGTCGGGCTACGTGGGACTTTGGTATGAGCATAAATTCAACAACCAAGGGCATAAGTTGAGTGCTTCAGCCACGTATGCGGGGCAGGGCTACCGTTTGAGCGGTGATCTCCAACGCGACTATCTTTCACCAAAACTTGCGGATCGTGACTGGCTGCAAACAAATGATTACCAGTATCATAGGGGAAGTGTGTCAGTCGATTACACAATCCCATATCATCAGAACGGCGAGGTGGAGACTGGGGTGTCGGGAAGCTATTCTTACAGCAAGCAGCTTTTGACTACTGACACGTTGGTGGCAACCGATTTGGGGCGTTACTATGTGAATGACGCGGTGCGTTCGATGAACGCGCGCAATCAGGACGGGGCTTTCGACGCATACGTCACCCTGCAGCACCGTTTCGGCGGCTTCACGCTGAAGGGCGGACTGCGTTCCGAGCTGCTATCGCTGAATTTAGACTATCCCGATTCCCCTGCCGATAACGTGCGGAAGCTCTATTGGGGACTTTTCCCGTCGATACACCTGAGCTACCGCACGAAGAACATGCACAATTTCAAGTTGAGTTACACGCGGCGGGTGAGCAATCCGCAGGCCTCCGACCTGACCACCTACCGCAGATACGGGGAGGACAGCTTCAGTACGGGAAACCCTGACTTGCGGCAGGCGTTCACCAACTCCGTGGAGGCGGGCTGGACGAAGTATATCAACAAGTTCGGCAATGTGGGCGTCAATGCGTGGTTCAAAAACACGAAAGACGAGTTCTCCAGCCTTGCGGATGTCTGCTACGACTCGTTTTTCGGAAGGATTGTCTATTTTTCGCAGCCCATCAACGCGGGCAAGA
>Ga0310690_10013309_pt1 | contig 10025 bp, 2 predicted proteins | sample AusTroGonzalo_MG_2_FD_207661 | JGI IMG/M metagenome (GOLD analysis project Ga0310690, IMG submission 207661) | Bovine rumen microbial communities from tropical cattle in Woodstock, Queensland, Australia - Gonzalo_04 (v2) (version 2) | ecosystem: Host-associated > Mammals > Digestive system >...
TATATGTGGATTATATAATTAATTCCAATTCTATTCCTGAAATGATGGAAAGACAAGCTATCATAGACCAAATAATAAATTATACACAAGGAGAACTAGATAGTTTAGCAGCATTAATAAAAGAAAAAGAACAATTACAAGTAGATTTAGCAAAACAAAATGAAGAATTAACAGCAGCAATATCTACTTATGAACAACAAGTTGTAGAATTACAAAAATTAATAAATAAATTAAATTCAACAGGACTAGATCTAGATGAACAAATAAAAGCAAAAAAAGATCAAATTGCAAAATTTGAAAAAGCAGGATGTAAAGATAATGATGATCCGGAAATTTGTTATTATAAAAATAGTGCTGGATCAAGTGAATTTAGAAGACCATTAAATTCAGGCTTTGTAACACAACAATGGGGTGTTAATGGTCACTATGGAATTGATATAGGTGGAAATGCACCAGGAACTCCAGTATATGCTCCAGCTGATGGAGAAGTATACTACGTAAGAGATGGAATAAGTTATTATAGATCTAAAGGAGTAAAATCTTGTGGAGGCCATGTAATATATGCATATTTCAAAGTAAATGGTCAAAAATATACTGCAGAATTTGCTCACTTAAAATCATATAATGTAAGTAATGGACAAAAAATATATCAAGGACAAGTAATAGGAACAGTAGGAGGAGATGGATCTACAACATGGTACGACCAATGTACTTTTGGAACACATCTACACTATGCAATAGCATATGGTTATTACGGAATAGATTATTCATATTGGAGTCAATGGCAAAGTAATACAAAAGCAACATCAGTACAATCAATTTCAGGCTTAAAAAATCAATATGGATGGAAATTTACATCAAGATAAAAGAAGGTTAAAAACCTTCTTTTTTTTACGTAAATAACTATATTTAACCCTTCTAATATGATATACTAATATATAGTACTGGGAGTGTTTTTTGAATGCAAGAAAATGTAAAAAAATATTTTCTAAAAACTAGATTTATAGTACTAGGGCTTTTAATAGCTTGTTTTAGCATTCTTGGATTCTTTAAAATACGCCAAACATATTCAGAAAAAACAACATCTACAGTCTGGGATGGAACAATAGCAACATCTTTTGCATATGGAACAGGTACAGTAAATGACCCATTTATAATATCAAATGGTAGTGAATTAGCTTATTTTTTCCAAGAAATAAATGGAATAGATTCATCAACATATTTTAATAAATATTATGCACTAGATAATAATATAAATTTAAATAATTATGATTTCTCACAAATAAATACCTTAAAAACATTTAGTGGCCATCTAGAAGGAAATGGATATATTATATCTAATTTCACACTAAATACATGTGATTTAAATACAAATGAAAATGTAATAGAATGTTCATTATTCCATGAATTATCAAATGCATCTATAGAAAACTTAAATATAATGAATGCAAGTATTAATATTAATAATTTAACTAATAATACAAGAATATCATTAATAAGTGATAAAGCAAGAAATACTACATTAAGAAATATATCACTATCTAATATAACTTTAAATGCGGCATATAATTGGAATTATCAATCATATATATCAGGAGTAATAAATACAGATAATGGAAATAATACGTTAACAAATGTACATATATCATTAGATACAAATAATACAACTAATAGAGCATTATTATTCTATACACACAATAATAGTAATATTAATACATTAATAAATAAAGAAACAGAAATCCCTATAGCAGCAAATAAAACATTAAATCCAACAAGATATACATATAATATTTCAAATAATAATATATCATTTACAAATAATTATCCTACTAGTTCTGTATTAGAAATATTAAATAGTACATCTACATTAGAATGGGCATATGCAAATAATACACTAAGATTAAGAAATAGTGGTATAGAAGAAAATCCGGTAGAACCAGATCCAAGTGTAATAACAGAACATGCTAGTGGAGTATCTAATGGAGTAGTATATATTAATGATTTAGTAAGTGATGCTAATTACTATACAGGATTAAATTTCACGTATAGTACTAACAGACAATTACCTACTACAGAAAATAAAAATATATATAACAGTAGTAACTTAGTAAGAACACAAATAACATATAATAGTAGAGATTATTCAAGAGTATTAAATAATAATAATGGCTATATAGGATACACATCATCTAGTGAATCATATGATAAATATGTATATTACAAAATATATCCAGTTAATACAAATGGAACATCAGATTTATCTGATGACTATATAGAATTAGATTTAATAGATAATCCATTTGCAAGAAGACCTAATAATAGAGCATTTAATGGCTGGACAACTACTAATAATGATATATTACTAACTATAGATAGAAATCTATATATAAGAAAAGCTAGAATACATGTAACTTATACAGATGGAGTACCAGATGATATAATAGAAGAATTCTATGCAACATGGACAAAAGCAAGACATTATAATTTAACAAGTTCAGGGAACTTTACTAATGCATTCTCTTATATTTTGTCATCAGGATTAACTAAAACAAAAGGACAATTCTCATATTATGATATGTCTAATATTTATGAAAGAGGAACAATAAGCAGAAATTCATATTATACAATGGGAGATTACTATCAAAACTATGGTAATTATTATAGAGAAGTAACTAATACAACAACAAGATGTAATAGAAGTTCATGTACTTATTATAGAAAAACAACAGATTCATCTCCACAAAATGGTAAAACCTATTATAGTGCAACAGGAACTACACCATATACTCAATTTTCAAACGCAAATAATATTCAACAAATCCAAGTAGATATAGATAATCTAGACTATGGAGAACCAGCTGCAGGATATTTCCGCAAAAAAACAATACCTCAAGGAAGATCTATAGTAGGATTCTATGATTCTAATGTTAATTTAATAACAACAGGAACATGTAATAGTGCTCAAGGTTGTGAATATTATGAATTAATAAGACCATTAGATATGAGTGGAAATGAAGAAATAACATCAGAAAATGAAGAATATTATTTCTTAGTTACAAGAGATACTAATATTATTACAATGGGTGGAAATATAGACGGAGTATTCTCTGGTCAATCAAAACCATTTACATTTACAGCTATAGATAATAATGGTCAAGATAGATCAGGTAATTACTATTGGAATATAGGAAATAATAGTATAAAAATAGGTGCCGATACTAGAATAGAACATATGCGTATTAGATCAAATACAGCCACACAAACTAATGATAATATTAGTAGTAATTCAAATGCAACAATGTATGCAGAAGCACATAATTTAAAAATAGGAAGAGGAATAACAAAACAAAATAATTCCTATACTAATTTTGACCAAATAGTAGGAGTATCAGAACCAACTGGCTCAAGAAATAAATATACTTTTGTCATAGAATCAGGCTATTATAACAATTTATCATTAACAACAGCTTATTATAGTTCATCAAATAGTACATATACATTACAAGTATTTGGAACATATGGAAATGATCTAGATAGAGTAAATAATAATAATACTAATCTAGATATAAGATATTGTGCTTCAGGATCATATTATGGAACTATTAATACAATGAATAATAATGAAGCAGGATTAAATACAACAATAAAAAGTGGTACATTTGGAAGTAATAATGCTGATTATGCAGCAGGAGTTTATATAGGAGGAAGACAAAACGGAAGCCAAAACACATTAAGAAAAGGAATTATTGAAGGAGGATATATCCATAATTTAATAGGAGGACCTCTATCAGTAGAATCATTCGTAAAAAGTGGAAATACATATTTAAATGATACAGAAATAAGAATGAAAGGCGGAATCGTTGATGTAATCATCGGTGGAGCCGGTGTTACAGCAACACATGGAAATAGAGTTATTCAAGTAACAGGAGGACAAGTAAATTATGCAGTAGTAGGAGGCTCTAACGGAGTAGCAGCATCCGATACTGCAAAAATAAACGGAGATTCCTATGTATATATAGGAGGAAATGCCAAAATAGGTAACGATAATATAAATCCTGGAACACTTGATGACAATTCAGACATACCATCAGGATCTGTATTTGGAGCAGGAAACGGAAGTTCAAGTAATGATACATATGGATCAGTAAATAATTCAAATGTAATTATAGATGGTAATGCAACAATAAGAGGAAATGTATATGGAGGAGGTAACTACGGAGGAACCGGAGTTAATAACACTAATACATATAATAATTCAACAACAAAAGTAAAAATATTAAATGGACATATAGAAGGATCTGTATATGGAGGAGCAAACCGTAATGCATCAGGAAAAACAAATATAAATAATACAACAACAGTAGAAATGTATAATGGAACAGTTGATAATGGAATATACGGTGGATCTAATATATCTGGAATAATATATGGAAGTACAAGTGTAAGTATCTATGGTGGAAATGTACATGATATATATGGTGGAGGAGAAGGTAATAATACCTTTGTAAGAGATGATGTATCAGTAGTAATAGGAACAACAGAAACTATAAATCAACCTGTAGTAACAGGAAGTATTTATGGAGGAAGTGCTTTCGGAACAGTAAATGCCACAACAACAAATGCAGCAGCCAATAATCATACAACAACAGTAACAGTTAATAATGGAAATATAACAGGTGTAACAGTTGGTGAAGAAACAACAGGTGGTTCTGTATTTGGTGGAGGAAAAGGAAATGGAACATATACACCATATGTAAAAGGAAATATAACAGTTAATATTAATGGTGGAACTATTAATAATGTATTTGGTGGATTTGATGATGCTGGAACACCTCAAGGATCAGACTATGTATATCTAAATGGTGGAGTAATAGGAAAATCATTTGGTGGTGGAAATAATACATCATTAACTACAACACATATCTATTTACAAGGAGCTCAAACAGAATACTTATTTGGTGGATCAAATAATAATGGAGCAATAACAACTTCTAATGTAACAATAACATCAGGTCAAGCAACATACGCCTTTGGAGGTAATAACCTAGGTGGCTCATGTAATACATCAAATATATCAATGTCTAATGGAACAATTACAAATTCATTATTTGGTGGAGGAAATGCGGTAGCAACATCTACTACAAATGTAACAATAACTGGTGCAGAAGCTACAATACCATATGTATATGGCGGTGGTAATCAAGCAGGTATTTCAACAAAAACAAATGTAACAACAAGTAATGTTACTATTACAGAATTATATGGTGGATCTAACCAAAGTGGAGATGTAGCAGAAACAAATCCAACAGTAAATAGTGGAAATATTACAAAAGTATTCGGAGGTAATAACTCCGGAGGAACAGTTACACTATCTAAAGTAAAAATTAATAATGGAACAATAGGAAAAGTATATGGAGGAAATAATTTAAATGGCTCAACAACAACTACAAATGTAACTATCGAAAATGGAGGTATTACAAATGTATTTGGAGGAGGAAGTCAAACATCATGTACAACAACTAATGTTACTATCAAAGGTGGAACAATAGGAGATGCCTTTGGAGGATCAGATAGCTCAGGAAATATAACTACATCAAATATAACAGCAACTAATACCAATGGTAATTTACAAGTATCAAATATCTATGGAGGAAATAATGCCGGAGGAGAAACAACAACAGCAAATGCAACAATTAATAGCGGAACAATAGGTAATGTATATGGCGGTGGCTATTTAGCTACAACAAATGCAACTAATGTAGAAATAAATGGTGGAAACATAACAGATGTATTTGGTGGAGGAAACCAAGCAATAGTAACAACAAACACTAATTTAGAAATAACTGCAGGAACTATTGAAAATGCTTTCGGTGGTGGAAATAATGCTAATGTTAATGGAAATACTAATGTTTCAATAACAGGATCTACTATTAATCATAACGTCTTTGGTGGCGGAAATAATGGAAAAGTAGAACATAATACCACAGTTAATATAAATAATGCAGCAATACATGGAAGTGCTTATGCTGGAGGTAACGGAGCAGAAGCAACTGTAAAAGGAAATACAAATATAGCAGTAGGAGGAACAACTGTAATTGGAACACAAAATTGTGCAGTACCTGCTAACGGATCTGTATTTGGTGGAGGAAACGCTGCATTTACAGGAACATCTGGAAATAATAATTCACATGCTAATGTACAAATAGCAGGAGGAACCTTCTATGGAAATATCTATGGAGGAGCAAATACATCAGTAGTATATGGAGATACTGAAGTAGAAATAGGATATGGAGTAACATCAACAGATGTTACAAAATCAAATGTTCATATATATGGAACAGTATTTGGAGCAGGTGAAGCAAATGCATCTGGATCAGAAACATATGACTTCCATTTTATCTCAGTAACAAACGGAGTTATTGTAAATATAGATGGACAAGGAACTAATGATGTAACAATAGATGGATCTATCTTCGGAAGTGGTAATGCATCATCATCACAAGGAGATAGTATAGTAACAATATCTAACTATGGAACATCATCAAATGTATATAAAACAAATATTTCTATTCAAAGAGCAACTGTATTAACAATAAATAATTCACATCTAAGATTATTAGGAGCATCAGATAGAACAAATGAATATAGTGATGTACCATTTGGATTATCAAGAATAGACCAATTAATAATAAAAGGTGGAACATCATTATATCTAGATAATGGATGTAACTTAGTAAAAGAATTTAATAGTCAAACAAGTAATGGAGCAACAGCAGCAGTATCTATAGAAGAAGGAACAATAACTAAAAATGTAGATAATAGATTATATATAAGACAAGGTCAAGTAGTTAATATCTTAAAGAGTGAAGATTTATCAGACTATGGAGATGTCTATGGAATGACCTTCTTTGGTATGTATAAAGTAGATAATAATACAGGAGTAATCTCAGTAGGAATGTATGGAGACTACGCAAATGGAGCTACATTACCAGATGATACTATTTTCGAAAAGAGTTCATACGTACTAGGAGCACATAAATCAGCACATGATATAGAAGTAGATGGATTCTATTCTAATTTTGAAAATGAAGAAACAGGATTAAATGATGTATTATATATAGAACCAACTCCTCCATCATCTGCATTCTATATGTGGACAATAGGAGAAGGAATGCTAGAATATGAATTAAATTTAACAGCATCTAAATATTCAACATTAGGTTCTGTAGAATTTAGAATGCCAGAATTAGCAGATCCAAATACAACATTTGAAATCTTAGATTTTGATGCAACAGAATTAGAAGAAGGAGTAAGTATTGCACATAAAAATAATATTCCAAGAATAGCAGAAACAGATGAAGAAGCAGACAATGTAATTGGATTAGCAATAGAATCAGCAGCATCAGGATGGTTAACAAATGGAACAACAAACTTTATAACAAGTTCACCTTATATCTTAGGAACAACTGAATATGTAGGTGATAATAGTCCTGAAGCTCCAGCATTCTTAGTATATTTATATCACTCAAAGAATTTAGCTACACAAGGAGATATGGGAACAGCAAAAATATATATGCAAGCAATTACTAAAATAGATGATTTAAAAAGTCAAACAGTAAGATTAGTATTAAAAATTAATATTAATAGAATACTATATACTACAAATGATTATGAAGCAGCAATAACACCTGGAAGAAAATACGAATTATTCCCAACATCAGCTACTAATATTTCATCAAAATCATCAATAAGTGCATATTTTGCTTTATTTGCATCAGCAGAACCAGGTCAAACAATATATAAAACAGGATATCATAGAGCATTAGTTACAGATTATGTATTACCACTAAATACTAAAATAACAATGATAGATATGAGTGGTGATGAAAATAAATATTATTACCATGTAATAAATCAAACAGATGTAACTAATGCAACACAACAAATAGATGTAGATGGCGAAGCAACATATCAATTATCTATCTTTGAAACAATGGGAGCATATAATAGTACAGTATACTATGATGATGCTCAAGCAAATATAGATAATTATGATGCAACTAATCGGACGGCAGCAGAAGAATTTATATTTATTATAGATTTTGAAAATACTAATATAACAGAAAATGCTCTTGATAAAACATTACTAATTGAATTAGAAAATTCTCAAAATGAGGCAATGATATCTGTACTAGATATTGAACAGCGAACTCAATTATTTAGTATATATGCAAACCATGATGCTATAATAGATATAGATGGAGAATTAAGTTCAACAAGAATATATACTGGAGAAAAAGTATTATTAGATTTACAAACAGAATATACACAACAAAAAATAGGTGGTCTTACTATCTACGATACACATTATTTTGAATCAAAAGAAGGAATCAAAATATCATTAATAAATAAATCAACAGGAGAAGTAGTATCAAGTTCATCATTATTAGGATTATCTTATAAGATGGATGAAAAACTATATCATCCTAATATAGATGGAACAACAAGAATGAAAATAGCAGATAAAGTTGGTAATGTAAGAAAATGGATTAATATAGATACAGGAACATCTAATATAGCAACAGGTGAATATACATTAAGAATAGAAGCATATGCATCATCAGATGGAATATATTATGGATTAACATCTAATAATCATAAAGATTTTGATATATATATAGTAAATGAAATATATGGATTAAATCTAACTACAACTCCAGAAGAAATGGTTATATCTTCAGAAACAGGATTAAATCAAAATAATGAAAATACATTAACATATAATGTAGAATATAATTCAGGAATAACAGATCCTCATCTTAGAATAAAAATGTATAGAAGAACATATACATCTCCATATGATACTACATTTGAAGAAGTAAATATCTTAGACTATATAAGTAATGAATTAACAAGTACTAATAATCTAAATGAATACTTAATAGTAGAAGATCCAAATGAAGTAGAAGAAATAGAACTAGAATTTAAAGAAGATTTAGTAACAGGAACATATAAATTAGAATTTATCTTATGTGATACTAATACCCAAATAGGTATAGTAGAAAAATACATAATAATAAAATAGAAAGGATAATAAATATGGAAGAATTAACATTAGAAGAATTATTAGCAATATATGATATACTAAAAGAGATAACAGAAACATTAGAGACTAAAAGAGAAGAGATATGATTATGAAAGAACAATTAGAAAAAGAATTTGAAGAAATCCAAAATAATTTAGAAATACTACCTAAGAATAATGAAAAAAATAAAAAGAAATATCTAGAATATATAGATAAGAATCTAGAAAAATATAATCAAATGTTTGACGATGTAGCAGCAGAAATGGAATCTCGTTATGAAGCAATAAAGACTAAATTAACATCAGATCCATTACCATCTATAAAACCTCTAGATTATAAAATAGTTAAAATATTAGATAAAAATACTAATTCTATGGAAAAAATGAATTTACCAAGATTATTTTATGAACTAAGTCATTTCTATGATAATAATCTAGAAAGATTAAATAAAGTAATATTAGATATAATAAATTCATTTAAAGAAGTAGGAATAGAATTAAAATATGAAGACTTTAATTATTCAGAAGTAGTAAAAGAATATATGGAAACATTATTAACTAATAATATAGAAATAGGTAATAAGTTTGAAGATTTATTCTGGGCTAATCATAATCTAATAAATCAAATAGAAATGAATTTTAAAAATATTTATTATTCCAATGAAAAGAAAATAGATAAATTTTATGAAGAAAAATATTCTGAATTAAACTATGATGACTATCTAAAAGAATATATGGATAGAAAAATAGAATATGCTAAATCAAGACATAATAATAAACACTTCTTACTAGATCAATTCTTAGAAAAGAAAGTTATTATTCAAACATTATCTCCTAAGAATATAAGAGATACTATATTAGGAATACTACCTAGTGATAATATAGAAAACTATGATTATTTAATTAAATTAGAAGATTCTTTAAAAGAATATAAAAATTAT
>Ga0310690_10013311_pt1 | contig 10024 bp, 5 predicted proteins | sample AusTroGonzalo_MG_2_FD_207661 | JGI IMG/M metagenome (GOLD analysis project Ga0310690, IMG submission 207661) | Bovine rumen microbial communities from tropical cattle in Woodstock, Queensland, Australia - Gonzalo_04 (v2) (version 2) | ecosystem: Host-associated > Mammals > Digestive system >...
TTTGCGGTGGAAATCGTAGAGTCGCCCAAGTTTTTCGTCAGGTGTCGCAAAGACTAAGATAGTCATCGTTCTTGTGGCTAGCGATGATGCTAGTTTGGCGGCTTCTGCGATATCAGTGAAGTTTCGTTCTATGGGCGTCAACTTGGGATCAAGAGAGTCTTCATTACTCCAATCCTCCTTGATCTCAATAACAACAATAGAACCATCGGCTTTAAAATGGACTTCAGGGGGCTGAGCAAGCCGTTCCGAGCGATCACGCCATTTTTCTAGCGGGAGATACGCTCTAAAGAAGAACTGACCATCCTTGACGCCGTTTAATTTCACGCGCACGGAGTCCACCATCGCTAGCGCCGTGGCGATTTCTTTGGCCTCCTTGACGTCAAGTTCCCGGGAAAAGTCACATAGGACGTCTATTTCACAGTCGCGAGACTTCTCGCGAAGTGTAGCCATAGCATCGGGAAGTTTGCCATGAACAAGAGGCAACTCAACAGACTTTATTTCATTTGTTCCGCTCCAACTGAAAGTGAACGTTCGCTTTTCACCTTTAGGAATCTTCACAGCCGGTTGGAATCGTCCGTAAGTCGGCGATTGCTCTAGCGAATCATTGAACTGAACTAGAGACTGCGAACAGTTGTAAAGCGCGAAGACCGCAGCCGGCATGTTGGTCTCCGCTTCCGGGATTCCGTCGGAATTGCGCGTTCCGCCAGTGTAAAGGAGGTGTGGCGTTGTGTCTCCGTGCATCTCACGGACAAGTGTACTGATCTCCGGCTCGACTTTTACAGTGACACCCACAGGCCAAAACCTACAGGCGAACGGATCGTAGGGCTTGCCGACTGGGATTCCAGCCTTTTCAAATGCGATGGCTATGTCCTTTATCGACGCGTCGGTCACAAACATGGATTCATAGTCTCTGTCAGAATCGGGACCTACGAAGAGGAACTCCAGCTGCATGTCCATTCCGCAGTCGGTGGATGCCGCCGTGAACGTGACTGAGTGTTTCTGTGCGTCGTACTTGAGAGCCTGGTTTTTGGAATGTTCGGCGCACAGTGTCGAAACTGCGAAAACCGCAAATGCCATTGCCGCTAACTGGTTCATTTACATGCCTCCACCGCCCTTTTGAATCCTTTGGCACTTCTTGCGATGACCTTATCGTCTACAGAGCAGCTAAGTCTAATGTATCCGGCTCGGCCGAATCCTGCGCCAGGCACGGCAAGTATTCTCTCGGCGAGCAACGCGTCCACAAACTTCGCGTCATCACCGCCGGGTGCCTTCGGGAAAAAGTAAAACGCTCCGCGTGGCATGACGAACTCTATTCCGGCGTCAGAGAGAACCTTTGCCATAAGGTCACGGCGGCGCTTGTAGATTCCGAGGTCTACAGTTTCTTCGCAAATCGCAGCGGCGAGACGCTGTCCGATGACTGGAGCATTTACGTAGCCGAGAGTGCGGTTAACGAGTATAAGCGTAGAAATCAACACTCCACCGTCTTCCTTCGTTAACTCCGGGTTGACAACTAGATAGCCTATGCGCTCTCCGGCCATCGAAAGCGTCTTGGAGAAACTACCGAGGACAACTGCATAGCGCGTCATCGGCAACATCGCAGGAACTTCAGCATCATCGTAGGCGAAAGCGCGGTACGGTTCGTCAGAAAGAAGGAAAAGCGCCCTTCCTGCTTCGCCTCTCTCGGCGTTTGTCCGTTCCACTATGGAGGCGAGAGCCTGCAACTCCATGCGCGAATAAATAGTACCTGTCGGATTGTTCGGCGAGTTTACAAGTATTGCGCGCGTCTTCGGCGTAATGGCGGACTCGATTGCTTGCAGGTCAAGAGAAAAGTCCTCTTTGGTCTGAACTGGCTTTAGGATTCCCCCAAAGTGTCCGCAGTAATTCCCATATTCGACGAAATACGGACTCGGAACGATGACCTCGTCACCTTCTTCTATTGTCGTTCTGAAGAAGTCAACGAGAGCACTGGCCGCACCGACTGTCATTATGACGTCGGATGCTGTGACTGCAGTTTCCTGTTCGTGTGAAAGGTGAGCTGCAATTGCCTCTCGCACGGCTGGGATGCCTGCGTTAGGGCAGTAGCCTAGGCCAAGAGGCTTGATAGCGTCGTCGGCTATCTTGTGCAGAACGGCGCGTGCAGCTTCCGGAGGCGGAACATCTGGATTGCCCAGGGAAAAATCGCATACGGCATCCTCCCCGTACTTTGCCTTGAGTTCAAGGCCCTTCTCGAACATCTTGCGTATGAAGCTGGCCTTACCGGCCGCATCACGGAACTTGTCAGTTACTGTTTGCATTGTCTACCTCGACTTTGAACATATTATACCGAAAATACGGTGCATATCCGTTCATGTTCGTCTCTCTGAAACACCTGGGATACCAAGCTGTGTCCGGTACTTCGCCACTGTGCGACGTGCCACGGGATATCCCTCGGCCTTTAGGAGCTCGGAAAGCCTTTCATCTGAGCACGGAGAGGTCTTGTCTTCATCGTCGATGAGACGCTTCAACGCGTCCATGACGTTCGCCTTGGACACATGTTCGCCACTGTCTGTGACGATTCCAGACGTGAAAAACTTCCTAAGCTCGATAGTTCCACGCGGCGTAGAGGCGTATTTGTCATGGACGGTCCTCGAAACTGTTGTGTGGTGGACGCCGACCTTGTCCGCTATTTCCTGCATAGTGAGCGGACGCAGACCTCTAAGCCCGTCTTTAAAGAAACCTGGCTGCGCGTCGAATATCGCCTGCGCAATGGAGGTTATCGTCTTTTCTCGGCGTTCAACGGCCTCGACAAAGGAATTCGCGGCGGCTATTTTGCCGCGGATGTATTCTTTCGTCTCGGTGTCAATTTTGGGATCATTGAGCATCTTGAGGTAACGGCTTGAGATGCGAATCTCCGGGAGACTCCTGTCGTCGACCCTAGCCATCCATCTGCCGTCGACGTTGACCGCATGAACCTCCGGGTTGACGTATGCCACGCCTCGGCCAGCACGGCTGAACGCCCGGGCCGGACGCGGATCGAGGGTTCGCAGCGCGGACAGCACGTCAGCATACCGTTCGTGGCTCATGCCTAGGTCGCGTTCTACAGTGGCGATGCGTCCCTCAGCTATGTCCTTAAGGTGATGGCGCTCAAGAATCTCCCGGACCTCCTGCTGATAAGGCGAGCCGTCAAGCTTGTCGATCTGGGCGAGAAGGCACTCCTCGAGTGTCGTCGCGCCACATCCAGGCGGATCGAGGGCCATTATGGCCGCTAGTACCTCGCGCACCTTCACCTCACTTTCGCCGCTCACCATCATCACATCGGGGATTGATCCGACGAAAAATCCGTCGTCGTTAAGGTCGCCGATGAGCATTTCCGCTAAAGATGCGTCCCTCTCGTCTATGTCGGCTGTCTCCAGCTGATTCAGGAGATGCTCTTCCAGCGTCTCATTTCTTGTCTGCGAGTCGAAAAACCTTTGTCTGCGCTCAAGCGCGTCGGCATCCGCAGTGTAAGTCGAATCTGGTATGTCGGCGTCCGCGGTGTAGGACGAGCCGGGGATGTCGTCGTCCTCGGTGTAGTCGCTGTCGAACGTTCGCTCTCTGACCTCGGACTCGTGTTCCTTTTGGGAGACGGTTTCACGTTCAAGTGTCTGCTCTATGTCCTCAATGACCGGATTGTCAGACATCTCCCGATATAACTCCGCCCTGAGCTCCGGGAGACTCATGGCGAGCATCCCAAGGCTCAAACGCATCTGCGGCGCCAGAGTCATAGTCTGCGCCTGACGCTGCCTCAGCTCGTTGGAGAAGGCCATCTGTCCCCTTCTACTGCTCCTCTGTGACGCGCATGACCTCTTTGACGCTGGTGACGCCGCGGAAAGCCTTTGACCACCCGTCTTCGCGCAGGGTCTTCATGCCTTTCGCAAGGGACATGTTGCGTATCTGGGTCGCGTTCTCGCGTCGGACGATTGCACCTTCGATGTCCTCGTCAACTTCCAAGACCTCGAAAAGCGCACGACGCCCCTTGTAACCTGTTCTAGTGCATGCATCGCATCCAACCGGCTCAAAGACTGTGTTCTTCTCAGGCGGATAGCCAAGCGTGTAGTACTTCTCGTCGAGTGGCACTTCCCTCATGCAATTCTGGCACAGACGGCGGCAAAGGCGTTGGCCCATGACGCCCGCAACGGCAGAAGCTATGAGGAACGGCTCTACGCCCATGTCTATGAGACGCGGAAACGCACCTGCAGCGTCGTTCGTGTGCAGCGTGGAGAACACCATGTGGCCGGTGAGCGACGCGTTGATCGCGATCTCGGCGGTCTCGCGGTCGCGGATTTCGCCCACCATGATGATGTCTGGGTCTTGGCGAAGGAAGGCACGGAGGGCGCGTGCGAAAGTCATACCGATGTCTGACTGCATCTGCACCTGGTTAATGCCGGCCATGTGGTACTCTATCGGATCTTCGGCCGTCATGATTCGGACGTCTATCTTGTTGACTTCGTGGAGGAAGGAATAAAGCGACGTTGACTTGCCGGAGCCAGTGGGCCCGGTCACGAGGAATATCCCGTTCGGACGGTGGATGATTTTGTCGACCACGGCGAAGTCTCGGTCATTGAAGCCGAGGTCTGCCATCTTGACGAAGTTGCCGCTTTTGGCGAGGAGTCGCAACGATATCGATTCGCCGTATGCAGCGGGCATCGTCGAAACGCGAATGTCGATGTCCTGCCCTGCTATGCGTATGCCGATTCGTCCGTCCATCGGCAGTCGCTTCTCTGCAATGTCAAGGTTCGCCATGACCTTGATTCGCGATATGATGGCGCTTTTGAGTCTGTTAAGCTGAGGCGGGACATCCACCTTGTGCAGCATGCCGTCGATGCGGTATCGTATGCGGAGTTCTGTCTCCTGCGGCTCGATGTGTATGTCTGTCGCGCCCTGCCGGTCTGCTTCGGCTATGATCTGGTTGACGAACTTGACGATCGAGGCTTCCTCGCCCATCTCGTTCACGTCGATCTTCGTCATCGCGCCGATGTCTTCGTCGACGGAATAGCGCCCGTCTTCGATCATCTTTTCGATGGCGTCTGCGCCAACGCCGTAGTACTTCTTTACGGCGTTCTCGACGTCTTCCTTCGGCGCAAGCGCCGTCTTGACCGGACATCCAGCTATGAGCCTCAGTCCGTCCGCCGCCTTCACGTCGAACGGATCCGAGGTGACGACAGTCATCGTCATGCCGTCGAACTTGAACGGCAGCACTCCGTACTGGTAGACCGCGCTGGCCGGAAGCTTCGTCAGCGCATCGGGGTTCGGCTGCTGAGTTTCAAGGTTGGCGACCTCAAGGCCCAAGACACCCCCGACGGCGGCGAGCACCTCCGACTCGCGGTGCCCGCCGAACTTCACGACCGCCTCAGAGAGCCCCATTTCGGGGTTCGCTGCGCGTCCAGCGGCTATGCGCCCGATTTGTTCGTCGGAGAAAATTCCGGCGGACCTGAGGATCATGTTCGCAAGAGTAGATGTCTCTGGCATAGGTCTCGTATCTCCTTGAGTCCGCCGGAACCCCGGCGCGTTCGGGCTCCGCTTACTTGAAGTAGCGGTTCAGAAGGCCCTGGAACGCCTTCCCGTGGCGCGCCTCGTCCTTTGCCATCTCGTGCACCGTGTCGTGTATCGCGTCATAGCCGAGCTCCTTCGCGCGCTTGGCGATTGCGAGCTTTCCGGCAGTGGCGCCGGCCTCGGCGTCGGCGCGGCGGCGGAGGTTCTCCTTTGTCGAGTCCGTCACCATGTCAATCGTCTTGCCGAGGAGCTCCGCGAACTTTGCGGCGTGCTCGGCCTCTTCAAAGGCAATGCGCTTGTACGCCTCGGCGACCTCGGGATAGCCCTCGCGGTCTGCCTGGCGCGACATCGCGAGGTACATGCCGACTTCGGTGCATTCACCGTAGAAGTGGTCCTTGAGGCCCTGCGTGACCTCGGCGTCTTCGACTATGCCGTCGCCGACATGATGCTCGCAGACGAACTCGCGTCCGCCTTCGGCTGCGCCCTGCTTGAGGAATTTAGCGCCCGGAACGCCGCACATTGGGCACTTTTCTGGAGGCGTATCGCCTTCATGCACATACCCGCATACGGGGCAAACCCACTTGCTCATCTTTTTTTCTCCTTGTTTTTTTGGTTGTTGTGTTGTCTACGCCCACTATTGTACCAAATTTCCGGCGCTTTGCAATCGTCCGCAGTAGCTGATTTGCGTTTTCCATTCAGCGTCATTTCCCGGACTTTGCGCCCAAGTCCGCAAGACGCATCGAGATTATGCGCGAAACGCCCTTCTCCTGCTGGCTTACGCCGTACACGAGATCGGAGCCTGCAATTGTGTGCTGGTTGTGCGTGATGATCAGGAACTGTGACTGCGCCAAGAACTCCTTCAGCTGCTCAACGAAGCGTCCAATGTTGGCGTCGTCCAACGCGGCATCCAGTTCGTCCAGCATGCAGAACGGAGCCGGTTTGATCATGAAGATCGAAAACAGAAGCGCAACCGCCGTCATCGTGCGTTCGCCGCCGGAGAGCAGCGTAACGGACTGCGGACGCTTGCCCGGCGGCCTCGCGATTATGTCTATGCCGCATTCAAGCGGGTCTTCCTCATTCTCCAAGAGAACCAGCCTCGCTTCGCCGCCGCCGAACAACTTCGTGAACATCGTCTGGAAGTTTCTGTCCGCCTGTTCGAAAGTCTTCTTGAAAAGATCAGACGAAGTCGTGTTGAGATTCGTTATAAGCTCCAGTATCTGGGCCTTTGCCGCTATTAGATCTTCCTCCTGCGCTTTCTCTTTGGCGTAGCGTTCCTCAAGTTCGCGGCACTCGTCGATGGCGACCATGTTGACGGGTCCAAGCGCGGCGATGTCGGACTGCAGTCTGCCGACAGTCGCCTCAAGCTCCGCCGTCGGTGGCACGACGCCACCCTTCCATTCCGGATCAGGCTCACGCAGCACAGCATCCGCAAAAAGCCCGTATTCATCTTGAAGGTGGTCATAGATGTTCTGACGGCGCATCGTCGTCTCTGCAGCCTGCACCTCCAGTTTGCCGCGAAAGTCTCTTGCCTGGTCGAGCGCGGCGCGCTTGCCCGCCACCGCTTGGTCCGCGACCGCGAGTCGCTCCATCATCTCTCCGCGCTTCTCGCGCTCGCCGTCCATCCTTGCATGGCAGTCAGCCGCACGCTCCTTGAGCTCGTCTAGGCGTGCCAACAGATCGCCGGACTCCTCCGTCAGCCGACGTATGGAATCCTCGTATCCGCGTATTCCGCTTTCCCGCCCTTCGATTGCCCTTTCCAGCTCCTCGCGCCTCTGCGCGGCGCTTTCCGACTGCTGGCCGACGAACGAAAGTTCCTGCTCCATCTGGCTCGCGGCGATGCGGCGCTCCGTCAGCATCTGCGACTCCCTGACGCTTTCGGTTTCCATGCCGCGCAGTTCGTCCTGCGCGGCGGCGACTGAATCCATCAGTGCATCGCGCTTCTCAACCGTCTCCTTCAGCTCGTCCGCCAGGCGTCCGCGCCGCGCGGTGTCGTCAGCTGTGGCCTTCGTCACGGATTCAAGTTCGACGGATACGGCTTTCAGCCGCGCCTCCAAAGCCGCCGCGTCGCGTGCGACGGAAGATTCCTCGCCCTCGGCCTGCGCAGCGGCGCGGCGTGCCTCGGAAAGCCGTGTCTCGGCTTCCGAAAGACGGGTCTGAAGCTCCGCACTTCTCTCCGCGCCAGTCGCCAGCGTTTCCTTCGCCGCCTCTATCTTCTTGCGAAGGTCCTCCAGCGAAAGCTCCGCCTCGGTTATCGGGGACTTGTGCCCGGAAAGCGGTTCAATCGAAGTGGACGGAAGCCATGTTCCGCCCTTTCCTCCGGCAAGCACAATGTCGCCAAGAAGCTGCTCGGCCGTCTCCACCTGCCCCTCGCCCAATGCAAGGTGCTCGACAAGCCTGTCGCCCTCCTTTACGGTCACGCCTTCCCTACCAGTCTCGACGGCGGCAATCCGCACGTCGCCGTCGCCGTTCTCGAATATGCCTTCGAGGATATTCTTGGCCTTCGCCTCGTCCTTGAGCATTGCGAGCTGCGCTTCCTTTGCGGCGGCGGCGGCCTGCATCTCTCCCAAATTGTCCCGTGCGTCCTGTATCTCAGAACGAAGAGTCTCCAGCGCGGCTTTGGCCGCATCGTGCCGCTCTTGCGACTCGCGCTCGACCTCTCGCGCTGCGTCCGCGCGTCCGCGTATCTCGGCAAGGTTCTTCGCCGCCGTGTCGACGGACTCCCTGAGCCGCGCTTCGTCCGCCGCTAGACGCTCGTTCTTCACAATCGCTTCGCGCGCAGCCGCCTCAAGTGCAGCTATTTCGTCGCGCAACGACGCTGCGCGGCGGTCGCACTGGACAGATTCCGCGCGAGAGTTCTGCACATTCGTCCGCAGAGCGTCGATCTTCTGCTGGGATTCGGCGAAAACAGTCTCGGCTTCGGAAAGCGCCTCCTTCGCCGCCGCGAGCGAGTCGCCCAGAATGCGCGTCTTCTGAGCCAAAGACTCGGACTGCATCTTGACCTCTTCGAGTTGACGGCGCGTGTCTGCTATTTCGCGTCCGTCGCGCTCGGCGAAACTCCTGTACTCTTCGATTCGCTGGGCGTTGACTCCGATCACCTCGTTCGCGCGCTGGAATGCGCCGTCCGCCGCAGCCTGCTCCTGTGCCAAGTTCTGGAGGCGCTCCTCCAACTCATGCAGCTCCTGATGCAACCTCTGCTGTCCCGCCTCCGCCTCAGCGACGATTTCGCTGGCCTCGGCAATCGCCTTCTCCGTCTCCTGTCGGTTCGTGGCGTTCTGCTCAAGCACTAGGTCAAAGTCGTGTATCTTCTGCTTCGACACGTAGATGTCCAGCCCGCGCAGTTCGTCGCGCAGCTCCTTGTACTTCCTCGCCTTGCCGACCTGCCTCTGGAGCGAGCCTATCTGGCGTTTCATCTCGCGGAGGATGTCCGCCTCTCTCAACAGGTTCTGCTCGGTCTGCTCGATCTTGCGGAGGGCCTCCTTGCGATCGGCCTTGAACTTCGTGATGCCGGCGGCCTCTTCGAACACGGCGCGGCGGTCCTCAGGCTTCGACGAGAGAATCGCGTCGATCTGGCCCTGGGCCATTACCGAATACGACGAGGTGCCTATGCCCGTGCCCATGAACAGGTGCTGCACGTCCCTGAGACGGCTCGCCTGCTTGTTTATGAAATACTCGCCCGAGCCGTCGCGGTAGACCCTGCGCGTTATGGTGACTTCGTGGTAGTCAGTGCCAAGCTCCTTCTCGCAGTCGGCAAAGGTTATGGACACTTCCGCAAGGCCGAGCGGCTTGCGCGTGTCGGTTCCGTTGAAGACGACGTCCACAAGTTTCGAGCAGCGGAGCGCCGTCGGACGCTGCTCGCCAAGAACCCAGCGGATTGCATCGGAGACGTTCGATTTTCCGCATCCGTTTGGGCCTACGATGGCTATGAGGCCCGGATCGAACGTAAGCCTCGTCTTGTCGGCGAAGCTTTTGAACCCCACTATGTCTAGCTGCTTCAGGTACATTGAGTATATTTTACCAAAAATGGCGGCTGGGTGAAAGCCGCCATCCATGGTAATATCCGTCTATCGCTCGGCGTCCTACTCTACCGTGACGTCCACCGAGCCGACGTTCTTGATCGTCGCGGTGCCGTAGCCTACGCCGTCGATCATCACGCCAGTGATCTTGGCGGTCGTGGCCTTGAGCTTTCCGCCGCCGATGTCGGCGTACACCTTGAACGATCCCTTGAACGATCCGTCCTTGACCTTGTACGTCAGCTTGAGCGCGCCGGCGTTGTCGCCAGCTTTGGACTCGTCTATCACTCCGTTCTTCATGGCGAGCTTGCCAGCCTTCGGAAGCGTCCACTTCGTCCCGCTCTGCGCCACGTCCACGCCGTCCGGCAGGTAATTCGTCAGCACCGTGCCCGCGACCTTCGTCCAGAGCTCGTCGGTCTTGCTGACGTGGAACTTCGCGTTCGCGGAAAGCGTGCCGGCCGCGCCGACTATGGCGCCGCCCTCGATTCCGTCGGCCGAGACGG
>Ga0310690_10013312_pt1 | contig 10022 bp, 7 predicted proteins | sample AusTroGonzalo_MG_2_FD_207661 | JGI IMG/M metagenome (GOLD analysis project Ga0310690, IMG submission 207661) | Bovine rumen microbial communities from tropical cattle in Woodstock, Queensland, Australia - Gonzalo_04 (v2) (version 2) | ecosystem: Host-associated > Mammals > Digestive system >...
TCGCATCTGTCCGGCGACTACGAGGCCCCGCTGAAGCGCATCGTTTACTCCGCCGAGGGTGCTTCCGAGTTCAAGGCCCTGCTCTTCCTGGCCGCGAAGCTCCCGTTCCAGTACCAGTTCGGCGTCCGCGGCAAGAAGACGCTCAGCCTGTACGTGAAGCGCGTGTTCATCACCGACGAGTGCCCCGGCCTGCTGCCCGACTACATGAACGGCTTCGTGTCCGGCGTGGTCGATTCGAGCGATCTGCCGCTGAACATCTCCCGCGAGACGCTGCAGGACAACCCGCAGATCAAGCGCATCTCCAACGCCATCGTGAAGCGCGTGTTCTCCGAGCTCCAGAAGATGATGGACAAGGACCGCGCCACCTACGAAAAGTTCTATGCAGAGTTCGGCCGCCTCATCAAGGAAGGCGCGTACAGCGACTGGGAAAACCGGGAGAAGCTCCAGAACCTGCTGCTCTTCGAAACCATGAACGGCGAGCCCGGCAAGCTGGTGTCGCTGAAGGAATACTCCGACGCCATGCCGCCCACGCAGAAGGCCATCTACTTCATCACCGGCGAATCGCGCGCCGCGGTGGAGCATTCCCCGCAGCTGGAACTCTTCCGCCAGCAGAAGCTCGACGTGCTCTTCCTGCTCGACCCGGTCGACGAATTCGTCATCAACGGCATCGGCAAGTACGCGGAGAAGGACATCGTGTCCGTCTCGAAGAGCGATCTGAAGCTGGACGAGCCCGTGCAGAAGGAGCTGGAGAAGAAGACGAAGGAAGCGGCGGAACAGAACAGATCCCTGCTCGAATTTCTGAAGAAGACGCTCGAAAACCGCGTGAAGGACGTCCGGTTCTCCGCCCGCCTCACCGAAAGCGTCTGCTGCCTCGTCGGCGACGAAGCCGACCCGTCCGTGAACATGCAGCGCCTGATGAAGGCGATGAAGCAGGAAGCGCCGGAAGTGAAGCGCATTCTGGAACTCAACCCCGATTCGCCGCTGATTCAGGCGATGGCCAAGAAATTCGAGGCGGAGCCCGACAGCTCCGTGCTCGTGGATTACGCCGCCATGCTGTACGACCAGGCGCTTCTCTGCGAAGGATCCGAACTGCCCGATCCGGCCGGATTCGTCCGCAGGACCGCCAAGCTCATGGCCGACGGCCTGAACCGCTGATCCCCAACGTAAGGTCCCCCCGCCATGCCCGCACGACACACCGAACTATACGATCTGCTCGAAATCACCCCCGATGCCGACGAGGACGCCATCAAGAAGGCGTACCGGCGGCTTGCCGTGAAATATCACCCGGACAAGAACCCCGGCAACAAGGAAGCCGAGGAGAAGTTCAAGAAGATCTCCCACGCCTACGAAATCCTCGGCAACAGGGAAAAACGCCAGATCTACGACCAGTACGGCGAGGACGCCGCGAACGGCGGCGGTCCGGGCGGCGGCGGGTTTTCCGGCGATCCCTTCGACATCTTCAACCAGTTCTTCGGCGGCGGGGGCGGCGGGTTCGAATCGTTCTTCGGCGGCGGCCGCAGGCGCGATCCGAACGGGCCGCAGGAGGGCGCGGACCTGCGCTACAACCTGGGGATCACGCTCGACGAGGCGTTCAAGGGCGTCACGAAGAAGATCGAGTTCAACCGGCCCGGTCTCTGCACCGCATGCAACGGCAGCGGCTGCGCGGACGGCACGAAGCCGGAACGCTGCGACCGCTGCAAGGGCAGCGGACAGGTCGGCGTGTCCCAGGGATTCTTCACCATGATGCACGAATGTCCCGTCTGCCACGGCACGGGGCAGAAGATCGCCCATAAATGCTCCAAATGCGGCGGCGCGGGCAAGGTCAGCGTCCACCGCGCGCTCGAAATCCACATCCCCGCCGGGATCGACACGGGCAACCGTCTGCGCGTGAACGGCGAGGGCGAACCCGGCCTGCGCGGCGGCCAGAACGGCGACCTGTACATCATGGTCCAGATCCGGCCGGACAAGCGGTTCCAGCGCGAAGACGAGGACATCTACGCGGAACATCACATCCCGTTCCCCGTGGCCGCACTCGGCGGCGTCGTCATCGTCCCGACCGTCCACGGCGACGCCGAGCTGACGGTGCCCGCCGGAACACAGAACGGCGACATGCTGATGCTGAAGGGAAAAGGCATGCCGGTCCGCCAGCGTCAGGGCGTCTTCGGCAACCACCATGTGAAGATCACGATCGATGTCCCGCGGAAACTCACCGACGCCCAGAAGGAAGCTCTGCGGGCTTATGCGGCGACATTCCGGACGGACGAAGGCGGCGCAAAGGAAAACGGAGCCGGGCCGAACTTCACCATCAATCCCGAAAACGATCCGGGCTTCTTCCAGAAGCTCAAGGACAAGGTCGCCCAGCATCTCGATCAGGCCGGACGCAACCTATGACCGCGCGAACGCAGCAGATCCTCTGCGAGCTTGAGGACAAGTCGCTCGCGCCCTACGCCGTCCATGCGGATGCGCTCCGCGGGCGGCTTCACCCCGAACCGCCTCATCCGTACCGCACCGAATTCCAGCGCGACCGCGACCGCATCCTGCACAGTCAGGCGTTCCGGCGGCTGGAATACAAGACGCAGGTCTTCCTGAGCACGACCGGCGACCATCTGCGGAACCGCCTCACGCACACGATCGAAGTGGCGGGCATCGCACGGACGATCGCGCGGAGTCTGGGGTTGAACGAAGATCTCACGGAAGCCATCGCGCTCGCGCACGACCTCGGCCACACGCCGTTCGGCCACGCGGGGGAACGCACCCTGCACAGTCTGATGGAGGGGCACGGCGGATTCGACCACAACCTGCAGGCGATCCGCGTGGTGGACCTGCTGGAGGAAAAATATCCGGCCTACGACGGCATCAACCTCACCTGGGAAACCCGTACCGGCCTTATCAAGCACCGTCCGCCGCTGCATCCGCCCGTATTGGACGGCGTCCGGCTGGCTCCGGCCCCCTGTCTGGAAGCGCAGGTCGCCGACCTCGCGGACGACCTCACATACTACGGGCACGACGTCGACGACGGGCTGGACTCCGGCATCATCACGGAAGACATGCTGACCGGCATCGCGATCTGGCGTCTGGCCGCCGAGGAGACGAAGTCGCTCGGTCTGAAGCGGGGCGACAAGAAATTCGTGACCTACACCGTGCGCGCCCTCATCAACCGCATGGTCGGCGACGCCATCGAGACTTCGGCGAAGCTGATCTCCGCCTCCGGCGTCAAGTCGCCCGGCGACGCACCGTCGAGAGGACTGACGCTGATCGCGTGGAGTCAGGAATTCCAGATGCTGACCAGCGAACTGCGGAGCTTCCTGTACGAAAACCTGTATTTCTCGCAGGAACTCAACAAGCTCAACCAGCTCTCGCAGGACCGCATGTCGTTCCTCTTCGAGACATTCGTGAAACACCCGGAACTCGCCGGAAGCCAGATCCGCAGGCGCATGGAGACCGACGGCATCCACCGCGCCGTCACGGATTACATCGCGGGCATGACCGACGTTTTCGCCATCTGCGAATACCACAGGCTGAAATGAACGCCCCCGCCACGGCGCAGGCGAACGGCAGCGCGGGGATCTGATAGCGCGGCACCACGACCGGCCCGGGCACGGCCAGATAGTACAGGACGAACACCGCGAACAGGACCAGCACGCACCACGCGCGCCGCCGCACATACATCCAGACTCCGCATGCCGTCAGCACATAAAACGCACCCGCGATCAGCAGGAACGGCAGCGCGAGAAACGCCGCCGCGCAGCTCCCGTCCATGTAGTACCGGAACGCCGCCAGAAGTCCGTCTCTCCGCAGGACTTCCATCGTGCCGCGGTCCCCGGAACGCAATCCGAGGTTCTGGAGAAAGTCCGGCAGGTCGGGCAGCAGGATCCAGACCTGAAAAAGGTGCGTGGATGCGGCCGCGACCGGATGCGCCAGGATCGTTTCCCGATAACGGTCGAGATACCATTTTTCCTGTTCCGGGATCGACGCATAACGGTCCGGATCGGCGGCGAACGCCTGTCCGGCTTCCGCGATCAGCTTGTCGTCTTCGATGTAATCGCCGGATTTGTTCACGTGGGCGAGGATCGCGGCGGTGTTGTGGCGCGCCGTGAACCCGGTGTTGCGGTCGAGCGCGAACCCCGCTCCGGCCGCATGATTGCGGAGCAGCCACGGCAGGGCCATCGCGCAGAAGACAAGCGCCGTCAGCAGGACCCCGCATGCGGCCTTTTTCCACGAACGCAGCAGAACCGGCCCCAGGACAGCCGGGATCAGGAACAGGAGGACCGGCAGATTGGCCGGTTTGGTCAGGACCGCGGCGGCCGCGAACACCGTGCCGCAGAGGAAAGCGGAGAGGCGTTTCGTGCGCCGGACCCGGACGAAGCAGAGGACCTGGCATGCGCAGAGAAACCCGAAAAGCGTGTCGGCAATGAGCAGCGGCGCGTTCGCCAGGGCCGTCAGGTTCAGCGCATACAGGACCGCCGCCCAGATGCCCGCCCGCCGTCCGGCGAGACACTTCCCGGTCAGGGCCACGGGAAATACCGTCAGGGCGTCCACGAGACATCCGGCAAGTCCGAATCCGGTCGTGGAACAGCCGAAAGCGATGAGCGCGGCCAGAAAGACGATGTATCCCGGAGGCCGCTGGACCGCGGGCTCCGCGGAACCCGGTTCGACGCTCATCCGACCGTCTTCCGCGAGCGCCTGCGCCGGCAGAAGATAGGTGCCCGTATCAAGCCGCTTCAGGAGTTCCGGCGAGCAGAACGCCGGCCACGCGCAGAGGATGCGGATCACGAGCGCGGCCAGAAAGACCGGCACGATCCGGATCAGGAAACGATGTCTGGCGGAAAGATTGGAAAACATGGAAATCGGTCGATGTCGATGAATCGGTGCAGGTTCCGCAGGCTCCCCGGTTGAGGGGAAACGGCGCACCCGCGCAAGAAAAATGGTCAGGATTCTCCGAAAAGAAGTTGCATTTTCCGCATGTGGGTGTATATTATAAATTGACTGTGTTGCTTTAAAGTAGCGCGGTTTTTCCGGAAATCAAATACAAATCCAACATATATGAGGTAAAAAATGAAAGATTCCATCCATCCCGCGTATGGTCCGGCGAAGGTCATCTGCGCCTGCGGCAAAGTCTGGGACATCTACTCCACCCGCAAAGAACAGAAAGTCGGCATCTGCGCCGAATGCCACCCGTTCATCACCGGCAAGCAGAAACTCGTCGACGTCGCAGGCCGCGTCGAAAAGTTCCGCCGCCGCTATCAGAAACCCGCCAAGTAATCCGGTTTTCTGTTAGGACGGACCGGCGGTTTCCCGAACCGGATCCCGTCGGACCGATCAGCCCGCACCCCGCGTCATCGTACGGAGGCCGGGCTGTTTTTTTTGAACCGAACCACGGCCGAACCTGCATTTGCTATGCGCCCGGAAGATTTCACACGGCAGATCGAACAGTTCAAAACGAGGATGAAGACGCTCGAAGAGGAGCTCTCCGATCCCGGCGTCTACGCAGTCCCCGCCCGCGCCTCGATGCTGGCGCGCGAACGACAGCGTCTCGACGGCGTTTTCGCCGCCTACGGCAAGTGGACCGGTGCGCTGAAATCCGCCGAGGAAAACCGCGGACTCCTGACGACCGAACACGATCCCGAATTCCGCGCCCTGATCGAAGGCGATCTGACCGAACAGGAACGCATCGCCTTCGAGGCGGAACAGGAATTGATGATGCTCCTGGTGCCGCCGGACCGGGCCGACTCCCGCGACGCCATCGTGGAGATCAAGCCCGCCGCGGGCGGCGAGGAGGCCGCACTGTTCGCCGGCGACCTTTTCCGCATGTATCTGCACTACGCGGAGAAACGCGGCTGGAAATGCGAGGTGCTGGAGCAGTCCGACTCCGAGCTCGGCGGCATCAGAAATGTGATGTTCTCCCTGTCCGGCGAGGACATCTTCTCCCGCATGAAATACGAAAGCGGCGTCCATCGCGTCCAGCGCATCCCCGTCACCGAGTCCGGCGGCCGCATCCACACCTCCACCGTAACCGTCTCCGTGCTCCCGGAAGCCAGCGAGATCGACGATATCGCGATCCGCCCGGACGACCTCGAAATCTCCACGTTCCGTTCCTCCGGACCCGGCGGTCAGAACGTGAACCGGACCGATTCCGCGGTGCGCATCCGGCACATTCCGAGCGGGCTGGTCGTGGCGAGTCAGCAGGAACGTTCCCAGATCCGCAACCGCGAGATCGCCCTGCGCATCCTGAAGAGCCGTCTGCTGGAGATCCAGCGCAGCGAGGAAGCCGCGAAACAGGCCGCGAGCAAACGCATGCAGGTCGGAACTGGCGACCGCAGCGAACGCATCCGCACCTACAATTTCCCGCAGAACCGCGTCACGGACCACAGATTCGGCGTGGTCTCCGTCTTCAATCTGCCGGCACTCTTGGAAGGGGACCTGGACCTGCTGCTGAATCCGCTTTTTCTGGCCCACAGCAAGCTCGTGGTGGAGGATTTTCTGAAAAATCCCGGGGCGGGAATCTGACGGCCGTTTGACTTTTCGGCCGGGTATGGCATATTAAAACACAGGGGGGAAGGACGCCGGAAGGGCGGTGTCCGGTCAAAGAAAAAGGAGGGGATCATGTATTATCCGTATGCTGGCCGCGGTGTCGCCGCGCACGATGTCCACGAATATGTCCGCGTCTTTCAGGAGATCGACGGGGAACGACGCGAGCTTGCCTCGTTCGCCGCGCACCGGGCTTTGCTTCAGGACTGCTTCGGCCCCGAGCTGGCCCGCCACAAGGAACGTCTGTACGACCTGACCGAGCTGGAGGAGGCGATGATGATCCGGACCCGTTATATCGAGTTCGGACCGCATTGGCGGGCACATCGGAAATTCCAGCGGTTTTTGAGCACGGCAGACACCCGCGAGGAGCTGCTTTTCTGTTCCGACTGGCTGTGCCAGCACGAATCCACCGCAGATATGGAGTTTCGCCGCTGGCTGCGGCACAGCTGCGTGCCGGACAACGGGACGGACGACTGCCGCGACTGCATATTCAGCACGGACCCGGATCGCATTCTGCTGAGCGCGAAGGTGCAGCTGTTTTAGAACCCGCTGCCGTTCTTCGATCAGGGAAGAAATCCGTATCTGCCAGGTTTCGATCACGGGAGAAAAAGACGCCTCGGAATGAACGACGGACTGCTTTGCAAGCTCAGAAAGCTTGATGGCCCAGTTCCTTTTCCTGCCCTCGGAATGGGGAACGGACTTTCTTCGAATCTTCGAGGTTGACGGTTTTCCTCAAGTTTCAGTTAAAAGGAACCTGTTTTACCTGAAACTTGCGCGTGTACGCGGGGGAAAGTAACAAGGGCGAGGTTTCGTCGTCCGGCTCGGCTTCGCACGAAACTTGCGAGTGTACGCGGGATAGATGACTCCGGATACTGCGCCATCGTGGAAATCGGCGAATACAGCGCACGTGTGCAAGAAGGTAAACGGAAGATCGTTTCCCAGCCTCGGGAAATGCTCGATAGGACTTTCTTCGAATCTTCGAGGTTGACGGACTGTTTCCCAAACCTCGGAAAGAGGAACTAGCTTTCTTTCCTGCCCTCGGAATGGGGAACGGACTTTCTTCAAATTTTCGAGGTTGACGGTTTTCCTCAAGTTTCAGTTAAAAGGAACCTGTTTTACTGAAACTTGCGCGTGTACGCGGGAGAAAGTAACAAGAGCGAGGTTTCGTCGTCCGGCTCGGCTTCGCACGAAACTTGCGAGTGTACGCGAGGGAGATGGTAGATGGACTGATAGATGGAATGCTCGATAGGACTTTCTTCGAATCTTCGAGTTTGACGGTTTTCCTCAAGTTTCAGTTAAAAGGAATCTGTTTTAACTGAAACTTGCGCGTGTGCGCGGGGGAAAGCGACAAGGGCGAGGTATCGTCATCCGGCTTCGTCGCTCGACTTCGTGCGAAACGTGCGCGTGTGCGCGGGGGGAATGTGGATGGGAAACGGAGTTTTTTTCTGCGGCTCTTCGCCCAGCTTGTCCCGTGAAACGAAACGAAAAAGGAGGTTTTCCCGTACGAACCGGCTTGAAAAAGCTATCCGGCGGATGTATTGTATACGAAGAACAATGCAAACCACCCCGGACGCGGACGGACACACCGAAGCAGCCCGAAAACGCGCCGCGGACGTTTCCAACCAACCCCCCGCCCGCAGACACCCCCATGAGAAAACCCGACATCTTCGACGAAATCATCCAGTGCCTGAAGACAGGCGCGCAGGCCGGAGCCGATACATCCATGAGCGAGGCAGTCCTGCGCGATCTCTACGCCAAGCCCGTCAGGAAAAACGTCGTGCCGGTCCAAATGTCCGCTGCGCCGGATCGGACCGCGTCCGCCAGTTCCGTTCAAAAGCCCGCTGCGCCGGATCGGGCCCCGTCCGCCGGTTCCGCTCAAAAACCCGCAGCAGCAGGCCGGGCTGCATCCGCGCAGGGTCTTCCGCCCGCCTACGCGCCCGACATGCCGGAGTGGGAATCTCTCCGCACGGAATGCGCCGCGTGCATGAAATGCGGCCTCGGACGCACCCGCACGAACATGGTGTTCGCGGACGGGAATCCGCACGCCGAACTGATGTTCATCGGCGAGGGGCCGGGCGCGGACGAAGACGCCACCGGCGTTCCGTTCGTGGGACGTGCAGGCGAGCTGCTGTCCCGCATGATCGCGGCCATGACGTTCGACCGCGCGACCGAGACGTGCATCGCCAACATCGTGAAGTGCCGTCCGCCGGGAAACCGCAATCCGGCCGACGATGAGGCGGCGGCGTGCATGCCGTATCTGAAACGCCAGATCGCCATGGTGAATCCGAAGGTGATCGTGCTGCTCGGCGCGGTGCCGCTCCTGTATCTCTTCAACCTGAAGGGCATCATGAAACTGCGCGGACGCTGGCTGGATTACGACGGCATCCCGGTCATGCCCACCTACCACCCCGCATTTCTGCTCCGCAACCCGCCCGCGAAGAAGGACGCCTGGGCCGATCTGCAGGCCGTGATGGCGGTCTTCGGGCGGAAACCGGCGCCCCGGCGCTGAACGAACGGAGGAGGAGGCCCGATGGGACGGTACATCGTCAAGCGGATCCTGTATTCCGTTTGGATCCTCCTCGGGATCATGGTTGTGACGTTCATCCTGTTCCGCGTTTCCGCGGGCGATCCGACCGCCGTCCTGCTCGGCAAGAACCCGACCGCCGCGGATGTGGAGGCCATGCGCGACTCCATGGGCTGCGACAAGCCGCTTTTCTTCGGCCTCTGGCGCGTCACGGAGCTGTATCCCGCCGCCGATTTCACGGGCGGACGCACCGAGATTCCCGGCGTGACGCTGAACGGAATCGCGCCTGAATCCGCCGCCGCGGAGGACGGACTGCATGTGAACACCGGCAGCATCGTCTTCAAACGCCAGTTCGCGAACAGGGAGGCGAAAAACCGCGTCGTCCTCTCCGGCTCGGGGCGTTTCAACGTGAACGGACAGGAAATCTCCATTTCTTCCGGCGGCACGGCCGTCGAACTGGCGGACACCCCGGACGAGCTCACGGTGACCGGACTCGGCCCGGACAGCATCCTGGTCCGCGCCGCCTTCGGACGTCCGAACCGCGCGTGGTACGACTCGCAGGCGCTGGATTCGCTGAAGGAGCTCGTTTCCTTCTCGTCGCGGTTCCCCTATGTGACGTTCTTCAATTTCGGCAACACGCTCCTCACGCACGAGCCCATCCGCGGCAAGCTGTGGCGCGGCATGGTGCCGTCGCTGATGATCATGGTCCCGATCTTCTTCGGCGAGCTCGTAATCGGCATCGTGCTGGCCATGATCTCCTGCGCATTTCAGGACCGCATCCTGGACCGCGTGATCGTGGTGCTGTCCGTGGCCGGGATGAGCATCAGCTACCTCGTGCTCATCATCCTCGGGCAGTGGTTCCTGGCGTACTATCTGAACCTCTTCCCCGTGTGGGGCTGGGACAGCCCGAAATGCGTGATCCTGCCCGTCATCATCGGCATCGTCTCCGGCACGGGCAGGATCACGCATT
>Ga0310690_10013313_pt1 | contig 10022 bp, 1 predicted proteins | sample AusTroGonzalo_MG_2_FD_207661 | JGI IMG/M metagenome (GOLD analysis project Ga0310690, IMG submission 207661) | Bovine rumen microbial communities from tropical cattle in Woodstock, Queensland, Australia - Gonzalo_04 (v2) (version 2) | ecosystem: Host-associated > Mammals > Digestive system >...
TTTTAAATCCGTTTGTTGTATTTTAACATTATTTTCAACACCACCCATAATAATCAAAGAACCGTTTCCTTCAACTGAACTTTCATTTGTTCCATCGGTAAACATAAGTAAAGCATTATTTGTTATCTTAGAGTAAACTTTTCCGGCATTTGTAATAAAACTTCCACCTTCTTCTACGGTTAAAATGTTATGTTGTAAAATCCCACTATTTACAAAATGTACCATTGATACCACTATTTGTCCGATACCTGTTATTGTTCCTTCGTTTATACCATTATTAACGTTTATTTCTCCGTTATTTTCTATATTAGAATTTGAATTATTAGTTAAAAACAAAACTTCAACTTTATTTAAATTTTTAAATACGGCATTATTTTCCAAACTGTTCTGTTTTATTAATGAAGCTTTATTTTCAACATCTGAAGAAATTAATATTTTACCTACCCCTATAATATTATTTTTTTCATTTATTCCTGCACCATTTATATTTAACAGTCCGTCATTTATTATATTGTCTTCAATAGATAAATCATTTATTCCCGTCAACAAAGATGCCCGACTTGATATTATTATTTCATTTGCTGTTATTAAACTACCCGTTGTATTGTCAAAAGTTCCATATATGATATTTATTGTTTTTTGCTCAATATTTTTATTATTTATTAAATTTTCTTTTACATCCAAATTTCCGTTTCCTGTTATTTTGCTATTATTTATCCCTTCAAAAAAAGTTAAATCTCCGTTGTTGGTAACAGTTGCCAATAAATCATTAGCTTTTATACTTAAACCCGCATTACTTTCAATAAATACCGACTTTTGTCTTATTCCTTTTCCATCAATATTATAAATATATGAACCTTCACTTATTTGAACTTCTCCTACATCTTCACCTGAAATATCGACGGAATTATATCCGCCTGAAGTAAATCTTATTATTCCCGAATTATCTATCATCTTTGCTTTAAAATTTTCAACAGCTCCTTCAATAACGGCACCATCTGTAACACTTATCGTATTTCTAATATTTATCAATGACGAAATAGTTACTGTTCCTTTTTGAACATTCATATTTGTTTGGTCTATAGAAGCATTTGTTTGAAAATTATTTTTTATAAAAAAATTGCCACTTCCCGTTATTTCATTATTATTTAAAGTCCCAGATGTTATATTAAAATTACCATTATTAACAACTTTAGCTTTAAGTTTTTCAATATCGGTGGAAAAAGATGAATCCTTATCATCTATATAAATCGTATCAAACTCTAAATTTGCTTCATTAAAAAATGTCGATTTATCGGAAACAATCAAATATCCGGCTGTTAAATTATTCTCGTTTTTTTGTATTTTTATATTGATTATGGTTATACTTGAACCTTCAACATACATTTCCATATCAGTGTTATTATTCCATATTGATTGTCCAACAGAACTTTTACCTTCTATAATTAATTTTGTTGCCGATATTTGTGAAAAAGAAATCCCACTATAATTTCCATTTTTAATTTTTGATGTTTCAATATATTCCGAAGTTGAATCTGAAGAATATGTATATTCATTTCCGTTTTTTGTTCCCGTAACGGTTGCAAAAATTAACTGAACGGAACTGAAAAAAAACACAAAAAACACAATCAAAAAATTTTTTAATAGAGATAAAACTTTATTCATTAATAATAATCCTTAATATCAATAACTTCAAATTAAAATACCTATAACTTAACAAATACTTTAATCTAAAATTTGCAGAGCAAATTTTTATGCGGCAGTCAAAATGTTAACTACATTCTTGATATCGTCAAAATTTTCTTTTTCAAAATTAATATCACCATTTGCTTTGTCGGCAAAAAGGATTAACAATTCAAACACTGCCGTTTTAGCAACACGACCTTCTTTTATTTCGTTATCAAAGTCTATACCTTCTAACAATTTTTGTGCAGTTTGAATATCTTTACCGTCTAAGGAATATGCAAGTTCATAAACAAAACTTTCAAAATCGGCTGCATTCATTTTCTTTGCTGCAACCCGTACAACTTCAATTATTGAATCTACTTCCTTTTGTTCCGTTTCATTTAATTTAACAAGTGCATTTTTCTCAACAAGTTTCTTTATGTTTCTGTCTTTAAAACCTAACGGATATTGTTTATAAACCTTATTTTTTATTTGTGCAGCTTTTAATAAAGTTTCATAGTAACAAAGCAACATTTGTTCTTTATCTTTATTCTGTTGTTCACATAAATTCAATACTTTGTTTTCAAACAATACCAATTCGTTTATATCGTCTATACCTAAAGCTGCTCTTATAGCATAAACATCATTATTTTCGGCAATATCTTTTAATTGCCAAATTTTATTTTCGGAAAGTTCAGGAATATTTTCTTTAGGCAACTCAAAAACAAAATTTTCTATTAAGTTTTCATCTACATTATCATTAAAGAATTTGACAAAATTTGTAACCAAACCATTTAAAAATTCCCTTACTTGTAAGAAGTCTCTTCCCTTTACAAAAGTTTTTAATATTTCTCCTCTTATAAATACAGTATCGTTACTTGATTTTATACCAGTAAAATTTTTAAGAGAAGCAATATCGGATAAAACCGAGAAATTAGTTACATCTTCATTTAACGAATAATTTTTATATTCATTTATTCTTTTAATTCCGTTGTTATCAACAGATGTAATTACATGCCCTGCAAACCCTAATTGATAAGCATTTTTAATTATACTTTCATCTTCGGAATATTCCGTTATTACACTCACTCCGTACTGCTGTAATTTAGCTATAATTTTTTTGATAACTTCACTGTCTCTGTTTTCAAAATACTTTGCAGGTAAAGTTACTGTTTTATTACCTATTTTCTCCATTATATCAAGTTGAGATGTTATATCTTGTCTGTTCCCCTCAAGCATTACGACTAAATTTCTGTTCATGACATTTGTAAGGCTATTAACAACTGTTCTTGCATTGTCAACAAAATTTAAAGATGTTTTTATAACACCGTCGTCATTTATTGACAAATCGGATTTATCATCTGCAACAACTACAGAGAAATTAGTATCAATATCCAAGAAATTATTCAACATAACCGAAATATTTGAAGTAATAAAATCAATATCTTCTTTTGATGAAGTATAAATTACACCGGTATCTTTATTTATTTGAACGGATTCATCATCAATTTTAATACCTGAAGGTTTCATTTGTTTTAGTTGATCAATATCCGCATTTTCAATAAGAGAAATATACAAAGTTATTTTATTATTTTCTCTATCAAAAACATATCTCTTTTGTTGAGGAAGATTTTGAGAATCTTCAATATAAATCAAATCTAAATTTATATTCTGTTTTTCTTTTTCTCCGTTTAAAAATTGTAAAGTTGATTTTATGACATATTTAGCATACTTAAAAATTTTATCAAAATTACTTTTTTCAACTTTTATTTCAACTTTTTTATTTTTTTGTTCGACAAGTGTTGTTTCCAAAGCCATTTCTTCATTTAATTCATTTATTGCTTGTGCGAAATAATTACCTTTTTCGGCTTGTTCTTTTACTTTATTCATTTTTTCTTTATCACTTATCACTTCTTGCCTTAATACTTTATAAACTTCTTTTAAATTTACTCCTTCTTTATCAATTTTTTTCGTATCTGCACCTATATTTTTCATTAAATCTATTATTCCTTCTTTCATCTTTGCCTGTTTGCCTGCATATACCGACAAATCCAAATATTGGTTTGCATAACCTACTTCATTATCATACCATACAGCTAATTGCACGGTTTTACCATCTTCGCTTACCATTGTCTGGTCTGCCTGTACTATACCCGCTTCAGGTCTGCCCACTATATCGGCTACTTTCAAACTTTCTTCCGAATATCCCAATACTCCTTTATATTTACCTTGGCTTGCCTGCCTTAATATACTGTTTACCTCTTCTGCTCCGCCTTTTACAGGTTCTTCCAACTGTATCGTCACATCAAGTATTGATCCGTCCATTACACTGCTTATTCTGTTTACATTCCCTATTATCTGCCCTTTCAAATATTGTAATCCTGGTAATTTTACCGTCGCTTTAAATGCTCCGCTGGAATGAGGTTCAAACCCGTATTCTTTATCTCCTTCGGAATTCGTCCTTGAATGTGCTCCGCCGAATCTTACCGATTCTATTCTGCCTGCCTCACTTATCGGTAATAATACACTCTGTAATGCATTTGTAGAGCAACTTGCTCCGCTGAATATTTTTTCACCTTTATATGCTTCTCTTGTTCCGTTTGTATATGTTGCCATTTCTCCGGGTGCAGATAAAACTACTTTTTCCGCTCCGCTTTTTATAAATACTTCGGCTTCTTCTTCATTCTTATATTTTCCGGATGTATTCAATACTATCTGTCCGTCAAAATTTACTTCCTCGGGGTTATATGTCCCAAATACTGCTACTTTGGAAACTTTTCCTGTTTTGTTACTTACCATTTTTATATAACCCTTAAAAGTTTCATTATCTTTATATTTTTCTTTATCTTCAGGGCTTAATTCTTTTTCTTTATACCACTGCATTGTTCCATCAAAATCGCCATGAACTCCTTTTTTGTCAGTCTGTACTTTTAAACCGCTGTCATGTGCCAATTCTTTCAATAAATTTTCTTTAGCTTGTTCATCCTTTACGTATCTGGGACTTACGGTCAATATATTAAATTCTACATCTTCTCTTTCTGCCAATTTCCATACAACAGGTTGTCCTATTCTTCCAAGTGCAGCATACACTGCATAGCCGGGTTTATCCGTCATGGAAGAAGTTACTTTATCTTCCAAAACTCTCAGTTCTTCAACATAATCTACATTATCCTCTTTCACAATTTCTTGCCTTTCACTGTTTAATTGGCCTATTTCATCACTAACTTCATCTATAGTTTCAAAGCTATTTTCTCTATTAACGTAATTTTCAATACTACCGTTATTTATGTTTTCCAAAAGTTGCCAAATTATATTTCTGTATTGTTTGCCCCAATCTCTGACATCATGTTTATCGTTTTGATATTTATGGAATTGCTCGGTTATGTCGTCTGCAATTTCACGTAAGTTCATTATTTCACCGTTATTTATTGCACCAGTTAAATAAATTAATTCACTGTCATTTAAATTATCCAACTTTAATTCAAATGCCCCTTCTTTTGCATTATACTGATAAGTTTTTTTAATTATATTTGTTAATGTTTTATCAATATCATTTGAGTTTATTAAATTTACCGCAATATTTATATTTTTGTTATTTTGTGCGGCAACTTCTATTGCAAAAACCAACGAATTATATTGTTGTTCATTTTCCTTATTTCTGTAACCGGTAAAATTAAATCTTTTGGCAGTATCTTCATCTATGGTAAATATTATATTATCACCGTCTTTTGAATTATTCATAACGGCTTGTATTTCTTCAACGGAACCGATATTATATTGCTTTACATTTTGTTTGTTTTGCAATTCTTTTACAGGTTTTATTGCTTTAGCCGGAAATGTTATTTTTTGTTTATTTTTTTCCGTATTTCCTGCCATTCCATGTGAACCCAAAGCAACCATTTTCCCGCCGACAAGTTCCATTGCTTCTTTTTGTTCTGCAATATGGTTGACACCTTTACCTTCTTTAATCGATTCCTTTATTCCAACAGCACCTGCAACTAAAACATCCGTTGCAACATTTACTTTTGATATAACACCCTGTTCCAACATATCTTTATCTGTTATTTCTTTTTTTATTTCTTCCAATTTATTTTTTGCTGTGTTATAATCAAATGATTTATCTTTTTTAGCTTTTGTTCCTATCTCTTTATCCGCAGCTTCAAACAAAGTTTTCCATTTAACTGCTGCCTGTGTATCTTCTATAGGAACACCGCTGGCATTTTCTTTTTTACCGCCTGCAGCATTAAACCTTTTTATCAATTCCTGAGGAACTGCCGATGCACCGTGTAGAACCAACGGAGTTTTTATTCCGTTTTTATAAAGTTCGTAAGCAATCTCAGCTATTAACATAAACTGCAATTGCGGATTATTTTTATTTGCACCGTGTGCCGTTCCAACTGCTATTGCAAGAGAATCTACATTTGTTGCTTGAACAAAATCCAATGCCTGTTCCGGTGTAGTATAACCTTGATCACCCAAATCAACAGCACCTATCTCGGCTTCAACTCTTGCACCTCTTTCATGTGCATATTCTACAAGTTCTTTCGTTGCCTGTTTATTTTTGGAAATTTCTTCCTTTGAGTAATCAAGCATTACGGAACTGAAACCCATATCTATGGCTTTTTTGGCTACATCTATATTTTTAGCATGGTCTAAATGAAGTATCATTTCAGCCCCGGGCATTGTAGCAGCTATCATTTTATATGTTTCTACCAAATAATTGAACTTTTCCATTTCTACTGGATTATCTGCACTATAACCGAAAGCACCTTCACTTATTTCTATCATTAAAGGAGTACTTGTACCTGATGTTGCAGCCTCAACTATTGCTTGTAACTGATCCAAATTATTCATATTATATGCACCTATGGCATAACCGCCTATTTTTGCATTAGCTAATAAATCATCACTTACAAAAGTTTCCTGTTCACCTTCGGGAACTGTTAGTATATTATTTTTTGCTATTACAGATGTTAAATTTAATATACCTTTAGCCATTTCATTTTCGTTTTCTGCTTCGGTTTTTACTACTGCCATTTTGGCATTATTAGTCATAACCTCATTTCTAAATACTTTATAAATTTCTTTTAAAGTTACATCTTTATTTTCAAAACTTTTTGTATCAATTCCTGTTTTGTTTAAAAGGTCAAGCATACTATCTTTCATTGTTCCATACATACCGGCATAATAAGACAAATCCAAATATTGATTTGCATATCCTACTTCGTTATCATACCATACGGCAAGCTGCACTGTTTTACCGTCGTCACTTACCATGGTTTGGTCTGCCTGAACTATCCCGGCTTCAGTCCTGCCTACAATATCTGAAACATTTGATGTTAAGAGTTCGTAACCCAGCACACCTTTGTATTTACCGAGGCTTGCTCCAAATAACAGTTTGTTTACTTCTTCTGCTCCGCCTTTTATAGGTTCTTCCAACTGTATCGTCACATCAAGTATTGATCCGTCCATTACACTGCTTATTCTGTTTACATTCCCTATTATTTGCCCTTTCAAATATTGTAATCCGGGTAATTTTACCGTCGCCTTAAATGCTCCGCTGGAATGAGGTTCAAATCCGTATTCTTTATCTCCTTCGGAATTTGTCCTTGAATGTGCTCCGCCGAACCTTACCGCCTGTATTCTACCGTTTTCGCTTATCGGTAACAATACACTCTGTAAAGCATTTGTAGAGCAACTTGCTCCGCTGAATATTTTTTCACCTTTATATGCTTCTCTTGTTCCGTTTGTGTATGTAGGCATTTCTCCGGGTGCCGACAATACTACCATATCCGCACCTTGTTTTAAAAACACTTCGGCTTCTTTTTCCGTTTTATTTTTACCTGATGTATTTAATACCAACAAACCGTCAAAATTCACATCTTCAGGATTATATGTCTGAAAAACTGCTACTTTCGACACTTTCTTTGTTTTATTACTTTCTATCTTCAAATAACCTAAAAAAGCTTTATAATCTTTATATTTACTTATATCATCATTCGTTAATTCGTTTTCTTCATACCACTGTACTGTCCCATCAAAATCACCATGAACACCTTTTTTATCTTTTTGTATTTTTAATCCACCATCATGACTTACAGAATATGGAATTTCTTCTCTACTCAATCTCGGACTTACGGTTATCATTGATAATTCAACATCTTGTCTCTCTGCTAATTTCCAAACATCCGGTTGCCCTATTCTACCTCCTGCCGCATATACTGCATATCTCGGCTTATAATTTAACTTTCCTTTTACAAAATTTTCAAGTTGTCTAAATTCATTAACATAATCGATATTGTCTTCTTCGGCTAACAGTTGTCCTTTTGAATTTAATGTTCCCATTTCATTTAAAACTTCTTGCCCGTTTTCTACAATATTATTTTCGTTTTGATAAACATTTTCAATATTTTCACCTTTTTCTCTATAATATTTTGCAAGTGTTTCATATTGAACACTGTAGGTTTTTTGAGCAAGTTTTATTAAAGCATCTTCATCTTGTTTAAGTATTTCTTCTTTAAATTGTTCATCATTATCTATCTCATAAATAAGTCCGTTACTTATTGCAGGCATTAAATTTCTTTCAATTAAAAAAGTTTCAAAATCATTTAATTTTTTAAACATATTAGGATAAAAAATATCCTGTCCGAAATTTGAAGAAAGAATCTTGAAATTTTCATTTATAGTATTTAATATTTTTTTAGTATCAAACAGAGAACCATTTTGAGATTTTTTTAATAAATTTACGGTTACTCCGCTATTCGTAATTATTATTTGGGTGTTATCGTCGGACAATTGCAATATTTGCTTTTGTTTGTCATATTCATAATTTATTTTTTGCTCTTTCGTTTCATTTAAAATTTTAATAAAATTTACTAGATCTTCCAAATTAAAATTTTCACCGGAAGAAGTTTGAATTTTTCTCAACAATTCAATTACATAACTTTGTTCCAAACCTACCAAAGAAATCGCAGCAGATGCCAAAGTTTGTGAAGCTATCAATGCTTCTTCCTTAACAGCAGTTTCATATTTTTTATAAGTATTTTCTATGCCACCAGAAACGGTTGGTGTAATGACCGCATAAGAAATATTGTTTTTAAAAAGTAAATCTGTTAACCCTTTTGTATGATAACCGCCTGTAATAACAACAACTAATTTTTTACCGTTAATAAGAGAAGAAAAAGAACTTACAGGAAGTTCCGAATTTGAATTTTTATTATTTTCAATACTTATTTTTTCTATAAAAACTTCGTTTCTATAATCATTAACATTATAGTATTCATCAATAAATGGTATTCTTGTAACCAATTCCTGCATGGGTTTGTTATAAAAAGAATATTTATTCCACAAATTTATAAATTTATCTTTTTTTTCAGAGAAATAATGTCTGTTATCCGCCGAGATATTTGCTATCATAAAATCTTTAAAATATTTAAAGAAATCGGTCAAAAATGAAATTTCAAGTTCAGCTTTGTTTTTAGATAAAGCAGCCCTTATTTGTTCAATTAAAGTATGTTCTTCATTTACAAGTTCAACAGGATTAATTTCTTTATAAAGTTTTGCAGCTTCAATAAAATTTTGCAACTGTTTTGTTGCATATTTTTGTTTATATTCTGAAGGTAAAACGACTAAAGATGCAATTAAAGCATCTATGTCTGAAAAATTATTCGTATTTGTAAGAATATTATTATATTCCGAGTAAGAAAGTTCTTTTTTTAACACTTTCATTAAAGCTTTTAAATCTTTTGAAAGTTCTTTCAATTTAACTCTATTCTGTAACTGGTATGCTTTCAAATATCTGTTTATGTTCGGATAATCATCAACACTCATTTCTACAATATTACCATATCTGCTATTTGAAGGAGTTGCATTTTTTTTCAAATAAGCAAATAAAAGTTTATAAAATTTACCGGTATCAAGCTTACCCAAGTCATGTTTTTGAACAATCTCAGTAAATTTTTTATTATTAGCACTTAAATATTTTTTTTGATATATTGACAGTTCTTTTTCTATTTTATCAAGTTTATCAGATACATTAGGTTTATCATCAAGAATTTTTGCAAGCCTTTTAATATTTTCTTTGTGCAAATTTTTGTCTTCTATAGGTAAAATAAAATTCTGTTTATTATTATTGATACTATAAATTTCAGCACCTGTAAGTTTACCATCTTTTATAAGTTCTTTTATAATAGATTTTTTTAAATTTTCATTTACTATATTTGTAAGCCAATTTGTATTTACCGTTTCATATGCTCCCTCAAGATAAACATTATTCAAATTATAGTTATCTGTCAAAGCTTTTATAATTGAATTTATATTTTGTTGAACACCGGGATGCATGTGAAAATCCTGAATAT
>Ga0310690_10013314_pt1 | contig 10022 bp, 7 predicted proteins | sample AusTroGonzalo_MG_2_FD_207661 | JGI IMG/M metagenome (GOLD analysis project Ga0310690, IMG submission 207661) | Bovine rumen microbial communities from tropical cattle in Woodstock, Queensland, Australia - Gonzalo_04 (v2) (version 2) | ecosystem: Host-associated > Mammals > Digestive system >...
CGATGGCTTAACCTGTTTTTATTTCATTGATGGGTATCAAGATGGAGAGGTGGTTTCCACCCTGATGTATGAGGTAGAGTATTTGGAGTGAAACCATTTATATGCCACCGAAAACGAAGTGTAAAACAATACAGTTTACAAAAAACCAAAGCGCCCGATGGGATAAAACTGGGCAACATAACCAATGAAAAAGAGACTAATAGTTTTACTTATGGCCGTCTTTACTTTTCTCACGATGGCCTCATGCAAAAAGGAAAAACCGTCTGTGGTCTACAACCCGATAGATTACATTTCGGTACCAAGAGGAGAATACTTGATTCGGAACAACGTTGCCTATTCAGTCAGATACAGCATCAGTAACCAATCAAACAAAACCCTGTATTACTGCAAGTTCCGCGTTTCAGAATGCTACGAAAATGGTACAGCTTTTTATTCAAAGGTCTATGAGGTTGGTTCGACAGAAAACATGACTCAATGGACAATTGCCCCCGGTGACATTGATTTTACCGGTTATTATGATTGTAACTTTGTGTTTCCAGAAAACGGAAGCATAGAAAGCGAAGTCATTGCAGCTAAGTTTTATTGAGTAAACAATCCCCTGAGATGCGTCCTTGACAATGGCTCGCCTACGTCCCACAGGGTAGGGTGGAGAGGAACGGCCGCCGGGCGGGGATAGTTCGACGGACTCACTAACCGCGCCCGCCACGTGCGTGAGGACCGATGATGTCGGCCTTGATTCTTTCGCCCTTTGACTTCGTCGAAATGCTCTGCATTCAGCGAAGCTAATCCTTGATTTCTTATAAAGAAGAAAGGGCACATAAATAAAAGAGAAACTACATCCTTACCCTTACAAACACCGGATAATGGTCCGAAGGATTGTGCCGGATGTAGGTGTCGAAAGAAATCTGCTGCGGCGCATCGCTGGCCTTGATGTTGTCATCGGGGTCATCATCGGGCGTCCAGTAGCTGTTGGTGAAGACGCCGTAGGCCTCCACCTGGGTGCTCGGCGACACAAACACATGGTCGATACGGCTCGTGGTGAAGTAATTCGTCTTGAAGGCATTGAAGGTGCCGTTCTCGGCAAAGCGGATGCGGGCGGCATCGTAAGCGTCTTTCAGCAGCCCAGATTCCGTAAAGATGGTGTAGATTTCGTCATTCTGATCGACGTTGAAGTCGCCAGTGAGGAACACAGGCACGCCTTGGGCGATTTCGCGGATGCGCTGCACCACCAGTTTGGCGGCCTCGCGCCGCGCTTCCACACCCACATGGTCCATGTGGAGGTTGAAGAAATAGAAGGCCTTCTCCCCGTCGAGCACCTCCACGACGAACTTACCCCAGGTGCAGATGCGGATGCAAGCCGCATCCCAGCCGAGGCCGGGACGGTCGGGCGTCTCGCTGAGCCAGAAGTCGCCGTGGTCTATCAGTTGGAACTTGTCCGTTTTGTAAAAGATGGCTTCATGCTCGCCCCCTTGCTGCCCATCGTCGCGCCCCACGCCGATGTAGTCATAACCGTCGAGGGCTTGCTTCATGTCCTGAAGCTGCCGGTAAAGCACTTCCTGCGTGCCGAAGAGATCAGGAGCCATGAAGTTGAGCTGGTCACAGATGACTTGGCAGCGCTTGGCCCACACCTCGCCGTTGAGGCTGTCGTTGGAATTTTTGTAACGGATGTTATATGACCCGACGAGCATCTGCTGAGCAGAAAGCTGAAGGGAGGCCACGAGTAGGGCAAAGAGTAGGATTCTTTTCATTGTTTTGCGGTTTTGCAGGGGCAAAAATAGCAAAAACAATGACACTAACGCAATTTATTCCGCTGATAATGCGGCGTCACCACCACGACGAAGAAGACGAGCGACACCAGCACCGACAGCGAAGCCACCAGATAGGCCGCTGAAAACGAGAAATGCTCGGCCAGCATGCCGCCTGAGAAGATGCCTATGCCGAGACCCAAATCCCAAGTGGTGAGGTAGGTGGAAGTGGCCGTACCGCGCTGGGAATTGGGGGCCAAGTTGATGAACAAGGCATTAAAAGAAGGAAATGCCGCACCGAAACCCAAGCCACAGCACAAGGCGATGACCAGGAATGCCACTGCCGTATAGCCTGTTCCCAAGGCATTGCAATGGTGACACAACCCCAAGCCAAACATGGCCAACACGACGATACCCAAACCCAAGGCGATGGTTTGCGTCACCTTGCCCCGGTCGACCATCTTGCCCGCGAACAAGCGCGAGGTAATCAGTCCAACGGCATATACGGTAAAGAACAAACCGCTGCTGATGGTCAGGCCCATCTCTTTGGCATAGAGGGCGATATAGTTGGAAATCTGGCCGTAGGCAAAGGCCAACAGCGTGAACGAAACACCCGCCAGCAAGCCTTTGATCAAGATGAAACGGTCCAAGGAGATGGGCGGACGCTTGACTGGGGGACGCACGCGGTGCTTGATCTGGGAGGCAAACAAAACCGCCAGTAAGCCGCAGGCCATACAGCCCAAAAAGATGGCGTTGAAGCTGAAATGCTCATAGACGAACAAGCCCGTCATCGGGCCGACGGCCATAGCGATGTTGTTGGCCACGCCATAATAGCCTATGCCCTCTCCCCTATGCTCAGACGGCACCACGTCGATGACCAAGGTGTTGCCGCCCACCGAAGTCAAGCCAAAGGCAAAACCATGAACGATGCGGATAATAATCAATAAGGTGATGGTAGCAGCAAAAAGATAGCCCACAAACACGGCCGTAAACAGCGACAAAGCTAGCAGATACAAGGGCTTGCGCTTGAAGGTGTCCATCATGTATCCTGAAAAGGGACGCACCACCAAGGTGGCCAGCGTATAGCACGAAATGATCGTGCCGATCAACGCATTGCCCGCCTGAAACTTCTCCATGATGAAGAAGGGCAGCACGGGCAGCAACAGATAGAACGAAAAGAAAAACAAGAAGTTAGCCGCACAAAGGCACAGGTAATTCTTATTGAATAGTTTTTCTTCCATGATTTTGGCTCGTATGGCGTGGCAAAGGTACGGAATAAAGGCTTCAGGCTTTCGGTTTCGGAAATTTTGTCAGTAAAATACAGCAAATTTTAGCCTAAATCGGAAATTTTGTCATTAAATACAGCGGTTTTGCCCCGTTTTTGGTCTTGGCAAAGAATTTGACTAAGTCGGGGCGTCAAACAAAATCAAACAAACAACTAAATAATAGGAGATCAAAACCATGTTAGTAACTAGAAGAAATCAAGACTTCATGCCGACGCTGTTCAACGAACTGATGAACTGGAACGACACGACTTATTCAACCCCTCGCATGAACATCATGGAGACGAAGGACAACTACAAACTCGAACTCTGCATCCCTGGCCTCACCAAGGAAGATGTGAAACTGAACATCGACGCTGAAGGCAACCTCGTTATCGAGATGGTTAAGGAAACGAAGAACGAGAAGAAGGAGAACAAGGAAGAGATGCGCTACCTGCGCCACGAGTTCTCGGTCGAGCACTTCCGCCAGACCGTGATGTTGCCCGACGACATCCACAAGGAAAACATCAGCGCGAAGGTGGAAAACGGCATCTTGGACATCGTCATCCCGAAGGTGACCATCGAAGAGAAGAAGCAGGCCGTCCAGACCATCGAAGTCTGCTAAAGCCTTTGGAATTCAATCCCTACAACGGGACGGAGTCATCCGCCCCGTTTTTTTGTTGCCACAAACACCCTTCCCTACGCTTTTAATTCGTACTTTTGCCGCGTAATTTAGAAGCCTATGAAAAAAGCGTTACTCCTTACCCTTTTAGGACTATTCTGCTGCTTGCAGGCCTTCCCGCAGGACAAGAAGCCATTCATCACCCTGGACTATCTGCATTTGGACACCCGTGCCGACTTCACCTTCAACTACAACCTCGGTCACGACACGGTGGCGCCCAGCACCGACCACGGCTTTGCCGGAAAGTATTTGGTCGTAGCTTTGAACGGCACCATCGGCAGCAAGTTCAGCTACCATCTGCGCCAGCGCCTCAACGCGCCCAACATCAGCTTCGCCAACACCTTCTTCCAAGGCACCGACTGGGCCTACCTCAACTGGTATTTCACGCCGAATTTCTACCTCTCGGCAGGTAAGCAGGTGGTGGCCATCGGCGGCTGGGAATACGACTCCAACCCCATCGACATCTATTACGGCACCGAATTCTGGAACACCGTATGCTGCTATGAGGTGGGCGCGTCACTCAACTACAAGACCAGTTCGGGCAACAACCATTTCCTCGTCCAGATGTGCAACTCACCCTTCATCAACGCGGCTATGCAGAGCATCTATGCTTACAACGTCATGTGGTACGGCAGCTTCGGCGTGTTCAAGACGGCCTACTCCGTCAACATGATCGAATACCAGCCGGGCAAGTTCATCAACTGCATCGCCTTGGGCAACAAGTTGCAATTTAAGGGCGTGGAGATGTACCTGGACTTCATCCACCGTGCTTCCCTCGACCGACAGAATTTCTTCGGACAGGAGATCACGGCCATCTATGGCATCGGCGTCGACATCGGGCCGAAGTGGATTGTGTTTGCCAAGGCAGGCTACGACTACAACCCCGCCGGATTGCACAACATCGGCGTCTATGACCCCAACGACACCCCAAAGACAAGGGTCGACTTCGAGAGTCTCGGCTTCGAGTTCTATCCCATTGGCGACCGTAGCCTGCGCCTGCACCTCTGCGGCTCGCACACCAGCATGGACGGCATCAGCATGTTCCAAGCCAACCTCGGCATCACCTGGAAAGTTGACCTGCTTCGCGCATTCACAAAAAAGACAAAAGACTAAGGACTATCAGGCATAAGGCACGAGACGTCTGCTTGTCTCACGTCCTTTATCCTACGGCAAATAAAAACAACCCATTATGGCAAAGACGAAATACAACACCATCAAACGCAGCACCCACAACTACCACGAGAGGGTGGAAAAACTCTTCAAGAAGTTTGAGGAAAGGCTGAAAAAGCCGCTGAAGTTTACGACCAAAAGAAGCTTCGAGGCCATTATCTTCCTCATCTTTTTCTTCGCTTTCTTCGGGATTCTGGCCCATTACATGACCCTTCCCAAGATGCTGAACACCTTCATGCAGACGGCCTATCATCTGCTGTTGGAGACCGTGTTCTACATCATGGCCATCTGCGTGCTGATGGGTGCCATCAGCAAATTGCTCACCGAGTTTGGCGTGGTGCGCTTGCTGGAGAACCTCTTGCGTCCCTTGATGAAGCCGCTCTACAACCTTCCGGGCGTGGCGGCCTTGGGTGCCATCATGACCTTCCTAAGCGACAATCCTGCCATCATCACCCTGGCGCACGACAAAAACTTCAACCGCTACTTCAAGAAGTACCAGCTCGTCTCGCTGACTAACTTCGGTACGGCTTTCGGCATGGGCTTGGTCGTGGTGGCCTTCATGACGGGTTTGGGCTATGGCAAGGGTGCCTTGGTCGGTGTAGCGGGTGCCGTCATCGGCAGCATCATTTCCACGAGGCTGATGCAACGCTCCACCCTGAAGGCCTATCCCGAGCTCGACGCTCCCGTTGACGAAGGCTATGGCGGCGACGAGCAGCAGATCTCCTTCAAGAGCGAGGGCGGCGTGTTCATGCGTTTCCTCAACTCGCTGTTGGATGGCGGCAAGGACGGCGTAGGCATCGGCTTCGCCATCATCCCGGGCGTGCTCTGTATCTCCACCATCGTGATGATGCTGACCTTCGGCGCAGCAGGCGAAAACGGAGAATATCTCGGCGTGGCCTACGAAGGCGTGCCCGTCATCAGTTGGGCTGCTAACAAGGTCAACTTCATCTTCGACTGGCTCTTCGGCTTCAAGGACGGCGCCTTGATCTCTTTCCCCATGACAGCCCTCGGTGCCGTAGGTGCCGCCATCGGTCTGGTGCCGCGTTTTATCACGGAAGGCATCATCGACAACAACGCCATCGCCGTGTTTACGGCCATCGGAATGTGCTGGAGCGGTTTCCTCAGCACCCATGCAGCCATGCTCGACAGCCTCGGCTACCGCAAGCTCATCGGTAAGGCCATCGGGGCACACACCATTGGCGGCCTCTGCGCCGGCATCGCGGCACACTGGCTATACGTACTGCTGGCGATGATATTCTAAAACAAACAAAACAAAAAAAAGCGGCTCAAAGCCGCTTTTTTTGTTTTATGCCTTACGCATCATTTTTTCTTCTCGCCACGACCGAAGGCAAAGTTCAGGTTGAAGCGCAAGGTATTCTCCAAGGGGTTGCTCCCCGCAACAGTATTGACAGGTATCAAGTAGGAGACATCCAAGCCAAAGGCATTGTATCTCAAGCCAGCACCCACGGTGAAGAACTTACGGTTGCCCTTGAGAGCCGTCTCATTGAAATAACCAGCACGCACGGAGAAGATTTTGTTGTAGCAATACTCGACACCCACGCCAATATTGATCTCACAGAGCTCCTCATAGAACTTGCCGTAGTCTACCAGCTCACCCGTGTAGGTGTTGTAACCGTGACCAGGAGCGTCGTAGAACGACTGAATCATGCCTTGCACAACGGAGACGTTGTTGTCATAACCGTAAAGAATCTCGTATTCTCCAGTATTCGGGTCAACGATGGGACGTCCCATCGAGTCTCTCGCGATGACGGGCGGCGTAGGCACCAACAGTTTGGAGAGGTCGAGGTTGAAAGCCAAGGTGTTGTAATCGTCCAACTCAAGCTTCAGGCTGGGGCCCAAGCGCAAGGTGGTCGGGATGAAGTCCCTGCGCTCCGACGAGCCGTTATAGCTGATCTTGCTTCCGATGTTGGTGATGGACACGCCCCAAGCAAATTCGGCATCCATGAAGTTGAACCATTCGACGGGGCGCTGATAATACACGCCGATGTCAGCAGCCACTGAGATACCTGGACGAGCGTTGTCCATCTGTCCCTGAGTCAGGTTGGAGTAGATGAAACGAGCCGCAACGGCACCCGACAGATAATCGCCGAGCAGACGGGAATACGTGGCGTCGATGGCCCACTCATTGGGGCTGTATTCGCCCATCGGGATATTGTTGACATCCCTGAAGTCAATCTTACCGCAGCTGAAATAGCGCAAGCTGGCGGCCACAGCCGAACGGTTATCAATTTTATAGGCACCAACCAGATAGGCAAGGTTCATGTCGGCGACCAGGTTGCGCAGCCAAGGGCTATAGCCCAAGCCAAAGCTCAGTTTATCCTCAAGATAGACATACTTAGCCGCATTGTAATGCATGGAATATACGTCGGGGGAGGAAGCCACGCCGCAGTCACCCATCGAGCCTCCACGCGCATCGGGGGAGATGGAGACAAACGGTACTGCCGTGGTAATCACATTGGGGGAAGCATAATCCTGGCCGATGTAGTTGTGGCCTTGTCCGTAAGAGTTAGCCGCAACGAGAACCAGCGCGGCAATTAGGAGTTGTTTTAGTTTCATATAGGCTACTTTTCAAATTAAATTGCAAAGATAACGAGAATTCAACATGCATATTGTACAAGTCCGAAAAAAAGTCTGTCATCGGGTCACGATCATTTTTTGGCTGACGGTGCGTGAGTAACCACGCTCGTCGGTCAGGGTGAAGCGATACAGGTATACTCCCGAGCGCAAGGGTTTGCCGCTCACGTCGTTACTATTCCAGTGCACAGGCGTGATTTCGTTGTTTGTAGCGGTAACCATTTGCGAAAGGGTGCCAACAAGGCGTCCCATGACGTCGAAGACCTGTAAGTCGACGCGGAGGTCGCCGTCTTCGCCGAGATGGACGAAGTTGAAGTAGGTCTCATCGGAGAACGGGTTGGGGTAGTTCCACACTTGTGAGAGGTAATTGTTGTCGTCGATGACCGTAAGCCAAAGGCGGGCCTCTGAAGAGTTGTCCTGCGTGTCCCAAGCCTTCAGCGTGAACTCGTAGGTACCGGATTCGAGACCTTCGACAGGAAGAGTCACACGGCCGCGACAGAAGTCGTCCAGCGATGGCTCAAAGTGGTCGTTCAGCACCAAGTTGTTGCAACCCGCCCAGTTGCTGCTCATCGTGATGTTGCGGCCTAAGCTGTAGTCGTAGTGATACAGCCCTTGTGCGTCATAGAGGTCGGCATAAAGCACCCCTTGACGTTCGGTCACATCGCCGTTCTGGAAGTCAGGCGTGTTCCAGTAAAAATTGATCTGCGGGCCTTCGTTGTCGACCACCGCCGAGGGGTCGACGCCACCCAGAACGAGGTCGTTGCACTTGCCAAAAGCATCAATGCTGCGGATGGAGTCGTAGGCATAGAACTCGAAACGCGGCGCACCATAATCAAGATTGATGCCTTTGGGAACCTGGAACGAGAGGGCAAATCGACCCTCGTTCACACTGACACGCCCACTGTAGATGACATTGCGGTAGTGACGGAATGTTTCGTAAAAAATGGTGTTGTTGATTTTATTGACAAACTTCACTTCAAAAGGCGTTTTCTTGTCGTAAAAGCGCACCCAAAGCTCGCCGTTGAATTCAGTGTCGACGCTGCTTCCCACAGAGCGTATCTCGCCTTCAAGCGCCACCATGCTCATCGCATTCAGTTGGATTTCCTGGCTGCCAATGGGTTGTCCGTTGATGGTCATTGCCACCACCTCCTCTTTGGGCAAAGCAAGGCGTTGGGCTGGGTCACCGAAAAACACAAAGTTGATGTTGACGCTCACTGGAGTGGAAGAGACAAAATTACTGCCGTTGCTCTTGGCTTTTCTGATGATATCGCCAAGCCGCTGCGTTGAGCCGTTAAACTCTCGGATTGCTAATTGGTTCACTAAGGCCTTCCCTATCCTATGGTTGTTGGGGCCTCCAGTAGGCCTACACGCCGTCAACATGGCGATGGTGCCGCCGTCAGCTTTCACGAACATTTGCTCGCCAGCTGAAACCAGACCCGGGTTGTCGTATTTTGAGAACTCACAGGTGGCCGTGAAGACGAAGGGCATCCGCTCGTGGTTTTCCAAAGCGTTGATGTCTGATACGGTGAACACATTGTCAGCCGTCAGGCCTTTCACGCCGCCGTGTCCCGTATAAATCATCACCGATGCGCCCTCTTTGAGGCTTCGCATCACCTCTTCCTTGGCCTGCGGGATGGTGGCACCTATCGAAGTGTTGACAACGGGATATGCGCCACAGTACACCTTACCGGCATTCAACGCAGGCACGAGGGTATCGAGCATGTCACAATAGGTTTCGTTATGGTCGACGTAATCATCTTCCTGGTCATCGGAGAAGAGCAAGAGGTTGCCTTTCCAGTCGCCGTGGGCGGCAGCCAAATCGTCATAAAGCTTGATTTTGCGCAACACGGCCTCTGCTTCCTCGACGGAGGAGACGGGCAAGCGTCCGATGCCAATGTCGACGCGACCACCACTGCTCTCGCCTTCGTTGTCATCCATCAGGCCAAAGTAGTCGTCGGTGCCTGCATTCATCTCGCCTTCGCTGCCCTTTTTCTTCTGATAGCAGGGCACAAAATTGCGGTGATAGCCCAGCAAGTCGCGGAAGTCGAACGACGGCCGCCCGAAGAGCGTCACGTACTTCAGGGCGCCAAAGTTACGGCGATACACCATGCGGATGAAGTCGCGCAAGGCCGTGGGGTCGTGCGTGCCTGTCGAGAATTCGTTGTAGATTTCTTCTACGTTGACCACGACGCTATTCAAACCGTCAAGGTTGGCGTGATAGTCGGCCAGCTCCTGGGCCTGCTGCAAAAACAGCGGTGAGGCGATGATCAACATATCGGCACCGGTAATGCCGTGCAGGTTTTGGTTGGCGATGGCTTGGCATGATGCCACTTCTAAAGTCTGGTCGGGGTCGAACATGAAGAAACGGCGTTCCACGGCCTGGTCAGTGACAAACACGAAATTGTTGGAGCTCAGGGTTCCTTCCTGTCGCACGGGCAGGAGTGGGTTGCTGACCTCCCATAGCCAGAAACGGCTGCTCGCATTCTGCACCCAAACAGCGCTTTTCCCTTCGCCAAACTGGGACGGAAACAGCCTGAACGCGAACAGATCGCCTTCTCTTATCAATTG
>Ga0310690_10013315_pt1 | contig 10022 bp, 7 predicted proteins | sample AusTroGonzalo_MG_2_FD_207661 | JGI IMG/M metagenome (GOLD analysis project Ga0310690, IMG submission 207661) | Bovine rumen microbial communities from tropical cattle in Woodstock, Queensland, Australia - Gonzalo_04 (v2) (version 2) | ecosystem: Host-associated > Mammals > Digestive system >...
AGCCCCACGAATCAGATCCAGCCACTTCTGTACATATTCTTCATGAAGGAACTGATCATCTTCTGCTCGGAAGAACTCATTGAGGTCAAACTCGTCGAACTCACCCTGTGACGCTATCTCACTAATGCTTTCCGGCATCTGGTAAGTAAGCATTACCATCTTAGGCAACTGAGCATATGGATTACCCTCACCCTTCCAGTCTTCTTTTGCTTCCTGTTCGTCAGAGTAGGTCCAGTTGTATATTTGTTCTTCTATGAATTCACCTGTTGAGATTGCACGAAAGGGCGTTCCTGAAAGATAGAGATAAGCTCCTGTCCGTAGCGGCATCAAGCCCTCATCATATAGTTCGCGAGCTTCCAGTTCCTTGTTTGAATCAGCATCCTCTGTGATGATTTCGCCAACCTCCTCTGCCTGTTTTAGAGCAGGGTCTTTCTTATCGTAGAAGTTCTTGGCGTTCTTGCCCCATGCTCCATAATGGTATTCGTCCAGAACAATGCAGTCCCATTCAACTGTCTGTATCCATTCGTTAGTGGCTTTAATTCCACCTACGGCATTCTTACCCAGCACGTCTTGGAAAGATGCAAAGCAGACAAAGGGCTTGTGCTCATTCACATAATTGAACTCGCGGTCTTCCTGCTTCTGACAGAATTGCCAGCCATCAAAATCCTTGTGCGTAAGCAGGTCCTCCTCCCAAGCAGTCTTCACAGCTGGTTTGAAAGTCAGCACCAGCACCTTCTTCCAACCCATCTTTAAGGCCAACTGATATGTGGTGAATGTCTTGCCAAAACGCATCTTGGCGTTCCAAAGAAAATGGGGAATGAGACCACGATTCGTTGGGTCTTTCTTGAAGGCGGAAAAGTAGGCGGAAGTCTTTTTTACCGCTTCCTTCTGCTCTGGCCGCATCGGGAAGTCATAGATGCGGTCTGTCATAGTCTCCCGTCCTTGTGTAGCAGAGACAATGGCTCGCTCTATGGTCTTAACATCTGTTACAAACCACTCGCCTTCAGGATTTCTTATGCGACCCTTACGCAAGATCTTATGGATAAGGTGGTCATCAAACGAAGTACCATCCTTACGCATAGCAGGACGCTTTAGCACAATTTTGTATTGAATATTGCCTGTCAGGTTCTGCTCCTTAACCCGAGTTTCAACATCGCGGGTAGTATAGCCTACCTTTAGCCAGCCAGCATGAGACGGTACGCCTATATGCTCATAGGCGTAAATCATTGGGTTCTCTGCAACCCTGTTTCTAAGTAAATCCTGTACTGCCATAACGTTTTATCTGTTATGGCGCTCTGCAATCTGTGGTCGATTCCTTTGCTAGCCCGGCTATAACTTCTAGATTGGCTAGCTATCTCTTCTAACCCAGCTAGAATGGCTAGCCCAGCTAGTTTCTAAGCCTTGCTTCCAGTTCAGCTATTCTGCGGTTAGCAGCTTCTAACTCTCGTTTCAGCTGAGCTATTTCTTCTCGCTGGTTGGTGCGATAGCCTAAGCGGGCAGCTGTCATCCGCTCCTTAATACCACCTTCCTTTATAAAGGTTTCTTCCTGCTGCTTCTGATAAGTGGTCATCATCCTATCTACCATGTGACAGAGTGTTAAGGCAATGTTTGCCATTTCTTCGTCTGTCCATTTCTCGAAGTAGTCTTGGTAATCTTCTATCTTGTTGTGCTTGCGACAGAACTTCAGCATTCCGTCGTATCTAGGGTTTCCTACTGCCCATCTTGTCAGATGGCGAGAGACTATATAGTCTTCATAATCCTCTTTCAATTCTTTAATGCTGCTTCTTGCCACATTCAGCAACTTCAACTCCATCTCCATCGAAGTTACACCATCGGCAGAACCCTCCACAATGTTCTGCTTGCCTGAACGTGCGGCCTGAACCATTTGGTCTATTGTGCGGTCACCTCTTATCAGGAATCTCTTGGTGAAGACGAATGTCAACTGATACAGGACGTTTGCTTTCTGATAAAAGTAGAGTCCTTCCCAGTTAGGCTGTTTACGTAGAACCTGCGGTGTTATATTGTTATCCATCTTGTATGATTAATAAATGTCATACAAAGATACAACTTTATTACCAATACTAAAAAATAATCAACCCACAAAATGTCAAAGAGCGCCTGGTTTGTTTTACTTATGTTTTAATCCATTGGTCTTATCATGGATTCGATAAATGCTATCTCTTCTTCCGTGAGCCCGTATTTCTTATAAAGCATCTCGTCTGTCCAAGGATGAGAGAAGTCTTGGATGGGGACAAACGAATAAACAATCCTCGTAGTATCCTGCGTAACCTTTTTTAGCATGACAAGAAAGCGAAGAAATTTTGTAGTTATATAGCTAACGACATTTTTACATTCCTCTAGATTTGTATAGGGTCCTATGAACATATAAGTTTCTGTACATGCAGAATATGGCTCACCAACAAACGGCTTGCCTAAAATAGGATGAGGGAAAGCATCACTTCCACTACCAGCTCTTGGAATAAAAACCTTATATTCTTTAATGATTGATTTGTTTTTATCTATCTGTGATTCCTCAACAAAAGAAACACCTTGATTTTCATATAGTTTTATAGAGCCATTTTCTTTTCCATGAAAAGTTGTATCCAACCCAAAGGGTTGACGAGAACTTACATAATCTATCATTGAAGATTCCTTATTCTTCATAACTTTGTGAAGTATGGATACAGCCTCGTTATATCGGATAAATGTGTCACAACCTTCCTCAAGAAGAGGTCTACGTATTGAACCTAATTCCTTTCCATCTTTGTGAGTAACGACATCACATAGGCCCGGATGGTCTCTATCCCACAAAAAATAACATACCCCACCCTTGATTTGGACACCTGAGAAACATTCGAACGCTTGAGGAAAATCATGAATGATTCTTAGATGATTATCATGAAGCATTTCATCACGGAAATCATCTAACCCTTTACCACCTGCGTACCATCGAGCAGGAACAATCATTGTTAGATATCGTGGTTTAAGCAGTTTTGCCTGTGTGATAAATCTGTCATATATGGGCTTTGCACTTATTCCGAACCCTGAGTCACTTAGCTGATACGGCGGATTACCTACGATTACATCAAAATGCATATTAAAGAATTTATTGGGATTATCTGTGTGAATAAATAGGTAGGCGTATTGCTCCGCCTCTGAGCCTCTGTCATAAACGGATTGCGAAGCGCCACAATACTTGCATTTACCATTTACCCATGTATGTTTGAGATTTTTATAAAGGATATTACCTTCCTCGTTGTTGAACTTAGAAACGCTATATTGGCTGTTCGCGTGTTTGCTGCAATAGACGGAACGACGAGCTAACAATGAAGTCAGTTCCGTACAGGCAATGCCGAAGACCTGATTATGCAGGATATGGTCTATTCGTTTCTGACGGTCGGGTATTTTGTTCTCCAAGCCTCTGTCAAGGCGTTTCACTATTTCCCTAAGGAAGACGCCGCTTTTTGTGAAGGGATCAAGAAAAGTTGTCTTAGGATTACTGAACAACTCTTGTGGTAACAAGTCCAGCATCTTGTTTGCCAATTCAGGAGGCGTAAAAACCTCGTCATTACTCAGATTGGCAATGCAGTTCAGCACATCGGGATTATAGCTACTAGTTCTCATGTTATTTATTTATAAGGTCTATGTATCGGATTTCTGTGTTGTTATCCCAATCTCGGATAACACAATAGGTGGTAAACATGTCAGGGATGGGATTTTCACTTAATTCACCTGGTGAGGGAAAGTCTGGAGGTGTGCCACGCAACCCATCCATCTGCCAGAGATTCCAAGAGATAATTTCTGCAATGGTATGGATGCTTTCCGTTGGCGGTGCCTCTTTGAACTTTGCCTGATAGTATTCTATAAAGCTAAAGAGCATATTCTGTCTTGCCAAAAGCAAGTTGTCTCCCTGCCATTCATAGCCGTAGATGTTCTTATAGGCAACTTCTGCCCATTCAAGCCATTCCTCGCTTGTCTTTGTGTTCTTACTGACAACACGTAACTTACGGTCAAGCAAACCGATACGCTTCTTCAAAGGAATAGGTTCACCTGTGGTGGCATCATAACGGCTCACCAAATAAGGTGCTTCACCACAAGTTATCTCCAAGCAGGTCGTTCGGACATAGTCCTTCCAAAGACCCCTCCCAACCTCCCCGTCAGGGGAGGAGCTATTTGTCATTGCTTCGTCAATTAGATTGTTCTGTGCATCGCAAATCCACGAAGGCGTAAAGACCTCCGCCATATCTTTGGCTCTGTCTGTTTGCTGCTCCTTTGATTTGAGCACACGAGGACGGATAACCACTCCGTGTTCACCCTTTATCAGATGGGGAAGAATGGGGGAATGGAAATCGTAATCACTTCCAAGCGACTCATAGTCATGAGTAGCCCAGAAGATATTCATACTCGTGGTATGGTCGCGCAGAAGTATATTCAACACCTCTGGCGACAACACCAAGTCTTTGTCTGGCATTCGCGCTTATAGCTAATGGCAAAAGCACTTATCGGAATCTTCCGGGCCTTAAAACGTCAAGACCTCTATGAACGAAAGAAGCGTGTCCGCTCCTTACCGAACATAGAGGCCCTGAGAACTGCCCACCAGAAAGATAAGTAACGTCCACGCTATAAGCGCAGACATTGACAATTATCGAGTTCTCTGGTTATTTTAGAAATTTCTCAGGTTTCTATGTTCTCCTAATAACTGCTAATGCTGTTATATTTTCCATTAAAACTATACCGCCTCCCTGCGCTCAGGGAACACGCTAAGCGTGTAGATAACGATATGCACTGCAAAAATACAAAGAGAATCCGAAACAGCAAATAATTTCATGGAAAAATTAAGTCTTAGGACTGGATAGCGTTAACTTTTACAAAAAAGACCTCACTTGTTCATAAACCCGTCCTGAGAGCCGATGAATATCGGGCGGAAAGGACGGGAGGTGTGTTCTTGAGACCTCCCGTAAACCTCCCGTAATCCTCCATTTTGTTCTGATAGGTATATGTTGTAGACAAACTCTGTAAAAATTTTTCCACACATTCCCCATAAAGGGGGTTAGGGGGTCTTTTTGCTACTATACTAGCCGCAAAATTTTTCTCACGAGGGAAAAAGTTTTTCTATTAATAGTAGCAATTAGGGACACTTACAACAAATTGAAATTTGTAATTTTTTTTACAAAAAGGCAAAACGGCCTTTCTCCATGAGAGATACGGCGTGTTACTCTCGGAGAAACGGCCTTTCTCTTTCCGCAATATTATGGAACAATGTGCAAACATAATACTTACTGATCGTAAACATTATACTTACGATGCATAACTATAATGCTTACAAGGCATAAACATAATACTTTGCTTTTGCCAATCAGAACTATCAAAAATAGTGATTTCCTAACAATAATCCTAAATTTATTTGGAGATATAGGTGTTTATCCCTACTTTTGCACACAGAACAATGGACGTGTTCCATTTCTAGGGATTGGGGTGTCCCCGATCGGAAGAGTTGTCAGGTTCGTGGCGACTCTTTTTTTATATCTGCTGAGTGGGATAGATTTTTAGCCCCATCAGTTTGCCGGCCTCCATAAATATATTAGGTTCCAATACATCATAGGCTAAATTGACGGCCTTGGGTTTAAGGACATGACGTGTTAGTGGATACGCAATAAGGTCCGCAATCTGCAAACCTGCGATGTCGTCCGATTTCCATTTAAAGTCAATACCACTCATTCTGCTCTTCATGCGTTCAGCTGTCACCCAATAGGTTCCTTTCTCCAAAAGTTGATGATAGTAGTCCTGAAGTTTCTTGTCCTCACGCTTGCCACGACGTTCTACGATGGCAGATAACCTTCCATTTCCTTCTGGGCACAGGTTATCGACACAGAAAAGTGTGAAAATTGGGAATGTGGGACTGAAAGTCTCTAGATTCTGATCTCCACATTCATCTATATATAGGTGGTAGTTAATCGTATTCTCTGAGGCCATGATATATTTGTTACGCTATGCAAAGATACAAAAAAAAATATTAAAAAGAAGTAAGTGAAGAATGAAGATTTTTTGCAATTAACCACCTTTTCGGTTACCTCCGGATATTCCTAAAACAGCAAAACGGCCTTTCTCTATGAGCGATACGGCGTGTTACTCTCGGAGAAACGGCCTTTCTCTTTCCGCAATATTATGGAACAATGTGCAAACATAATACTTGCAGAGCTTACATTTGCACACTCCAGGAGCCTGCACGTGTAGACACGGGGGCACAACACGTGCAGACTCCCGAGGTTGCAAAAAATCATAAAGAGATTTACTAGTAAGCCAATTATTTGGCGGATTGACCCTTTTTGTGTACTTTTGCGAAGTAATAATAGAAAAGAAACATGAAACACGTACTTTTCTTTATAACCTTTCTGCTTACTGCAAGCTTATGCAATGCACGCACAGAAAGAGTAACGATTCAAGGTGACCACGGTAAGTTGGTGGCAGACTTGCAAACCCCTGACATAATGCCTAAGCATTGCCCCATTGTGATTCTGTGTCATGGCTTCACAAGCAGCAGAAACGGTGGATTGGAGCAGGGCATTGCCAAGGAACTGGAAGCAAGGGGGATTGCAAGCATCCGCTTTGACTTCAACGGTCACGGAGAGAGTGAAGGAGATTTCCAACAAATGACCGTTCCCAACGAAATTGAAGATGCCTTGCACGTTTATAACTGGGTGAAGAACGACAGCCGTTTTGGTAACATAGGCATAGCAGGACACTCGCAAGGCGGTGTGGTAACAGCTATGCTGGCAGGAAAGTTAGGCAAGAAGGCGCTGAAGGGCGGCGTGGTGCTGCTGGCACCTGCTGGCGTATTGCGCGATGATGCCATACGCGGACTCATTGCCGGTCAGCCAGGCGATCATGGCGACCCATTGGACCCACCTGAATATGTGGAAGTATGGGGGCACCGCTTGGGGCGTGACTACATCACTACGGCTTTCTGGCTGCCTATCTATGAGACAGCAGCAGGATACAAGGGTCCTGCCTGTATCATTCACGGAACAAGTGACCGCACGGTGCCTTATACATACGGCTTACGCTTCCATCAACTTTGGAAGGGAAGTGAATGGCACTTGTTGGACCGCTACGATCATGGTTTTGGACCTCATCCTGAGGAGGCAGTGAAACTGGCCGTAACGTTCTTCACTAAACAACTGAAACGCTAAAGCTCTGGTAAGGTAATAGGGAAAAGAGGACTATCGGTATGGTCCTCATAAATCTTCTTGATAAGCTTTCGCACAAGGGCAGGATGCTCTTGTGACAGATCGTTGTCTTCGTGCGGGTCTTCTCGCAGGTGGTACAAAGCGGACTTTCCGTGATGGACAACCAACTTCCAATCGCCCTGACGAACACCCAACATATCAGTCTCGTGGAACTCCCAGTACAAATGGTCGTGCTTGCGCTGGCGACCTTTGCCGGTTAGAGTGGGTTTGATGCTGAGACCGTCAACATTGAACGTTGAGCTTTGAACATTGAACATTGAACATTGAGAATTGAACATTGGGATGTTGGCAATATCGCAGAAGGTGGGAAGGAGGTCATAGAAGGCAAAGGGGAAGTCACTTTCTGTGCCTGCCTTTACATGATTGGGCCAACGGACAATAAAGGGAATGCGGATGCCGCCCTCGTGAGTGCTACGCTTAAGCCCCTGGAACTTGCCGTCATGATTGAAATAGTCGGGATCTGCCCCACCCTCTTCATGCGGGCCGTTATCGCTGGTAAAGATAAGGACGGTATTGTCTGCCAAGCCTTGTTCCTGAAGAACCTGCATAATCTCACCCACCTGTGCATCCAGACGGGTTATCATGGCAGCAAACTGGGCATGAGCCTCGGGGGTTGGGTTATAGCGTGATGGATTATCGCCTTTGTATTCACGCTCAGGCAAGAGCTTGCCACGGAAGGATTGCAGCAGGGAGTCATCAGGCTGACGCAACTCAGCATGAGGCAAGGTATAAGTGAAGATGCCCAAGAAGGATTTCCCTGCTTCCTGTTTCCTCAGCCACTCTAAGGCACGTTGATGAATCAGGTCTGAACTATACTGCCGGCGGTTATTGTAATCCTTACCGAACATGGCGTGCTGGATGTTCTGTTCCAGCACCTCGCGTACCACGCAGGTATCGCCCAAGGCGGTACTGTAACGATTCAGGAAATTAGGGAAGTAAAGATGTGCCTGGAACTGGCAAATATAACCGTAGAACTCGTCAACGCCACGTTTATCAGGCGTAGAGACACTACCTTCATAACCGCCTGCCCACTTGCCGAACATACCTGTATGGTAGCCGGCAGCCTTGAAGATTTCTGGCAGGATGGGTACTGAGGGGTCATAAGGCTCTTGCCCCACCACAGCATAATCAGTATTCTGACCATACTGCACACGACCGCTCCAATACTCCTTGTTGCCACGCACATGAGTATGACCGGAATGCTGTCCCGTCATAAAGCAGGCACGAGAAGGGGCAGAAACAGGACTGCCTGCATAGGCCGACGTCATACGCATCCCCTGTTGGGCCAAACGGTCTATGTTGGGAGTACGGAAATGCTGCTGACCATAACACGACAAATCAGCAAACCCCATATCATCACACATAATATAGAGGATGTTGGGGCGCTCACCTTTTGGCTGTGCCATAACAGGAACAGCCAAAAAGGGAAAGAGGAAAGACAAAGACTTAGAAATAGAATCCAAGACCTATCTTAAATCCCACCTTACTACCATCAGAGAATTTATTCAAGCAGAGATTATAATATACAGCAGGCTCGATGCTGACATGCTGGTTAAGATAGAAGCAATATCCAACCTCGAAGGGAATCTGAAGGTAGTTGACACCAGCAGCAACATGCTGATACTGCAAACCAGCACCCAAATAGATACCATTCTGAACGAAATAATAACGGGCACCAGCGCCTATACTTACAGCATTAATATCGGTAACAGGCATCCACTGATGAGTATAGCCAAAGCGACCTGTAAGCATCCATGAATCAGCGAAGAAGTATCCTCCTGTAGCATCTAAGCCCATACCAAACTTCTCTCCACTGCTATAAGACAGGTTCAGACCTGTAAGAGATGCACCTACATACTTGGTTCCTTTCTCGAACTGGGCATAAGACCCCATAGAAACAACTGCAAACAACAGTAATAAAAGACTCTTTTTCATAATGTTTCAGTATTTATCGTTTTTATAAATATATTTCATGAAGTGGAACGCCTGCAATGCCATCAAGGCAATACCGGCAGTAATACCTACGGGAAGCGGCAGGCGAAAACCTTCGGGTGCTGTAAGGATGTAACTTGTACTAACCACAGTCATAAATAGTGCAGGGATTAGCGCGACAAAGCAATTGTGTTTCCTCCTCGTGAGCCATACCGCTGCTGCCCATAGCATGAAGCAAGCAAGCGTCTGATTGGTCCAGGCAAAGTAACGCCAGAGCACCGTAAAGTCGATGAAGAACAGAGCCGTAGTGACAGCAAAGAACGGCAGGCAGAGCAAAAGACGATGCTTGATGCTCTTCTGGTCGTAGCCAAGGAAGTCGGCAGCTATGAGTCGTGCGCTTCGGAAAGCCGTATCGCCACTCGTAATGGGCGCAGCCACAACTCCCAGAATAGCAAGGATGGCACCGGCGGCTCCCATCCATCCTACACTTATTTCCTTTACGACAATAGCAGGATTACCCAAAGCGGCAAGCTTCTCGTAGGCAGTTGCACCCTCAGGCCCTGGGAGCGTGCTGGCAAACTTCACGGCAGCAGCAGCCCAGATGAGTGCCACAATACCCTCGGTAATCATCGCTCCGTAGAAGACAGAACGACCGAGGCGTTCATTTGTCAGGCATCGAGCCATAAGCGGACTCTGTGTTCCGTGGAAACCACTTATCGCACCACAGGCAATAGTAACACAAAGCAACGGGAAGATGGGAAGTCCCTTGGGGTGATGCGTCACGAAGGGTTCATCCGTAATCTCAGGCATCCAACCATCTTGGGTGTAGATACCCCAACAGAT
>Ga0310690_10013316_pt1 | contig 10021 bp, 7 predicted proteins | sample AusTroGonzalo_MG_2_FD_207661 | JGI IMG/M metagenome (GOLD analysis project Ga0310690, IMG submission 207661) | Bovine rumen microbial communities from tropical cattle in Woodstock, Queensland, Australia - Gonzalo_04 (v2) (version 2) | ecosystem: Host-associated > Mammals > Digestive system >...
ACGTCCCAGTCCGCTGTATTTCGCCAAAAGGATGAGCGATCTGTATGGATGCCAACTGTACCTGAAACGTGAGGATCTTAACCATACAGGAGCCCACAAAATCAACAATACTATTGGACAGATACTGTTGGCAAAGAAAATGGGCAAAACACGCATCATTGCTGAGACAGGAGCAGGACAGCATGGTGTAGCAACAGCAACTGTATGTGCATTAATGAACATGAAGTGTGAGGTGTTCATGGGTGCAACCGATGTAGAGCGCCAGCACACCAACGTAGAGCGTATGAAGATGCTGGGTGCCGAGGTACATCCCGTCCGCACAGGCAACATGACGTTGAGCGATGCCTGTTCGGAGGCCATCCGCGACTGGTGCTGCCACCCCAGTGACACTTTCTATATCGTTGGCTCTACAATGGGGCCCCACCCCTACCCCGACCTCGTGGCCCGTATGCAGAGCGTTATCTCGGAAGAAATCAAATGGCAACTACAGGAAAAGATCGGCCGCGACTATCCCGACTACCTCATTGCCTGCATCGGAGGCGGCTCGAATGCTGCAGGCACTATCTTCCACTACATGGACGACGAACGCGTGAAGATTGTGCTTGCCGAGGCTGGCGGTCATGGCTGGGACACCGACTATACAGCAGCCACCATCCACCGTGGTACCGTAGGTATCTTACATGGTGCTAAGATGTTGGTGATGCAGGATGAGGACGGCCAAATACAGGAGGCCTTTACCATCTCGGCAGGTCTTGACTACCCCGGTGTTGGCCCCATGCATTGTAACATGGCCAAGCAAGGACGTACGCAGGTGCTGAGCATCAACGACGACGAGGCCATCTACGGCGGCTACGAACTGACACGCATGGAGGGTATCATCCCTGCTATTGAAAGTGCCCACGCCATCGCCGCGCTGAAGAAGATGACGTTCAAGAAAGACGACGTGGTGGTGCTGACCGTCAGTGGTCGAGGCGACAAGGATGTCGAGACTTATTTGAGAAACAAACAAATGGCGAAAGAATATGGAAACTTTTAAATATACAACGACAAGCAAAACAATATTAGCTGATCTCTACACACCAGTTGGCGTTTATATGCGACTGAGAGACATCTACCCGCAGAGTGCGCTGATGGAGTGTGCCGACTATCACGATGCTGCCAGTTCGCGGTCATTCATTGGTATTCATCCTATGGCCAGCGTAGCCATAGGTCACGGTGTAGCAACCATCACCTTCCCCGACGGGAGCAGGGAAGAACACGAGGTGAACAAGAATTACCGTTCAGACAACGCCATCCACGCCCTGATAGATCAGATTCAGGTGACGGGCGAAGATGCTAACATCTGCGGACTCTTCGGTTATACCTCTTTCAATGCCGTACGCTATTTTGAGGACATTGCCGTAAAGGACGAGACGCAGGCCAAGAACGACGCCCCCGACGTGCTATATATATTATATAAGGTGGTGATAGAATTCGACCATCATAATAATATGCTGAAGGTAGTAACGTTGGGTGACACCGCTGAAATCGACACTATTATCAAGGCGATGAACAAGTCAAGCGTACAGGCTTACGATTTCCACCCCGTGAGCGATGTCAGAAGTACGCTGACCGACGACGAGCACAGAGCCAACATTCGCAAGGGCATTCAGCATTGCCTACGCGGCGATGTGTTCCAGATTGTGTTAAGCCGCAGGTTTATCCAGAAATTCGAGGGCGACGACTTTAAGCTCTATCGTGCCCTGCGCAGCATCAACCCCAGCCCCTACCTTTTCTACTTTGACTTCGGCGGTTTCCGCATCTTCGGCTCTTCGCCTGAGACGCATTGTAGGATTGAGGGACGCAAGGCTTATATCGACCCCATTGCCGGAACGACGAAGCGTACGGGCGATGCAGAGGCCGACCGTCAGGGTGCAGAATTCCTGAGGAACGACCCGAAGGAAAACGCCGAGCACGTGATGCTCGTCGACCTGGCCCGTAACGACCTGAGCCGTAACTGCCACAACGTGAAGGTTGACTACTACAAGGACATCCAGTACTACTCGCACGTCATCCATCTTGTTTCTCGCGTTAGCGGTGAACTCGACAATGGTGCAGACCCCATCAAGGCTTTTATCGATACCTTCCCAGCCGGTACTCTGAGCGGAGCGCCGAAAGTCCGTGCCATGCAGCTCATCTCAGAGTATGAGCCCCATAACCGCGGTGCCTACGGCGGTTGTATCGGTATCATCGGACTGGACGGCTCGCTGAACCAGGCCATCACCATCCGCACCTTCGTCTCGCGTAACGGCGAACTGTGGTTCCAGGCTGGCGGCGGCATTGTGGCCAAGAGCGATGTGGAGTATGAATTACAGGAAGTAAACAACAAACTGGGAGCATTAAGAAAGGCCATTGAAAAGGCAGAGATGCTTTAGTCAGAAAAACAAAAGAACAGCATTATGAGAATCGTAATAATAGATAACTATGACTCGTTCACCTATAATCTGAGTCATCTCATCAAGTCGCTCGGCGCCGAAGTCGACGTCGTACGCAACGACCAGTTCCAGTTGGCCGACCTTGAATCCTACAGCAAGATTGTCCTGTCGCCAGGTCCGGGCATCCCTTCAGAAGCAGGATTGTTGCTTGACGTCATCCGTACCTATGCTGGCAAGAAGCCCATTCTTGGTGTCTGCCTTGGTCATCAGGCCATTGGCGAAGTGTTTGGCGGACAGCTGGAGAACCTCTCCGAAGTATTCCACGGCGTAGCCACTCCCTGCCATATTGTGGTCGACGACCCCATCTTCAGCGGCATAGACCGCGACATCACCGTAGGCCGTTACCACTCATGGGTAGTTTCGAACGAGAACCTTCCCGCCAGCCTTGAGGTGACTGCCGTCAGCGACGAGGGACAGATTATGGCCCTGCGTCACCGTGAGCTGAACATCCGCGGCATCCAGTTCCACCCCGAAAGCGTGCTGACGCCCGACGGCAGGAAGATGTTGCAGAATTGGATGTTTTTATAACGAATCGGAATAACGGAATATCGAAATACAGAAATAACAACAAAAAAAATGGAACAGACAATGAAAGGCTACCTCTTCCGCCTATTAAATCATGAAGAGCTCTCCCGCGAGGAGATGAAAACCATCTTGATTGGTATTACACAGAGTGAATATCCCAACGAGCAGATTACTGCCTTGCTGACTTGTTTACAGATGCGCGGTGTGACCGTTGACGAACTGCTTGGCTTCCGCGACGGCATTCTGGAAACCGGTGTACCAGCCATCTTAGAGGCCGATCGCTATATCGATGTTGTGGGAACGGGTGGCGACCGCAAGAATACCTTTAACATTTCAACTACAGCTTGTTTCGTTATTGCCGGAGCAGGCTATAAGGTAGCCAAGCATGGCAACTATGCTGCTACCAGCGTCAGCGGTGCTTCGAACGTGATTGCCCACCACGGCATCAAGTTTACCGACGACATTGACAAGCTGAACCGCTCACTCAACGAGGCCGGCATCGTGTATCTCCACGCACAACTCTTTGCCAGAGCGATGAAGTTCGTTGGACCTATCCGCAAAGCACTGCCTTTCCCCACGATTTTCAATCTGCTTGGTCCCATCGTCAACCCCTCACGTCCCAAGTGTCAACTGCTCGGTGTGGCCAATCTCGACCAAATGCGCCTCTATCATCAGGTGTATCAGAAACTCGGCATCGACTACGGCATCGTGAACTCGATCGACGGTTACGACGAAATCTCACTGACTGGTGATTTTAAGGTAACTACCAAGGATTACGAGCGCATCTTCTCACCAAAGGATCTCGGCTTCGACATAGCCAAGCCCGAGGAGCTTGTAGGCGGTGCCACGGAGGAAGAAGCTGCGCAGATCTTCGACAGCGTACTGGAGAACCGTGCCCTGCCTGCCCAGAAGAACATCGTGTTGGCCAACGCAGGCTTCGGTATCCAGGTACTGGAGAAGGGACAGAAGAGCATCGAGGAATGTATCGAGATTGCCCGCGAGAGTATCGACAGCGGTGCTGCCCTGCGTACGTTCAAGAAATTTGTAGAACTCAATTCATAAGCTATGGATATCTTACAGGAAATCGTTGCCCACAAGCATGAGGAGATTGAACAGCTATGTGCCAAAAAGGTTTCCCTGCGCGAAGCATTGTTGGCATCCGACAACGGCATCATCGCCGAGTTCAAGCGCCGTTCACCCTCAAAGGGTTGGATTAAGGAAGAGGGGCGTGCAGACATCATTCCACTGAGTTATCAGCAGAACGGTGCCGCCGCTCTGAGCATCCTTACTGACGAACACTATTTCGGCGGTCACGATGACTTTATCCGCATAGCACGGAAGAGCGGCGTCACTATTCCCATCCTCTACAAGAATTTCGTCATCAATGAGGCACAGCTCTATGCTGCAGCCCTTTGCGGAGCCTCAGCCGTTCTACTCATTGCAGCATGTCTCAGCAAGGCGGAATGCAAGCAACTACTTAACAAAGCCCACGAGTTAGGACTGGAGGTACTGCTGGAGATGCACTCGGAGGAAGAACTGGAATATGTAGAACTTGAGCCCGACCTCTGTGGCATCAACAACCGCAATCTTGGATCATTCGTCACTGATGTCCAGAACTCCTTCCGCTTGGCTGAGTTGCTGCCAAAAGATGCAGTGAAGGTCAGCGAAAGCGGTATCTCGAATCCAGAAACTGTCAAGGCTCTACGTCAAGCTGGTTTCCGTGGTTTCCTGATTGGTGAAAACTTCATGAAGACGCCCGACCCGGGCAAGGCATTAAACAATTTCATTGCTCAGCTATGATTAAGGTCTGTGGAATGAGGGATGCTGAAAACATCCGAGAAGTCGAGGCATTGGGTATCGACTTGATGGGCTTCATCTTCTGGCCAAAGTCAAGCCGGTATGTCAGTGATTGTCCATCCTATCTACCCAGCAATGTAAAACGCGTAGGTGTGTTCGTCAACGAGAACATTGAAAAGGTCAAACAAACTGCCCACGACTATGCCCTTGATTTCATTCAGCTACATGGCTCAGAGTCACCAGAATATTGTACACTGCTAAAGGGACATCATCTCATCAAAGCCTTCAACATTGCTACGAAAGTGGACTTCGCCCAGGCCAAGGTCTATGAAGGACTTGTAGACTACTTTCTTTTCGATACTAAAGGGAAAAGCGTTGGCGGCAATGGTGAGAAATTTGATTGGTCTGTCCTCTCCGCCTACGACGGTAACACGCCATTTCTCCTTAGTGGCGGCATCGGCCCAGAGGATGCAGAACAGGTAAAATCATTCAACCACCCTCAGTGCATTGGCATCGACCTCAACTCTCGTTTTGAGATAGCTCCAGGACTTAAAGATATCAACAAACTCAAACAATTCTTAGAACAGTTATGAATAAGATCAATCAACTTTTCAACAATAGCAAGGACAGGAAGCTCCTTTCGCTTTATTTCTGTGCTGGCAGTCCTACACTCGATGGCACTGCTGACGTTATCCTCACCATGCAGCGTCGCGGCATTGCCATGATCGAAGTAGGTATTCCCTTCAGCGACCCACTCGCTGACGGACCCGTCATCCAGAGTGCTGCCACACAGGCACTGAAAAACGGTATGAAATTAAGTACCCTTTTCTCCCAACTGGAGGCTATTAAGGATCAAGTGGAAATCCCGCTGGTGCTGATGGGATACCTTAACCCGATTCTCCACTACGGCATTGAACAGTTCTGCCAGTCATGTGTAGAAGCTGGTGTCAGCGGAGCCATCATCCCAGATTTGCCTTTCGATGATTATCTGAACATCGTGAAGCCCATCGCCGATAAGTACGACCTGCGCATCATCATGCTCATCACGCCAGAGACCAGTGAGGAGCGCATACGCTTCATCGACAACAATACCGACGGTTTCATCTATATGGTTAGCTCTGCTTCCATCACTGGCACACAGAAAAACTTCGACGATCAGAAACAGGAGTATTTCCGACGTATCAACGCTATGAACCTGCGCAATCCCCGTATGATAGGCTTCGGTATCAGCAATAAACAAACTCTCAAAGCTGCTCAGGACAATGCCGCTGGTGCCATCATCGGATCCAAGTTTGTCGCTCTTCTCAACGAGACAAAGGGCGATACCGATGCAGCACTGGATAGTCTTTTCGATGCATTGGCGAAATAATAAATTAAGAAATGTAAAAAGAGGGCGATGTTTCGCCCTTTTTTTGTATCTTTGTACCCAAATCTACAGAAACAAATATTAACAACATGATGAAGAACTTCTTTCTATCGCTCGCACTTTGTGTGTTTGTCAGCCTAACAGCGCATGCTAATAGTTGGGACAATCTGCAATACAAACAGATAGAGCAGAGCATCCAAGCACCGCAGATTAGCGGCAAGGACTACGTGATTACCGACTTCGGTGCCAAGCCCGATGCAACGGCAGCCCAAAACCAGAAAGCCATCCAGAAGGCTATCGACAAATGTTCGAAGAAGGGAGGCGGACGGGTTATTGTTCCCTCGGGAAATACCTTCCTCACTGGAGCCATCACACTGAAGAGTCACGTCAATCTTCACATTGAAGAAGGAGCCGTGCTGCAGTTTGCCTTTGAGCCCGAGCTCTATCCTATTGTCGAAACATCGTGGGAGGGATTGGAATGCTTCAACCTCTCGCCCTGCGTTTATGCATTCAAGGCGACCGACATTGCCGTCACTGGCAAAGGTACCATTGACGGTAGCGGTAGCAACGACACCTGGTGGCCTTGGAATGGCAAGCCGCAGTTCGGATGGAAAGAAGGTATGGTTAGCCAGAAGACGGCTGCCCGCCCACGACTTCTTAAAGTCGGCGAAGACGGCATACCAATGTATAATGAGAAAGGGCAGCGTATGCCTGAACGTGTCTTTGGCCCTGAAGACGGCCTGCGTCCCCAGTTGGTAAGCTTCAACAAATGTCAACGTATTTTGATTGAGGATGTCACACTGCTTCGCTCACCTTTTTGGGTTATCCATCCCTTACATTCCACTGATATCACTGTCCGTCGCGTAAAGATGATTAACGATGGTCCTAACGGAGACGGATGCGACCCCGAATGCTGTGACCGTGTGCTTATAGAAGACTGTTTCTTCAACACTGGCGATGACTGTATTGCCATCAAGAGCGGACGTAATCGCGATGGTCGTGAACGCAATATGCCTTCAAAGAACATCATCATCCGCAACTGTGAGATGAAGAATGGACATGGCGGTGTTGTCGTAGGCTCTGAGATCAGCGGCGGCTGCCAGAACGTCTATGCTCACGACTGCATCATGGACTCCCCCAACCTCGACCGCGTCTTGCGCATCAAAACCAACTCCTGCCGAGGCGGTGTGATTGAGAATATCAACATGCGCAACATTAAGGTTGGCCAATGCGACGAAGCCGTCGTCAAAATTAATCTCGATTACGAACACAACGAGATCTGCTGTAGAGGTTTCAATCCAACCGTACGCAATATCAATGTCGAGAATGTCACCTGCGAAAAATCAAGGTATGGCGTTCTCATTGTTGCACTCGATACGGTTTGCAACGTCTACGACGTCAACCTCAAGAACTGTCGCTTCAATGGTGTACAGATGGGCAACAAGATTACTGGCCAGACACGTGATATCCATTACGACAACTACTTTGTCAACGGTTCGCTCTGTCTGATGGAGAAACCCTACAAGCATTATTCCGAATGGATGACCTATTCGGAGATGAGGCGTACGCCGAAATCCTACCTGCTCGACTTCTCAACGAAGCCCAAATGGTCATACGTTATGGGTATTGAGTTGGAAGGTATGCTTGACACCTATCTTAAATATGGTGGCGAGGACATCCGCCAATACTGCCAGGAATACACCGACACCATGATCAACAGTAAAGGAGATATTCGCGGCTACGATATTCTAGACTATAACCTCGACAATATCCGCACTGGCCACTTCATCACCCGTATGTACCAGAAGTGGCCCGAGCAGAAGAACCTGTTGGCCATCCAGACCATGATGAAGCAGCTCCAGAACCAGCCCCGCACCAAAGCCGACAAGGTTTATTGGCATAAAGCCATCTATGCCTATCAGGTGTGGCTCGACGGCATCTTCATGGGACTGCCCTATCGCTGCCTGACCGCCACCTCGCTATATAAGCCCAAAGAAGCAAAGGCTATCTACGACGATGCCGTCAACCAGCTGACTATAACCTATCAACGCACCCTCGACCCGAAGACTGGCTTGAACCGACATGCTTACGATGAGACACGTAAGACTTTCTGGGCCGACCCGGAGACTGGTCTCTCACAACACTGCTGGGGACGGGCCCAAGGTTGGTATACGATGGCTCTTATTGAGGTGCTCGATGCGCTGCCTGAGGATTACGCCCGACGTTCCGAAGTCATTGACTTACTACGCAAGGATCTAGATGCCATTCTGAAATGGCAGGACAAAAAGACTGGCGTGTGGTATCAGGTGATGGATTCTCCCGGACGTGAAGGTAATTATCTGGAATCTACATGTTCGGCCATGTTTACCTATGCTCTGCTTAAGGCCTACCGCAAAGGCTATGTTGGTGCCCAATACCGTGATGCTGGCATAAGGGCCTACAAGGGCATCATCAACAACTTCATCCGCGTAAATGACGACAAGACCATCTCGTTGACCAATTGTTGTTCGGTAGCAGGACTTGGCCCAGCAGTAACACCCGAAGTGGAAGAAGCCATGAAGAAAGTGAATCCGAAAGGTTCTGTCAAAGAAAATCTCAAACGCGATGGTAGTTACAATTACTATCTCAGCGAACCTATCCGAGACAACGACCCCAAAGGCCTTGGTCCCTTTATATGGGCTTCACTTGAGATGGAGATGTTAGGATACGACACCCAGAACGCTACGGCAGAAATTGATCGTCGGTCCGTGGTGTCGCGCAATAATCCCATTATCACTGAGGCTGACCCCTTGGCATCACTTACAGTAGGAAACGGACATTTTGCCACGACGGTCGATGTGACCGGCCTGCAGTCATACCCCTTTCGATTTTGAGGCAGGTGTGCCTCTGACAGCCATGTCCGACTGGGGATGGCATAAGTTCGAAAACACCGACAGCCTGACGCTGTCTGAATCTGAGAAGTCGTTTGACCTCGGACACGGACATCAAGAAGTCTATGCTGTAGAATACAAGAAAGCCGAGGACGGCCGGCATCAAAAGGCCACCGAATACTTCCGTGTGAACCCTCACCGTCTGAACCTCGGCGTCATCGGTCTCGACTTAACAGATGCAGAAGGTAGGACTATTGAGCTGCATTCACTCACTGACATCCGCCAGGAGCAACAACTCTACGATGGCATCATCACTTCACAATTCAAGGCCGACGGTTATCCTGTCAACGTTATCACCGCTGCCTTGCAGGACCATGATGCCGTTGTCTATCGCATAGCATCTCCATTGCTCAGCAACGGTCGTGCTCGCATCAGTATCCGATTTCCATACCCTACCGGCAAGCATGCCGACAGTGCTGCTGACTGGACAAAGCCTGAACGGCATTCCTCACGCTTAATAACACAAAGTGACCATGCTGCTATCATCGAGCATGTCATCGACTCCACCTGCTATTACCTGACACTCAGCTGGCAGGGGGACGCCACCCTTACGGAGTGTAACCGTCACTACTTTGAACTGTCGACTACCGATGACGTTCTCTCTTTCAAGGCTGAGTACAGTCCGTTGTGCAGCGGTGCTGACTCTATCTCCACTCTCGTCTTCGATCAGGAGTTGAAAGCTATTATCAGGAGTTGGAACCGTTGGTGGCAGCAGGGAGCCATTGTTGACTTCTCACAATGTACCGACCCACGCGCCAAGGAACTGGAACGCCGCGTAGTGCTATCACAATACCTGACACAGGTGAACTGCGCCAATCATCTGCCGCCACAGGAGACAGGTCTGACATATAACTCATGGTTCGGTCGTCCGCACTTGGAAATGGCATGGTGGCATCTCGTTGACTTTGCCCTTTGGAATCATCCCGAGG
>Ga0310690_10013323_pt1 | contig 10019 bp, 19 predicted proteins | sample AusTroGonzalo_MG_2_FD_207661 | JGI IMG/M metagenome (GOLD analysis project Ga0310690, IMG submission 207661) | Bovine rumen microbial communities from tropical cattle in Woodstock, Queensland, Australia - Gonzalo_04 (v2) (version 2) | ecosystem: Host-associated > Mammals > Digestive system >...
GGAAGTCCCAGCAGAACGGAATCCATGTAAAGCCATTCATCCCGAGCGGAACTGATACCGCGTTTTTAATCCCTGCCGTTGCGAGGCTCAAGCTGTCGATCTGCCCTTCCGTGATAACAAGCCTCTTGTGGTCTTCAGGATCGCATTGTTCCATTCCGTAAAGAATCGGCTTCCTGTTCCGTTCACACCACTCTTTGCCCCCGTCTCGCTCCCTGTCATAATCCGTGTGCCGATATTTCACGAACCACGGCTGCTTATTTTCATCAAAGAACGTGAAGCACAAGATCGCCCTTCCGTCTTCCGTCATCTTGCTTGTGACTTGATACCGCTCAACAACCTCTTTGCTGATTCCTCTCTCATTGCAGAGATATTGATAGGCCGGATCATTCGGGATGATGTGTTTTTTCTTAAACGGGATATAATGACTCGCGTATTCCGTCCGATAATACTCATCAGCATCTTTTCCCAAGCTAAAGCTAAAATCCCTTGCCAGCGTGAGCATATTGCCCTTTACATTGCAGCCGCTCCTTTTGCAGTTGAATAATCCCGTCCGAAGATTGATAGCAAATGTGTTCTTATCCTTCTTGCTTCCACCATGACAATACGGACATTCTGCAAACACCAACTCGGGTCCACGCTTAACAGCTCTCATCCCCAAGTCTCTCGAGAACCTTTCCGCATCCTCGGCCTTAAACTCATAAATCCCCATTTGCCTTTATCTCTCCTCTAACCGTGTTCGGCTTCCCATTGGGTTCTAAACTCATCCCATTCCTGATTTCTTTGTTCGACCGATTCGAATGGAGCCTCGTGAGAGGCGACCCATTCGAAGTAGGTCGGCATTTCTTTTTTATTTATTTTTTCTTTTTCTTTGTTATTCTTCTTTACTTGTTTATCAGTTGCCCGAGGTTCGCCCTTCGTTGTACCTTTGGTTGTACCTTTCGTTGTACCTTTGGTTTGCCCTTTGGTTCGCCCTTGATGTTGGTAAACCCCATAATTTACAACGGTTACAAGTGTGCCCGAAGGTGTGCCCTTTAGTTCGACCATTTGGTCTGCCTGTAGTGTGTCCAAAAATAGGCGGGTTCTGTGAGAACTCCATCCCCAGCGGTTTGCGAGCTCTTTAACACTCGTCCAACGGCTTCCTCGCTGCGTTACTTGGAGCTGTCCGGCTATCGGTTCCTTGCTATCCTCATAAAAGACAAACATGATTAAATCTATCCATGCGGCAAACTTGCAAAAGGGTTTTGACTTCTTGTAAATCCAATGATCGAGGATTTTTCTATCGATTGATATCCAACCCATAAAGTCCCCCCTCTACTAATCCCGCAATAGCATCCAGAGCCTCGTCTTCAAGGTCAAACCATCCGAGCCTCACAAGTCCGAGCCTTGCAATGGTCAACTCGCCTGTGTAACCGTCAGGATATATGGTCTCAAATCTTCGCTTATCCACATTCCAGATGAGCTTGTATTCTTCACATTCATATACCGTTACCATGTTCCATCCTTTCTCTTAATTCGCGATAAAGTATTCTTGCTATCAGCCAGCCGCTCGTCTCTTCCTTGCACATAATGAGCCGCATATCATACCGCGCCATAAATGTAGTGACGGAAGCCTCGAACGCTTGCGGAAGGAATTTCGACCGATAATGATGAGCCCGAAGAGCTTCCCAAGAAGCATTTTCAACAAGGAGATAAATCCGGGCTCCGTGTTCTGCTGCCCTTTGGAACTCTGCCTCGAATCGTTTCCGATCATGCGTAAAACATCCGGCAAGCTCGTCAAGGTTCATCTTCCGCTCAACCACTACCGATGGAGCTATCCTCTCGGCCTCGTTGTAAACCCATACTCCGTCTAACTGATAATTGACGGAATAATCTCCATAATCGAGAGTCGCCCGCCTAAATGGGCAGCCGAAAGTTTTGTATCTTTTCTCTGCCCTTGCGGTCTGCTGTTCCCTCTTATCCACAAGAATTGTGACGGAGTCGAGGGCTGATAGAATCCGTTGAGTCTCTTCAGAACGGGATTTCATCGGAAACACCCTCGGGAACGTTCACAAAATCGTCAGATCCTGCGGAAGTCTTCGGAGCGGATCCATTGAGATACTTTGCCTTGCCGGGCTTAACCTTACCGACCTGATCCAGAGCAATGATTGAGTGCGGAACAACTGCCATCCCTGTTTTGCCGTTCATTTCCCACTCTTTCTCGTGGTAGTTGATACCGCAGACTTTTCCGACAAGCTTGTTTTCGTCCCAATCCCATACATAACCGGGATTTGATGCTTCGATGTTGGTCATTGCTGTCTTGAACGCACGGAGAGTCCAGCCGTCTTTCTCTGTTCCGTCTTCCTTCGGCACCCAGAGAGTGATAGTTCCGCGCCACTTCTTGTCATCGCTTGTGTTGTTGTCATAGTCCTGCTGATAGAATCCTTTAAACTCTCCGTCAGTAAGGTCAAAACGTAACTTAATCATGTCGGAGTTGCCTTCCTTTGTTGCGGCCTCAAACTTGACCCCGAGAATCTTTGCCGCATAGCTCCCGAGCGGGAGTGTCTTTCTCTCTGAATAGGTTTTTGCTTCGTTATATCCTTTTAATGCCTTCATGTTCTTATCTCCTTTTCTATTTATCTGTTTTTGTGTGTTCGCGTTTTGCTTCAAGCATCTTGTTCCATAATCTTTCATACTCTGGAAAATGACTCCAAAACGCTGCCATTCCTTCGATTTCACCGTCAGGGATTCCGACACACATCAATGAGTCTTCGTCACCTTCCCAAATTTCATTTACAAGCAATATGGTTCCCGTAATATGTGCTCCTATGCAAAAATTAGGAGATGTGGCGGTTATAAGGCTGAATGTTTGGTTTGGTATTTTCATGATTATTTTCGCCATCAGCTTTCCTCCTTGCCTATCTCGTAATATACTCTGATGGTCTGATCTACTGCCTTTAAGTCGTTGGGAAGCTCTATCGAGTCAAACATCCCTTCAGGACTCTTTGCTGTGCTGATTCCGTCTCCCTGCGTGTAAAACTTCTGATCCTTGCAGTAAAGAACCACATCAAAGCACCCCTCGACCGTGAGCTTGTCATCCAGCATCTTGCCGACCGTCTTAACCTTCTCCCGTCCGTCATCACCACACTCGGAGTGATGCAGAAAATAGATAATCTTTTCGTCATCCTCCAAGTCATTGATGTGATGGATGAGGTTACGGAAATTTAAGGCGATGTCCGTGAATTTCTGGTAGCCCGTTTCCTTTGCTCTGTCGAAGAACTCATCAGCGAGAAGATACTGCGAGTCATCTATCACGATAGCCTTGCATTTTGCCTTTTTGATGACCTGCTCGATGTAGCTGTATCTTGCAGTCGATAACTGCGCGCTTGTCTTGATGTCCTCGCTGTTCTCAAACTTCGGGATCTTGATAACCTTAAGATTTGATTTGAACGGAAGCCGTCCTTTTTCCACGGAAATGATCCCGACCTCATCCGGGCTAAAATTCTTGAGCGAGTACGTTTTGCCGCTTCCGCTCTTTCCAATGATTAAAACAGGTAAACTCATAACTTTTCTCCTTTCTCCAAAAAATCTCTGATTCTCTGCTCATCGCAATCCATGTCTTCCGCGATGTCCTTGATGCTCCATCCGGCGCGCCTTAAGGCCATGACCTTGCCTGTGTCGAGCTCGAAGAACGCTCTAACGATGTAGTCCTTTGCCCCGTGTACCCCTGCTGATCGAGTCCACCGAAGGATCTGCTCGTATGTCATGACGGGCTTGCCTCTCATGTCTTCGTAGCCCTCTGGGAACGTGCCAAACTTCTCAAAGAGTTCGTCAAGCTTGTCCCAATCTGGAATACATTCGGTCTGTTTGGAGTAGAATCGATTCCTTGTGTTTGTCCTCATCCGAACCGCCTCCTGACTACCTTCATCTGTGTGAACGCGTTGCCGATGGTTACGCACGCAGCTGTCACGAAAGCCATCCCAAGAGCAAGTAGCCAGAAGTCACCATACGGAGACATGACCACGCAGAAGACTCCGAACGCGAAAGCAACCTCGCACCAATGACAGCAAGTCTTCAGATGTCTTAATTCCTTACGGAGCCGTGCCTCTTTTTCTTGTGCCGTCCATATACGGATATAAGCTGCGTTATGATCATTCATAAATCCGTAGTCTGCCATAACTTCTCTATCTCCTTTTTCTTCTTTGATATTCCGCTGAAACAATGGTCACCTTCCTTGAATAGCGGCTCACCGCTTCCGTAACCTCTGCCGAAGTAGATGATCTCCCTGTTCGTCCGTGCCGTCAGCTCATAGATTGCGTTGCCATAGCATCGGAGCTGTATATTCCCTGACTTTGCCAACTTTGCCGCCTTCTTCCGCGTTGAATACTGACCGGGCTGATTGATTACCTCGAGCACCGTATTCGGGAACCACGGAGAGTCCACACGATTGAGGATTGAGTCTGCGACATACCTTTGACCGTCATCGCTCTGGTTGCCCGCCTCACATTGAATGATGGCGGCTATCATCGTGACCTCTTCCTCCGTGTACGGGTAAAACAAGGGAGCTTCTACTGTGTTGACGGAGACGACATACGGACCGCTGTCGATCATGTCGAGCGATACAGAGCACTCACTAACAGCAACCACTCGTCTTGTGTCAGCTCTAATAATTCCGATAACGCACGCACCTGCGATGGCACCCAAGAGGACGGACTTTGCAATTTTGCGCTCAACTGCTGCTTTGACCATCCCAACGCGTGAGCGAGGTCTTGCTGACTTTCGTAGCCTCTTGACCTTGCGAGGTTCATGATTGTGTCTTTCCACATCGTTCCTCCCGGTCTCTCGCTTCCCTAAATCTTGCGAACTGTTCACGGAGCTCTTGCTTCCGCTCCTCTGACACCTTCTTCTTTGGTGCGATTCGCACATAGTATGTAGGGATATGAGCGCAAATCGAACCGTCTTGATTCTCTTTGATAATTTGTACTTCCTCGGGATTTTCTTCCGAAAATGCCTTAAGCTTATTGATAAATTTCTTGGAGTAAGTCGTGACCGTTGCCCGCTTGTCTCCCTCAATCCATTCGATGCAGTTTTCTCGCATCAATTACCTCCTTTCGCTCTACAATTTGTTGATTACTGACGCAAAAAAATAATGTCGTCAATCGTCACACCCAGCGCGTCAACCACTTCGAGAGCCCTTTTGATGGACATATTCTCGGGATGCTCTTCCCAATTCACAACCGTATTGACATGAACGCCCACGCGGTCCGCAAGCTCCTGCTGTGACATTTCCTTTAGTCTTCGCCACTCTCTGAAAGTATGTTTCATTGCTTCCTCCTTCCTTTTAGATTTCGCCCTACAATTTGTAGATTACACAACAATTTGTAGATTGTCAACAACAAATTGAATTATTTTGATAAAATAAGTGTGAAAAGATAAAGGAGGCGATTTTATGAATTTAATCGGAAATAATATCAGACGGCTCCGTGAAGAGAAAAATATGCTTCAGTCAGAACTTGCCGAAAAGGTCAATGTGAGTCCTGCGACCGTATCATCTTGGGAAGTAGGCAGAACAGAGCCGAAGATCGGGAAGGTTGAAGAGATTTGTGCCGTGTTCCATTGTGAGAAGTCCGACATTGTCGAGAGTCATTCCCAGAACGATGCACAAGCTCGCAGATTGTTGGCCTATTACAATATGCTGACGGATCGCGACAAGCTCCAGCTAATCAACACGGCAAAATTCTTGTCGGAGGATAGCCAATGACCACAAGTAAGCTCCCGTCCGGCAAATGGCGCACCCGTGTATACATTGACGGCAAGCAGATAAGCTTCACGGCATCCACAAAGGCCGAGTCGATTCGTCTGGCGACTCAAGCAGCGGGACATCTGGAATTTCACGGAGAGACTATCGGATCTGTGTTGAACCGCTACATTGACGAGCGTAGAAACCTGCGAAGCCCTAACACAATCGCAGAGTATGAGCGCACCGTCAAGCGGTACTATCTGCCTTATATGGGAGTAAAAATCTCGAAGGTCAACCGCGCATGGCTTCAGATGTTCGTCAATGACCTAAAGGGTAAGATGTCCCCCAAGTCCGTCATGAATGTGTACGGGCTTCTTTCGAGTGCCCTGAAAAAGGTCTGCAATATCCACTATGAGATTGATCTGCCAAAGATACCGCCTAAAACGTACCACATCCCGTCAGAGGGCGATTTTAAGACATTGATAGATAAAGCCTCACCCGAGCTCAAAAAAGCCCTTCTGCTGTCCGGGATCGGCTCTCTTCGCAGGTCAGAGATTTGTGGCCTGCTGTATAAGGATATTGACGGAAACAGGATCCATATCTGCCGAGCCATGATCCTAGTGGATAAAAAATGGATTCTAAAGGATTACACCAAGACAAACAGCTCGGATCGTTGGGTCACGCTTCCGTCTGAAGTGATTGATATTTTAGGTCACGGAGCACCCGATCAGAGAGTGATTCCCGTCTATCCGTCAACAATTACATCGGACTTTATCAATCTGCGGAACTCTTTAGGATTGAAATGCCGCTTTCATGATATGAGGCATTACTATGTATCATTAGCTCATTCAATGGGCATACCAGACCGAGTGATTCAAGACCGTGGTGGATTCTCCACGGATAAGACTCTAAAGGCCGTTTATAGGAACACGGTCAAAGAGGATGAAGAGGTTTATAACGAGATGTTTAACGAGTACATGATGAAAAAACTAGCCATAGACTAGTCACGGAAAATTTAAAAAACCCGCAAACCCTTGAAAATACTAGGGTTCACGGGATGCACCCGACAGGAGTCGAACCTATCGGATTTTGGCTCTGAAATCCTTGAAAATACTGTATTTACTGCGTTTGCGTGTCTTGCTATGTCTCGGTTTAACAATCGCGGAAACCCGCAAAAATTGGGCTTTTGTCAATTCACATTTTACAAGCACTAGACATGACTAGTCACAGAAGCCCGCGCTTTTTGAGATATTCGTCAATCGTATTTCTTTTGCGCCTTTTGGGTCTATTTTGCATATTTTCCTTGCGCGTAACGCATCTGCAATTCTCCGGGCAGTAGTTTCCGTCATTGTCTATTCGGTCGATCTGGAGCCCTTTCTGCCATCCATGAGCCCGAGCCCATATTATAAAGGCTTCGGGATTATTTGTCCACTCTTCGCAGACCGAGATACCTCTGCCGCCATAATATTTATAGTGAGGCTGTGCCGGATCGTTGCACCTGCGGCACATTCCTTTCCATACGCTGTAAAGAGGATCCTTTGTCACCGTAAAACTATAACCATTTCTTTTATTGCACGGATAAGGTGTATTTGCATCGACATACCATCTGTTATTCAACTTTCCTTCGGTCTTTAACTTGCCAAGATTGACAAGAGATCGAACCGTTGAAAAGGCAACACCGTGCTTCTCTGCGTATTCTTCAAGAGTTAATAGCATATATTCCTCCTATCGTAAAAAAGCCCCCGCCAACTCCGAAGAGTCGACAGGGACTAATCAAGGGCATGGCTCAAGACCACACGGGGCAAGAGCGGCCTAAAGCCTCATAGTGTACTTGAGGGATATCCATTTGTTCTTATTCGGGTCTATTCTCCCCCAATTATTCTTGATATCGTAAATTTGAACGATGGTATTTTTACGGAGACAGCCGACTTTGCCATAGTTCACGGAAGCACCTGCGCGCACCCAAAGAGCTGAAGCTGTCACTCTGGCCTTATACGCGGCAGTCTCAATCGGCTTCACGGGCTTTGGCACTTGTGTCACTCCGTCAACGTATTTCGGAGTGATAAAGCCACGGATGTTCTTGCTATTATATTTGAGCTTACGGACTCCAACTCTCTCGGCCTTGTTACCTTCAACAATGGTCATAGTTGAGCCGTCTGTATCAACAACAAGCCCCACATGGTCAGGCCATCCGATGCAATCGCCTTTGCCCGAGTCGCCCCAGTCATACATGATGATGTCTCCGGGCTGTGCCACAAAAGCATCATTCTCGACCCAGATATTCATCTTTTTGGCCTTTTCGAGCATCTTTCCGCAAGATACATCTATCGGAATGATATCCGCCATATTGTTGACCAGAGCACACGTTGAAATTGTGCAAGCGCACCAAGCATCCGTGTACTTCATTTTGTAGCTACCCGCAGGACGGAGCTTGTTGTATGTGTCGATGATTATACGGAACGAGCCATCCTTCTCATTGAGTCCGACAAGGCTCTTCATCGTCTCGATCATGGCATTTCTTGTTTTAGCCATAGGCTCACCCCTCAATCTTGTTCTGGTCGCTGAATACTTCAGAAGCCTTTTTCACGGCCTTTAAGTATTGAGCCGTTGCAATCTCCAAAGTAGTTCCGAGAAGTGTAGCTATAAGGACGATAGTCTGATTGACTTCATCGCCAAAAGGAAAGCCCCAAATCTTGCAGAGCCCGAGATAGCATACCCCAAGAGCGGGCATCCAGCGCTGGAGTTTGCTTAAAATGTCATACATCTTGTTGCTCATAGAAAACTATCCTCCTTTTCACATTGTTTATAGATTTCCTTGATATGCTCAATACTCATAACTGTTTTGTTGTTGGGAAAGTTCGGATGCTCACGGCAGTACCGCTCATATATGTCGATATCGGAGAGTATCTCGTCAAAATATTCCTTCGAGTGCATGACATGGTTGAGAAGCTCGTCATTAAACCGCAGAATCCGTCTGCGTGCTTCAAGGGCAGACCGCTCCTCTGATTGAGCGATATGCTCTGTGAGTTCCTTGCCAAGCTCGTCAACCTTTTCGATGATTTCAGAAGAGCGGTTCTTTCTGTCGCTGTACCATGTCCAGAAGCCTTGACTTGAGAAGATTGCCGTAAAGACTCCGATTATTGAGATTAGTAATGTTGTGGTCATAGGCTTAAGTCAAAGTAAATGACTTTTTGATTACTATGCTGTTATTTGTGCAATCATAAGTAATGTAGTATGCCTTGCCTTCTGTAAAGCAAAAGCTGTATATCCATCTTGTCTGAACTCTATAAGCATTGATAATATAATGGTCATGACCATACCATGTGAACATACGAGTTATACTTTTAGCGGGATCAGAAAAAGCGCCCATATCTGTTAGAATATCTGCATACGCCATCGCTAAAAAAGCATTTTCATCATTTGCGGTCAAAGATTTTCTTGGTATGAGTTCAATGCCACTTGATACTTCCGCAACACCCCCCCTTGCCGTACTATCCACAAAAAATCCCCTGTTACCCTGTCCATCATCAAAGTATGGCATTTGAAAGTCTGACATTTTTTGACCTCCTTAATTCTTGATAAACGCAACATTCACATATATAGAAACATTAGACAGAGCTATACTATACAGATTAGCCACATAAACAGATACAGCCGTTGATGACATAAGCGTACCTGTTACAGCCAAGTTTCTATTACTTGCTGCTGCCGAAAAAACCCCTAAAATCTTATAGCCTGACGGTATAGTTATAGGAATACTTACCGTTGCATCATTATTACCCGCTATAGATGCAACAGTTCCAACAAACTCCTGTACTTTAATCAGATTATCAACATAAGTTTTCGTCCCCCCACTCGCTACCGCATTATTACTTCCCGCTGTCGGTGAACTGTCGATATTCCCACCAAAAGCCGCACCGCCTTTGAGGTACATCTTACCCGTGTCGGGATCTATACACGGCACTCCCATAGTGCTGAATATACCGCCCGATTTTACGGGATTATCGCTGTCTTCTGTGGGTACATCGTCCATGTCACCGAGAACATACTGCTTAATCTGTGACGGGCTGACCTTCCTTGACTTGTCCTCGCTTCCGTCTGTCTGCTCAATGATTAGTGCATCCTGTGAGCCGTCCATTGACTCGATTGATGGTAAGTTTTTTATACGCATTTGTTATCCTCCTTAAAGGTCATAGACGATTGTTTTTCCTGCGGGTAAGTGAATGTTGCCGTCCCCATCGACCGCAAAAATGGTCTTGCTTTGGCTCGCTGTACCATTACCGATCATAAACACATAACTACT
>Ga0310690_10013325_pt1 | contig 10019 bp, 4 predicted proteins | sample AusTroGonzalo_MG_2_FD_207661 | JGI IMG/M metagenome (GOLD analysis project Ga0310690, IMG submission 207661) | Bovine rumen microbial communities from tropical cattle in Woodstock, Queensland, Australia - Gonzalo_04 (v2) (version 2) | ecosystem: Host-associated > Mammals > Digestive system >...
AACGTTTTTAAGGGCATCATAGCCGCCGCGTTTGAACGGCGAAATAAGAATGACATCGGGGTTGACGGCCATGATAACTTCATTGTCAAAGTTTCCCTCAATGCCTATCTTGTGCGTGCGGCCGTCCTTGAGGCGTTGGTTCATCTCCTCATTAAAGAGATGTCTAGTGCTGGTTATTCCAACCACGGCATCAAGTTCATCCAGTTTTATGAAACTTGAGAGCTGGAGTGATGTCATGCAGATAACCTTGCTTATGGGTACTGGAATGGGAGTGTAACCCTCAGGAATCTCCTGTTTAGTACCATCTTTGGGAACAAGTGCATAATGGAAAGACTGTGTCTCCTCTTTCTGTGGGTCCTGCAAATCAATCAGACGTATGTCGCCTAAATTGGTCATAGTGAATCCCTGCGCATACTTTATGGTGGTGGTATCGGCTGTACCGCCGATGCCCTTACGTGCGCCTGCAGAACGGTTTTTACATCCGGCAATGATAATTGCGGCAACCAGAAGGAGGAGTGTAGTCTTTTTCATAACACAAAGATATTTAAAAAGCCAAAACCGTTATCCGGTGAGCTCCTATCATACTCACCGGATAGCGGAATTGAAAAGATTGTACGGGCTATTATTCTTCGGCACCCTCGTAGAAATACTCAGCATCCTTTGTGTGATCAATCCACACCTGACGGATTTCAGAAATCTCAAGCAAGCCCTTCATGATGCTCTGAGGCTGGAAACCGTTGTAGTGTGAGAAATAACTTTTCCAACTGGTATCCTCAACTTCACCTTCCTCATTTTCTTCATATCCATCTTCCCAAGCGTCATCATCACCACCCATATCGTTGTGTGCGTGATCACCTGCAATAGACATAAGAGGATGCAGATATACCTTTGTTCCATCAGGAATATTATCATCGTTCATGCGCTCAAGAACCTGAACCTTATAGTTGTCTGGTGCATCTACTGTGCCGACATAGTATTTACCCGGCTTCAGATCCTGAAGGGCTTCTTCAAGTTGCTCATAGCGGATGTTTGCGTTATAGGTATCATAATCATTGGGGTTGCCGTGTCCCATGAATGCCATGACTCCGTCTGCAACTGAATCAGCATACAGGTCATCAATTATTTCAGCAACATCGTATACGTCATCAACACTGGCCAGTAACGGAAGTCCAAGTTTGATCTTTACGCCTTTGTCAATGTAATTCTGGTCAAGATCACCGAATTTGTTGTTTACAAAGTCTTTGATATCACCTACGACATTTGCGAACTCCTCACCGGGAATTACCTGAAGTGACTGAACAGTTATCTCTTTGTATTTGGCTGCACCAAATCCGTGGAGCCAGAAATCAGGGGCATAATATTGGCGTATCTCGGCACCATCGTCTGCATGCTCACCGGCAGCAGCCTGATTCCTACAGATGGCAGAACTGAAGCTGATGTAGATGTCACTTTGGGGGAAAGCCTTCTTATAAGCTTTTACTGTTGCATCAAAAGCATCGAATGCCTGTTGCCAGGTCGAACCGAATGCTACCAGCAGAATAGCATTGTCATGCTGCTTATTCTGGCTGATCTGATCATCTACTGCCTTCTGGAAAATGGTGTAATTGTACTTGATCTCCTCATCTTTGGAGTCATTGTTGCAGCTTATGAAGCTGAAACCTGCTACGGCGGCCATAGCCGTCAGAATAAACCTGAATTTTCTCATTTTTTTTGTTTTTAAGTTAATGATATAGGTTATTAATTCTCAATTTTCAATTCTCAATTTTCAATTTTCAATTCTCAATTTTCAATTCTCAATTCTCAATTCTCAATTTTCAATTTCTAATCGTCCTCATCCAAACTCCCCCGTTCCACATCCTTAGTGTTAATCTTCTTTCCCTTAGAGAACTTAAGACTGAACGTGCAGTAGAAAGTCCTGCCAGGAGTAGTAGTGCCGTAATGCAGTCCGTGCGGTGTTGTCTCCTTGTAATTAAGGATATTGTCTATACCGGCTTCAACGCGCCATATCAGACCTTTTTTGCTGCGGCCTATGTCATGGGTAGTTGTCAGTTTCCATATCTGATACGGTTTGCCGTTGCCGTTGTTCTGATAATATCGGGTGCTGCTGGCACGTCCGTAAATGCCTAATCCCAGACGGTACGCATCATTAAAGCGGTGCTGCCAGGTGCCGTAGATATTGCCCTTATGGTTTGCCATACCATCAATGGTGACCTCTTCAAGCCGGCTGTGATCCGTGTCGTAGATATTGGCTTTTGTGTCGAGCCAACTGTATGAGCCTCCTAATGTGAATTCTGAATTTATGCGCCAGGTGACAGAAACGTCTATTCCTGATGTCTGTGCATTCTCCATATTCATATACATTCTGGGAACGATCCTTTCACTGCCGTCACCTGTATATTCGGCGGTTCCGATAGGTATCTGGCTCACATCCACGTTCACTAGTGTTATCATATTCTCCAGAATGTTCCTATAGCCGGTTACAGATGCCGATAACTCTTTGTGACTGAATTCAATGCTGGCCGACAGATAATCTGAAGTCTGGGCTTTCAGGTCGGGGTTTCCTAAGTAGAGGAACTGAGTGCCACCCATAGGACGGATATAATGGTAATCCTGTTCTTTTGGGGTGGGGGATTTGAACCCTTTGCTCCAGCCGGTCCGAATACGGAAATCAGAAACCTTGAACATGGCGCTAACCTTAGGCGTTGCGTGAAAGCCGAAAGCCTTGTTGTCAATAAACCTGATTCCGGCTGTTATGTTGAGCCAGTCAAGTCCCGTAAATTCATCCTGCATGTATAATGCTGCAGTCCAGTCATTGGCCTCACCGTTGCTGACGCGCATGGGAGCATTCAGATAGTCATAACGATATTCCGCTCCAACATTAACCAGGTTGCTGTATGGCAGTGAGAATATACCTTTCAGTTCAGACATGGTGCGCTGCTGGTCACTCTGAAGATTTTCCTGGTCCCTGAAATATGGGTAATCGTGTGTTAGTTCTCCTGTGGGCAGATAGCCGTCCTGCCAGGTAACTTCGGCAGTATAATGATAGTAATAGGCGTGACGGTTCCAGTCAATGTCAAATGTCAAATAGTCTTTGTCGTTCAGCTTGAATTCAGTTCCTAACGATGCTCCCGCATCACGGTATTTCAAGTCATACAGATTAATGTCAATACCTCTGTGTATTCCGTCTGTGGGCCGATAGATACGTTTGCGGTAAAGGTAACCGTCAGCTTCAAATGATAGCCTCGAGTTGGGGGTATATGTAATTCGCTGGCTCAACTGGCCGTTGGTGTACATGTTGACTGTCTTGTTACGTGAGTCATAGATGGGTGCACCTTTTGTCTCAGCGGGGTTTTCCTCACCTGTGTTCTGCCAACCGTCAGTGTGCTGTATCTGGAATGCGGTAAGGCTTGTGAACTTGCCAAGGCTGAATCCGATGCTGTTGTGCTGTCTAAGGTCCTTGTAAGAACCGGCTCTTGTGGTGTTTTCAAGATACAGGGCCTGGTCATCATGGCGTCGGGTGATGATGTTGACGACACCGGCCATGGCATCACTGCCGTAAAGCGCGCTGCCTGCACCTTTTACAATCTCAATATGGTCAATGTTATGCGGGTCAATACGGCCTAAGTCATTCTCACCGCCGTTGTCTCCATTCAGGCGCTTGCCGTCAATCATTATCAGTATGTAGTTGTTGCCCAATCCGTTAAGAGTCATCTGACTACCCATGTCACCGGCATTGAAATCAAATCCGGCGCTGAGTTGTGACAGGATATCCTCAAAAGTGGCGGCTCCTAACTGCTCTATCTGACGGCGTGAAATTATCTCGGTCTGGACAGGCACATTCTTAAGGGTATGAGGAGTACCGGTGGCCGTGATTACCACATCGTCCAGTTTCTCGTTCAGAGTGGTCGCCTCCTGCGCCAGAACCGGTATGGAGAACAATAGGGACAATATGACTATGCTCTTTCTCATTTGCGGAATTTCATTGCAAGGCTCACATAGACTGCTCTACCGGGGTTTACAGTAGAGAAATTACTATTCCAGGGTCTTGTGTCACGCTCGTTGAATATATTTTCAATACCGATGCCGGGCTCCAGTATAAAGTCCTCAACATAGAATGTATGAGTGGTGTTCAGGTCCCACTGACTGTAGGCGGGGGCATAGCCGTAGGTGCTTGACCAACGCTCTCCCTGTATATGACCGTTAAGATTGACGTTAAGGTGATAACCTCCCCAGTTGTGGTCCCAGCGGGCGTTTAAGTTGCCGCTGTGCTTGACACTCTTGTCAACAGGTGTCTCCTTGCCATCACTTATTGCCTTGGTGTCTGTCAGAATGTACCCGCCGCCCAGGGTGAATCCGGCCCCTACATAAACATTCGTGTTGACGCTGAGGCTCTTGATATGCGCCTCATCAACATTGCTGCGTTGGCGTATGGTGCTGAAATCAGCATGCAGTGCATCATACCCTAAAGCAGATATCTCTGCATCGGACAGGACGCGGTAATTGATCATATCAGTCACATTATTAATAAGTCCCGTAACTGATATGGAGAGGCGTTGATTAGAGAATTCTGCGTTGACCGATGCTGATTGGCTCTTTTCAGGTTTCAGGTCCGGATTGCCAACCGTGGCACGGCTTGATGTCTTGCTCTGGTCAGTGGCGTAGATCTGGCTCAGGGTGGGAGAGCGGTAACCGGCCGACCAGGCTGCCCTGAACCGGAAATTACCAGGTTTGTACATTAGTGAAACATTAGGTGTGGCATGACTCTTGAAGTTGCCGTTGTAGAGATAACGCACGCCGGCCACAGCCTGTATGTTTCCGGTGATTGAGATTTCGTCCTGTACAAATGCGGCGGCAGTGTACATGCTCTTTTTGCTTATGTTGTCAGATTCGCTGTCAAGCCTTTCGTTTATATATTCTATACCAACTGACAGCTTGTTCATGTCATTTGGCTTGAATATTCCTTTGATTGTTCCGTCATTGTACACGGTCTCCTTGCGTGTCTGCTCGTCACCGGGCAGGAACGTGCCGCTTTTTGAGAAATACTTGTATGATGACGTAAAGTTGTCACTGTAGAAATCTGCCTCAATGTAGGCCGATGGGCTTATCATGTAATCGGCACTTAGACCGTACAGCCATGTGCGGTGCGCCATGTTGTAGGTGTAGGCCTGCGTCTCCTTGTAATTGCTGCCGCTTTTTTTGAAGTATGTTGCTGTCTCAGGGCGACGTGTCTCATAATCGTTGTAGTTACCGCGTACCGATAGGTTGAACTTGTCATTCACGGCGTATGTGAAACGCTGGCTCAGGTTGTCGGAACGGTAGCCTGCAGACATGGGGCGCCCGGTCTGGTAACCATCCTCGTCAATGTCATTCACCTGCCAGTTGTCAGCCTCCTTGCGCTGATAGGTGGTATAAGAGGACAACTTGCCCGATGATACATCGGCATCAATGTTTTGTGTGAATCGGCCGTGAGTGGTGTAGTGGGTGTAACCGGATGCTCCTATTCCGTTTTTGGAGTCATCGGTAATGATATTGATTACACCTCCAATAGCTTCGCTTCCGTATAGAGCCGATGCTGCACCGCTCTGAATCTCAATACGTTTGATGTTGCCTGTACTTATTCGTGCCAGCCGCTCGTCACCGCCCAGACGATGTCCGTTCTCCAGAATGATCAGATAGTCCTGGCTCATTCCGTTAAGATTGAGGAATGTGCCCATACCGTTGGTCATGGTGGTTATGTTAGGTGACAGTTTGGTGAGCGCATCCTCAAGTGATGTGGCGCCTGCGTTCTCAATATCCTTGCTTGTGATTACCTGTATGGGTACGGGAGAGTTGGTCATGCGGCGATGAGTTCCGGTACCGGTTACAACCACCTGTCCAAGATTTATGTAACTCTCCTGCATCTTGATGATTATGCTGTTGTCCTGTACCGTGCTGACATTTACAGGCAGATATGAAACATGGGTTACACTCAGTTTGTAACTCTCCTGATCAGGCAGGTTACTGATGGTGAACTCTCCCTTGCTGTTGGTAGAACTGCCACTCAGACTGTGTTCTACACGGATATTGGCTCCCTGTACAGGCTTGCCTGTTTCAGAGTCAATGACTATGCCGCCAAGTGTGACCTGTGCCCAAGCGGGCATGACGGTACATGCAAACACTAAAAGAAATAATTTCTTTAGCATTAATTGTTCTGATAAATCAAAGTGTGGACTGGCTTTGACCCCGAAACCATTATCCTTTAAAACTGATACGGCAGGTTTCCTGACTCTGTTCTCCCCTGAGATGCCTTCCCGCCCGTCCTTTTTATTAAGCAGTGGCAATAGGATTTCTCCGAGATAGTTGAACGTTACAGTAGCGGGCACTGTTCCGGATTTACACCGGATTCCCTCTATGCCGTCACCGCAGGTGGCGACATCACCGTATCGATGCTACAAATGTACAATATTTATATTAATAACCGCTCTTTTTGCTTTTTTATTAAATTTGCGGTAACCCAACCAAACGCTTAAGTTGGTGCGTAAGACAATCAAGTAAAAACAGGAATATGGACAGAAAAGGATTGATTATATTCTGTGTGTCGTTATTGTGTCTGATACCTTCGTGCAAACAGGATAGTGATTTGGAGCGGCAGGTTGATGATCTGTATGAGCGTATGCCTCAGCAAGAACGCATTGCCCAGTTGCGCAGTATGTATATGGATGTGCTTTTTGATGAACAGGGCAAACTTGATACCGTACAGTGCCGCAAACTGATTCCTTACGGAATAGGTCATTTCTCACAGTTCGCATTGCAGCAGCCGCGTGACCCCAATGATTTGCGTGACATGGTAGCTCAGCTTCAGGCTTGGCTTATGAATAACACGCCTAACGGTATTCCAGCGCTATTCCATGAGGAGGTCCTGTCAGGAATCAATACTTTGGGTGCCACAGTATATCCCCAGCAGATAGGTCAGGCCGGATCGTTCAATCCGAAATTGGCCGAACTCAAGACTATCCAGACTGGCAGGCTGATGCGCAAGATGGGAGGAATCCTGGCCCTGTCACCGATGGTTGATGTGTGCCGAACTCCCAGTTTCAACCGTTTGGAGGAGTCGTACGGTGAGGACGGCTATCTGAGTGCAGTGATGGGTACCGCATTTGTGCGCGGCCTTCAGCAGGGAGACCTGAAAAAAGGTGTGGGCGCCTGCTCCAAGCACTATCTGGGATATGGTGGCGGTGGTGATGCCCCTGAGAAGGAACTTATGGAGGAGATATTGTTGCCGCATGAGACCATTATCCGTGTTGCAGGCGGCAGGACAGTTATGCCCGGATATCATGCCGTTCATGGAACAAACTGCGTGGCCAACGGCGAGATACTGATTGACATACTGCGTGACTATGTGGGTTTTGATGGAATGGTGGTGAGTGACTATACCGCAATAGGTCAGATTCCCGGTTTAAGGAGTTCGGCTGTAAAAGCCGCCGAGGCCATCAATAACGGCAATGATGTGGATTTCCCTGAGGGTAGCGATTATAAGAATCTGCAAGAAGCTCTTGATAAGGGCCTGGCCAAGCCTGAGGCGTTTGAACGTGCAGTTAAGGATGTATTGCGTCACAAGATTCGTGCCGGCCTTCTTGATGAAACTCCGTACCTGTACAGTACAGAAAAGATAATTCTTGATAGCCCTGAGGAGCGCCGTGCGGCTTATGATATTGCCTCACAATCCGTGGTATTGCTTGAGAACAACGGCGTGCTGCCGCTCAAGGACGTTAAGAACATACTGGTTACAGGCCCCAATGCCAATTCCATCTGGGCCATGTGCGGTGACTATACCTATCCCGCCATGTCTTATTTCTGGAAGAGGGTAGAGGATATCGCTGATCAGGACCAGCCTCACATAGTAAAGTTGCTTGAGGGAATGAATAACCGCAAGCCCTACGGGATGAACATAATGTACTCACGTGGATGTGACTGGACTGAGGAACTTGAGACCAAATACCGCGAAGACGGTGATGAGCGCGCCTGGGACTGGTATATTCTGCACCGTATGGTTCAGTCGGGTGAGGTGGCCGATAAGAAAGAGGCTCTGCGTCTGGCTGCTAAGGCCGATGTAATAATAGCCGCCATGGGTGAGAACGTGATGCTGTGCGGTGAGAACCGTGACCGTATAAGCTTGCGTCTGCCGGGTAAGCAGGAACAGTTTGTTGAGGAACTAATCAAGACCGGTAAGCCGGTTGTGCTGGTAATGTTCGGAGGCCGCGCACAGGTAGTTTCGGGCCTGGCAGAGCGTTGCGCCGCAGTAATCCAGGCCTGGTATCCGGGCGAGGAGGGCGGTCATGCCGTAGCCGATATCCTTTACGGTTATGTGTCTCCATCGGCCAAACTCTCTGTGAGCTACCCCAATACGGAGTTGTATGAGCCAATCTGCTACAACCGCTCCACTAAGCAGGATCCGCGTGTGCAGTGGCCGTTTGGTTATGGATTGAGCTACACCACATTCCAGTACTCTGACCTTAAGGTGTCCGATGCCCAGACAACCGATGAGTCACTTGCCGTTTCCTTTACGGTAAAGAACACCGGCAATGCAACAGCCGACGAGGTGGCTCAGGTTTACCTTTCACCTACAACCCAAGACCAGAATATCCGCCCCATCCAGTTGCAGGGATTTGCCAGGGTTTCACTTGAGCCAGGCCAGAGCAAGACGGTTCAGGTTAAGCTATACACAGAGCAGTTTGGATACTATAGCAACAACGGTCAGCGCCAGTGGAACATAGCTCCGGGCAAATTCATCATAAAGGTAGGAGCCTCATCGGCCGATATCAGGCTTGAGGAGACCGTGATACTGGGTGGAAAGAAGGTATGCAAGCCTATCAGGGATTACTATTTCTCGGAGAGTACTATTTTGCAATAGAGTTTCGCGCCGGGGACGGTTCTGTTCGCGAACAGAACCGTCCCTATTGCGTTACTCTAAAGTTTCTCTTTTAAGGCTTTCAATGTATTTATCTATGCGGCGCAGTTCATCAGGAATACGGATATTCTGGGGGCAATCTCTCTCACAACGGCGGCAAGCAATGCAGTGGTCAGCCTGGCGGACAGTCGGTATGGCCTCATTGTAGGCCAGCAGATACTTGCGGCGGGCGCGTGCGTAGTGTTCCTGTTCCTTGCTCTTGACGTATGTGCCGGCTGTGATGTTGTCGTTGTAGAACTTGAAAATGCCGGGTATGTTGATGCCGTAAGGGCAGGGCATGCAGTAGTTGCAGGCGGTGCACTTTACCAGCGGGTAGTCCTCCATCATAGTGGCAATGTCAAGCAGCATTTTTTTCTCCTCCTCATCAAGCGGTTGGAAATCAAGGAATGACTCCAGGTTATCTTGCAGGTGCTCCATATAAGTCATACCGCTCAGGGCGCACAGCACACGCGGGAAACTGCCCACATAACGGAAAGCCCACGATGCTATTGAGCGCTCCGGTTCACGCTCCTTGAGTTTATCGGCAAGCTGTGCCGGTACGTCCGATAATGCTCCACCACGCAAAGGCTCCATTATCACGATTGGAATCTCACGCTTGTCAAGCTCGGCATAGAGATAATCGGCACGGGTGTTGCGGCCGTTGGGGTGCTCCCAATCCACATAGTTCATCTGGATCTGGACAAAATCCCAATGATACTTGTCATGTAGGGCCATCATCTCATCAAAGCCGTCCTTGTGTCCGTGGAATGAGAATCCTAGTTTGCGTATGTGCCCATCTTCGCGCTCTTTAAGCAGGAACTCCATGATTCCCGTGTTCTCAAAACGGTTACGGAAATCATTGCCGTCCTGGATGGAGTGAAGCAGGTAGTAGTCAATATGGTCTGTCTTGAAGATGTTGAGTGAGTTGCGGTACATGGTCTGGCAGCCCTCAAAACTGGAGTTTCCGAATACAGACAGTTTGGTGGCCAGGATCCATTTGTCGCGCGGATGGCGGTTCAAGGCCTCAGCTGTGGCGCGCTCGCTGTCACCTCCCAGATAAACTGGCGATGTGTCAAAGTATTTAACACCGTGT
>Ga0310690_10013326_pt1 | contig 10019 bp, 12 predicted proteins | sample AusTroGonzalo_MG_2_FD_207661 | JGI IMG/M metagenome (GOLD analysis project Ga0310690, IMG submission 207661) | Bovine rumen microbial communities from tropical cattle in Woodstock, Queensland, Australia - Gonzalo_04 (v2) (version 2) | ecosystem: Host-associated > Mammals > Digestive system >...
GATCCTTCAATTAACCTCATATTAATGTCACCCCATATACTTCTTCTTTCAAAACCGATATGTTCGGATAATACTCTTCTCGTCCACGCCTTCTTCAAAATACTTAATCAAGATCTCTGCGCAGGCATGGCTGTCGCTGTCTGCCTTGTGATGATCTAAGGCAATCCCATAATAGTTGCACATTAAATGCATCAAAGTCCACCTCCGGATTCACCAGCGAGAACCATTCCTTCGTGATGGCTCCATCTTCGATCACGGAAATGCCTATAGCACTCATACGGTCATTGGCAGCCCGGGGAGTTTCCACATCGAAAGCTATATATTTATACATATCTGCATTCTCCTTTAATCATTTGCCAATCTCCGCCTGCCTGGTAAATGCATCCTGGATCCGCTCCGCCAAAGTGAGTAGCTTTTCTCAGAGAACACAGCATCCGGATCCTCATCATTGGTGTAATCAAAGAACCGGGTATAAACACATCATCTTAATAATTGTGCCAGTCTGTAAACTTAAGATCTCTCAGATCCAGATTATCATATGCCGCGCAGATCAGTGCCCGGTTATAAATATCGGAGCATTGAAAACAGATATGATTGGCTGAAATCGTTATACCTTCAGGCTCGATTCCCTTGAGAAAATTATCCAGGTTAAACATCGGGGCGTTTTTCCTTAATGAGGCTTCAAAATCATCCTTTTCCACACTGCCGTCATTCGGCTGGCCCACGCCGTACCCGCGATATCCGCGACTTGCCAGCGGAATCCCGTAAAAATCAAAATCCGGATCATCATAATCAAATCCCGGTACTCTTAACTCTTCCCTTTCCCAGAACTCTCTGCCGCAGCCCTCCATGTCATGATAGACATGATACAGGAAGTCGTTGTTGATCAGCCGTATATTCTTCTGTATCCTTTCTTCCGCCTCATTGAAACGCTGGGTAATATACGCTGCAATGTCTTCATCCGTAACATCCCCGGCTTCCGTCATCTCATAGACTTCGTCCCACTCATCTCTTATATCTGAGCAGTCGCAATCCACAGATATCTGATCATCCTTATAAAGGCCCATATACCCGAAATCAAATGTACCCTTAACCTTAAACTCTCCATCTTCAACATATACTTTAACCACAGATCATATCCATCCTTTTTCTTTATAAATATATGTCGTTACCGGGCTTACCCAAACGTCAGCACCGACAGGATCCACACATAACACACCGTCTTCGGTATCATCAGCATCCCCAGCTTCGGTTTCTCCTTGCCATAGATTGCCACCGGAAGGTAGGTCAGGAAGCTGAGCGCCACCGCCACAATAACCTGCACAAATATGGAAACCGGATAGTTTGATGCATTGCCGATCACACGGAAGTAGCCGATGATCGTCAGTATCCCGATCAGGACAAAGGGCACATTCCGTATGACGGCCCATTTCCTGTTTCCCTCCGGGGAAAACCAGGCGTTCTGGGGGAACAGGAGCAGTGCGATCCGGATCACGGTAAGCCACAGGATCGTCTGTTCCACCCACAGATTATAGGCTTCATAATGATACTCCATCCCATCGCCGGCCTTCATCAGCACATTGTAGAATATCGTCATGGTGACGGAGGAAATGATATTCCCCAGACCCAGGGAAAACGCAAGCCGCTCCGTCCGGCCCTTCAGATTCTCAATGATCCGGGGGATCAGATGAAAGGAGTCTCCGATCAGAAGCAGGAGCGTCAGCAGAAATGCAAAACGATAACGCACAAACTCCGGATTATACAGGGAGTCGTTATCCGCCGCAGCCCATTTGCCCCGGATGATGAACAGGAAAATGATCAGCGTGACAAGATAGAGGATACAGAATCCCGCCTCTCCCATTCTGGCCCCGAGGGGCTTGTCATTTTCTCTCATAACCACTATACCCTCGCCGATACATACGCCACAACAAAGTCGAAATGTTTCCGCGGCACAGCCACGGTTCCACCATAAATCCCTTTAAACTTAAGGGAGCTTTCCGCCGGGAGAGGTTTAATCTTTTTAAAGTGCTGGTATTCATAGATTTCCGTACATCTTCCGTCCGATTCCGGCGGTTTCCGACCATCCGGATAATCGATGTCCGCTCCGATCCGGATCTCATCCGCGATCAGATCCTTAAATTTATATCTTTTCTCCTCGGCCGTTACAGGATTCCCGATATACGCCCTCTCCTCTTCAGAAAGGACCCGCCCCATCACACGATCCTCTGTCATGGCATAGATCTTCTTCCCGGTTATCCAGTAATAGGCATAATCCGGACCAAGGATCATTTCCTCCCGGTTTCCCGCATGAAACAGACTGCGGAAAGGAAGCATACCATTTCCCTGTGGCAGATCGTTCGGTTTCTTCACCGGGTTACCGATATTCATATATCCCACTGGTACGATATATCCTGTAAGCTGCACAGGCTGCTGACCACTAACCAAGGCTCCGCAGACCGGACAATACCCCGCTCCGTCAGGGATCATATTTCCGCAATATCCACATACCATATACGATACCTCCCCCATATCCAGCCCTACATCTGCGTCTTCAACTGCTCCTTCCCCATCTGAAGAACTTCATCACTCAACACCGCAAAGACAATATCCATGTCCCAGGTAGGATTCTCCCTGAGAAATGCACCGCATGCCTCGATGGCCTTCTCCCATGCTTCCCGTACCGGATAACCATAGATCCCCGAAGAGATCAGCGGGAACCCTATGGAATGGCAGCCCGCTTCCATGGCACGCTTCAAAGAATTCATATACGCCCCATACAGCAGCTCCGGCTCATGATTCGTTCCGCCATACCACACCGGTCCAACCGCATGGATGATATACTTTGCCTTCGCATGAAATCCCGGCGTGATCACCGCATCTCCGGTGTTGCAGTGCCCGATCTTGTTGCAGGCATCCTGCAGCTCTCTATGTCCTGCCGCCGCAAAGATCGCACCACACACCCCGGATCCCGCCAGCAGGTGTTCATTGGCTGCGTTTACTATGGCGTCTGTTTCTAATTCGGTTATGGAAATCTTTTTAATACTGATCATATTATCTCCTCTTTTTACCACAATGTATCGAGTGGTGTACATATAACAACTTGATTTTATCATAATCCTTGACGAATTCAATGGTATTGTGTATGGTCAGTGCGAACACATATCTCCTCGCCACATATTATTTGGCTGATAATCTCAATTAAATTTAAAAATAGATGTAAGATAGTCGCAGAAATGTCGTGTATATAAGTGAAGGGGGTTAATCAGATGGAAGATGAAAAGATCATACAGCTGTACTGGGATCGAAATGAACAGGCGATTGAGGAATCGTCACAAAAATATGGATCCTACTGCCGGAATATCGCGCGTAATATCCTGCAGAATGAAGAGGATGTTGAGGAATGTGTCAATGACACATGGCTGAATGCATGGAACGCTATACCCCCTCATAAGCCCTCTGTGCTGTCTTCATTTCTTGGCAAGCTGACAAGGAACCTTTCCTTTGATCGTTATCGTAAACTCCATCGGGAGAAACGCGGCGGACATACCATCGATCTGGTTCTTGATGAATTGGAGGAACTGGTATCCGGACAGGATGACCCGGAAAGAAAGTGGCTGGAGAAAGAACTCGCAGAAAGCATCAATCAATTTCTTCAGGGACTGTCGGAAGAAAAGAGGGCTCTCTTTATTCTGCGATATTGGTATGCTCTGGACATTTCCGAGATTGCAAAGAGAACAGGGCTCAGCAGCAACCGCATTTCCGTAAATCTTAACCGGATCAGGAACAAACTGAAGACTTTCTTAAACGAAAGGGGATATGAGCTATGAAAAAGGACGAGCTTTTTGAAGTGTTAGGGAACATCGATCCCGAGATTGTCGAAAAAGCAGGTAAATATCAGGCAAAAAAGAAATCACCTGTAAAATGGGGCATATGGGCAGGCTTCGCCGCAGCAGCTCTGGTGGCAACGGTAGGTACAGTGATTGCTGTAAATGCATCAAAACGTGGAAGCTCAGGAATGACAGATGGAAAAAGCGGAAAGACACAGGCAGCTGTAGTTAAGGTAATGGCATCCTATCCCACATCTAGCCTGAAAGATATCAGTCCCGAAGACTTTGCAGGGTATGCGCATTATGAATGGGTTGAGGCACAGCTCCCAAAAATCCGGACGACCAACGAACTGGCGCCTGACATGGATAAGTATTATTCTTCGGTGATGGCCGAACTCCTGAAATCTCAGGATGAGAATACGGTCTGCTCTCCTCTGAATACATATATTGCCTTTGCCATGCTTGCGGAGGTTTCTGACGGCAATTCCCGAAAGCAGGTGCTGGATATGCTGGGGGCATCGGATATGGATGCCCTGCGGAAGAATGTGAAGGCTCTCTGGGAGAGCAATTATGCAGATACGCCTCTTCTAAAGAGCCTGCTCGGCAACTCAGTATGGCTGAACAGCTCCATAAATTACAACGAGGATACCCTAAAGCGGCTTGCTGATCAATACTATGCCTCCTCCTTCCAAGGAACTCCGGGCTCTGCGGAAATGGATGAGGAGCTTCGGAAATGGACAGATGAGCATACAGGGAAGCTTCTTACGGAGTATACTAAGGATATGTCTATGGATCCGCGAACCGCACTAGAGCTGGTATCTACCATTTACTACAAGGCACAGTGGGAGAAGCTCTTTGCTCCGGAACAAACCACAAAAGAAACCTTCCACGGCACAAAGGCAGATCAGACAGTAGACATGATGCATATGGAATCACAACTGACCTCCATTCAGACAGATAAATATACAGCGGTCAGCCTTCCGCTTACGTACAGTGGAGCCATGTATTTCTATCTGCCGAAAGAAGGGATGGATGTAAATGAACTGGTGGATGATCCTACTCTCCTCCAGGCACTGAGGGCGGATGCACGGGCCAGCCATCCGATGGTAAAGTTGTCAGTTCCGAAGTTCAAAGTCTCCGGAAAACAGGATCTCAGGGACATGCTTGGAAAACTTGGCGTAACAGATGTGTTGGATCCAGCAAAAGCAGATTTCACCGCTCTCACCAGTGACGCAAAAGATTTCTTTCTCAGCAAGGCAGATCATGCGGCAGTAGTTGAGATCGATGAGAATGGCGTTTCTGCGGCTGCCTACACGGATCTGGGGATCCTCGGAGCTGGGATGCCGCAGAAAACACTGGAATTTGTACTGGATCGCCCCTTCGTCTTTGTAGTCACAGGATGGGACGGATCGGTGCTCTTCACCGGAGTCGTGAGAAATATCGAATGATAAAATGAAGCTATATATCCGTATTTCTGATGAAATGAAAAGCGGCAGACAACCGGTGCATTCTCTTCACTGCTGATCATCTGCCGTTTTTCTTTTTCTGGGGCAATTCAAATCATGCCTAAAAATCTGAAGTTCTGACACGCAACGGACGCCGTTCGATTTTCTCCCGGCGCCCCGCTTGTTGGGGACTGATGTGCAACCAATCCTCCATATCCCAATAATCTATGCTTCCGTATATTACATATACTCCACAAATGTCGGAAACTTAATTATAATCGATCATTGTCTGATCAAACAAAAGCATTTTGCCGTCTATTGCATTGAGAATGACTTTAACGCCCAGCGTGTCTGTCCATGGCCCGCCTCTGCCTCCAAGGACAACCCCCCAGGCAGGTACATAGGTTACTTCCTGTTTACTTACTTCAGACGGAATGGGGTAGAAAATCAATTGAGCACTCGTGCAGGACAGTTCATACCCGGAGAGATTTGATACATCCAATCTCTCTGTCAATTGTTCACAAAACGATTCCATCAGCGTATCAAATGCCAGGATAAATGTTCCCTCCGCCAATTCCTCCACCGGCTCATCCCATATATACAGGTCACACGCCAGCACACCCGTGTTGATCACCCAAAACTCACCGGAATTTCCCGGATAATCATTTCTATCTGCTGATAATGTATTCTCTTCATACTCTTTAAATGACCGATGCGACGCGCAATAGCCCAGTTCATAACCATTTAGATACATTTTATCAGGGTTATCACAATCCGGGATAGTTTTGGTCACTTTTGAGTAATCGTAATCAGGATCTATTCCCTGTCTGAATACGAGCTGGTATGTCTCAGATCCATTCTCCAGTTCGATATCCTCCTCCCATAATGTGGTCCGTAGATACTGCCTTGCAAATGATCCGGCTTTATTACGAAGCTCAAAAAGATCAGCCTTTGTTTCATTGGAACGATCCGCCATAATATCATATATCATCCTCCCCCCAACTGTAAAACCGTTATATTGTGAAAAAGAAGATACATCTGTGCATTCAGGTCTGCCAATCATTTCGCCCGGATTCACAGGCCAAAAACAGATATCCTTTCTGCCCTTCTCCCGATCATATCCGATCAGCAACTGATACATAACATCCTGATACTGTCCCTGCCATAAATGGTACCATCCATTTTCCTCATCCAGCCAAAGCGGAAAATCATCAGATGGATAAGAAATTACCCCGTTCGGTTCCTTTACCGCCACTTCAGGATGATATGATATATACAGACTACTTGTCTTGTATGCGGCACGCGTCAGCTGACCATCATATTCACCCATTTTGCAGGTCAATTTCTCTGCTGTATCTCCGAAAAGGCCTCTGACCACTTCATCCTCATGCACATTATCCTCTGTAATCAACAATGAGCGGTAAGCCCTTAGTTGATCGATGGTATTTTGAATAGAGTTAATGCTGATTGAGATTGGAACATTTTCTATAGCAAAGTTTTTCTCCCAAACCGGCGTTCCGTCGGCATTCGTTTCAGGAACACGATTCATTAGCTCCGTATTGTCTTCATGTTCCGCATCTTTTTCTGTAGTCTGCTCAGCAGATGTCTTCCCGTAATCTGTGACTGTATCTGCCTGTTTGTCACAGCCTGATAGCGAAAAAATGATGCATAATGACAATACGATCCATTTATAATCTTTCCTGCGTAACATATTCTTTCCTCCCCGATGTCATGAAACATTATGCCTGTCATAATATGCCAAAATTTAGAACCTGCCTTTCCTGTCCAAATGGGGTCTTAGTTCCACTCCCCCACAGTACACTATAATCTATAAATGTATCCGAAATGTATCTATTCCGATGTTATTTTCAACAGATGTGGCTATTTTTTTACAGAACTCTACAGAAAGAATGATTGTTCAAGAAACCCTTGTTTTATGCGGGTTCTCGGACACTAAAACAGCCCGTCACGAACTGTGACGAGCCTTGTCAAAATATAGTGCGGGAGATGGGACTTTCACCATAATTCCTTTATTTACAAGGGATCCGGGAGATTTACAACTTAATGTACAACACCTGAACATGGACCATATTGCAGCACAATCCCCGTTCAATCGTATTTCTGCAACAACTTGTTTCAGTTTTATCTTCTATTCCTCTTCGCTAATACCTCTTCCAGTTTTTTAAAATCAAGGCATCTTCTTCTCAACGAGTTGTTTGCCTCATCCGTTGTGATCATCCGGTACAGTTTATTTGCTTTCCGAATCACTGCATCCTGATTTTTCTGGACCCAGTCAAGTTCCTTTGCACATAACAGTTTATATGCTTTCTCTGCTCCAGTGTCGGTTTTCTCAGGTTTTACATTCAATAACCGAATAAGCGTTTCATCAACCGGAATCATGTTGTTGAAATTCATAACACCTATCAATTTATCCCCATCGAAGATTCTTGTGAAATCCACATCATTCTTCATAATGTAATGCTTATCCTTTGGGTGATCCAGCGGAATACAGTATTTATGCTTATCACAAATCACTACAACCCCTACAAATGGCCGGTTGCTTTTGTGTATCTGCGGCGACACTGACTGAACACGATCATCCGCATTGTGTAAATCCCTTACATACTTCATATCTATCGAGTATAGCTTCAACTTGTTCTGCTTCATAATAACCTCATTTCTCTCGGATATAGAAAGAGGGCCGCACACTTATGTGCAGCCCCTTATCGTTCCCACTCACAGTAGGGTTCACTGCTTTTATCGTTCCCACTCACAGTAGGGTTCACTGCTTTTATCGTTCCCACTCACAGTAGGGTTCACTGCTTATAGCAAGTATATTTGAATAGAGCGCCTTTGTCAATCCGTTCTTGAAAATTTCATATGTTGAAAAACCCTTTCCCCGCTTCATCCATCCGATGTCCTGATCCTTACCCCGTTCATTGCCGCAATCTTATTTTCCCTCATGACACGGGTGTACAGATTGAGCGTGATCGAAATATCCTTATGCCCCATGATATCAGAAAGAATCTTGTAATCCTGTGGCCGCTGCTCTATGAATCGTGTGGCAAATGTGATCCGGAGCGCATGACAGGTAAAATACTCGATTCCTGCTTCCATGCAAATCCTCTTAATCTCCCGATTCACGGTATATTCCCTCAGTATCTCCCCTTCCGCAGATTGAAAAATCAATCCGGACCAGCCAAATCCGAAAAGCTTATTATTCAGTTCTCTCTGATCCATGATGATCCTCTTCAGCTGCGGCGTAAGCGGAATCTCTCTGATTCCGCTTTGAGTTTTTGCATTCTCACCAACCAGATACTGACCCACCTCATCCCGAGTGATGCTTCTTCTGACATGGATCGTATCATCGTCAATATCTGTCAGATACAACGCGCCTAATTCTCCTACCCGAAGCCCCGTCAGCAACATCATCTTAAAGCAGTTAAGATATACACTCCCTCTTTCCTCCGCAGCCCTCAGAAAGCGTACGGTTTCCTCTTCACTGAGTGCCCTGTGCTTTGTCTCACTGATGGGCTTGCCTTCCCTCTTCAACTGTTTTAATGCCTTGCAGGGATTCTTCGTTATTGTATCATCCAGTACCGCACTGGCAAAAACATGATTCAAATGTCCGAAGCAGATATTCAGATACTGCGGTGTCTTTCCTTTCTCCAGAAGAGTCTGACGGGCAAGTTCGATATCACGCCTGGTTATTTCCCGGATCTTCATCTTTCCGAACTGCTTTCCGCTCGGCAGGACTACTTCAGAAATGTTTCTGAACTGATATTTCTGCCCCCGGAGTGTGCTTTCACGGATCTCCGATCTTCGAATTTCTGTGAAATAATCATAGTAACCATCCAGTGTCGGATCCACGTACGACTCCTGCTGATTCTCAAGTTCCTGTTTCTTTTGATGAACCTTGTCATCAAGATCCCTCTGGTCTCTCCCGTATACATAGTATCTTTTTCCGTCAAATGTAAATGTCTTCACAAGATAGCCGTTGTGTCTTTTGGGTTTTGCCATTTTTTCTCGCCTCCCATAACTGTTTTTTTGTTGTGATCATTTCTTCATCAGCCTGCATATTCTTTTTCAACATGTTCAAAGAACCTGTCCGAATCGATACGGACTGCTCTTCCGATTGTCAGATAAGCTCCTGCTTCCTTAGCCAGGCGTACAACAGTCCCGCGACAGAGATTTGTGGCCTCGACCATCTGATCAACCGTACGATATTTTGCATCTGCGTGTCTGATCGGTTGTCTCATGATATTTCCTCCCTTCCCGGTATCGCAGTTTCATCCGTCATTGGGATTACCGTTTTTCTGAATGTGACGGAGCATAAGATAAACCGTCATGAACAATGTGTTTCGTTGTCCTTTGGCGTCTTCTCTCATATCCCAGTCAAAGAAAAACTTTAGTTTTAAACCCTCCGGAGGAAAAAAATCAAAAAATTGATACGCAAGCCGAAATGCATGCCTGCATGTATTATAGTATGCTGGCATGTACATTTCAATTAGAAACAGTTCACAAAAACATGCTGGCATACATCATGTTTTTTTGTTACAATCTGTAATATACCTTTCTATCAACCGACAGTTATCTTAAAGACACTACAAGAAATGAGGTCCCGACAAATGCAGGAAGAGAAAAAGTATTACACACCGGCGCGTGCCAAAGCCAATAAAAAATACATTTCCGAACTGGAAGCACTTACTGTCCGCGTCCCAAAAGGGCAAAGAGCATACTATCAGCA
>Ga0310690_10013327_pt1 | contig 10017 bp, 1 predicted proteins | sample AusTroGonzalo_MG_2_FD_207661 | JGI IMG/M metagenome (GOLD analysis project Ga0310690, IMG submission 207661) | Bovine rumen microbial communities from tropical cattle in Woodstock, Queensland, Australia - Gonzalo_04 (v2) (version 2) | ecosystem: Host-associated > Mammals > Digestive system >...
AGAGATGTTGGAGGGCGGTCATGGTTGGTCAATGGATATTGAATTATATGTACATTCGTCAATGGTGCCGACGTATAATCCTATCCTCGAATTCCTGGGTGGAGTGGGGAAGTGGGATGGTAAGCACGACTATATCGAGGAGTTTGCTAGTCGTCTGAAGACCAACTATGATCGTTGGCCGCATTTCTTTCACCGCTGGTTCCTGGCGATGGTGGCTCAGGCGCTGAACATGAGCCGCGACTATGGTAACTCGGTGGTGCCGCTGCTCATTGGCCCGCAGGCTCTGAAGAAGTCGAGCTTCTGTCGGAACATCCTGCCATACGCTCTTCGGGAGTATTATATGGATGACATAAAACTTGACAATTCTGAGCAGGTGGAACGCGTGCTGAGTCGTATGTGGCTGGTGAATATCGAGGAGTACAACGCAAAGACCGAGCGCGAGCAGGCCAAGATCAAACGCCTGCTGACGGAGAAGGATGTCCAGGTGCGGAAGATGCGTTCAGACCAGTACGTGATGAAACCCCGTCTCTGCTCATTCATCGCCACCACCAACGACCCGCAGCCGCTGACGGATCCCACGGGTTCGCGGCGCTACCTCTGTGTGGAGGTGACGGGCCAGGCGGATATGTCGGGCACCATCAACTACCGTCAGATGTACGCCCAGGCGCTGGCGGAACTGGAAAGGGGTGACATCTATTGGTTCACCAACGACGATGAGCAGGAGATTACCCGTCACAACCATCGCCACCAGTTGATGACGTCGGTGGACGAGATCCTGCTGAACAAGTATGAGCCGGCAGAGCGCCGTCGTGAGTTTTTTATGACTACCACCGACATTCAGAAGCATCTGCGCCAGTGTCTCCTGGCAGCCGATGTGCCCACCGTCCGCAAACTGGGCCTCGCCCTGAGGCGTCAGCACTATCCCACGGGATCTCAGGAAGGTGAGCATGGCTATTATCTCAAGTTGCGACACACCACCTAAGAGTTGCTTTCGGTGCAGGATAGGTGCAAGATAGGTGCAGGATGCGGTGCAGGAAAATCGCCGCATCCTGCCCTGTTTTAGGGCCACGGTACAGGAAAATCGCCGCATCCTGCCCTGTTTTAGGGCCACGGTGCAGGATGGAAGGATAAATTTCAAGTTTTTCCTATTACTAACCCCTATTTTGTCGCTTAATTGGCTTTTTTAAGAATTTTTTAACTAAAACATTTGTTATTCTCTTAAATAATCTCTACTTTTGCATCATATTATATAATATGAACGTGCAATGAAACGATATATTAACGACATATTGACCAAGATATTAACCCTGACACTCCTGCTGATCTCAGGAGCCAATGAGATGTGGGGACAGACGGACGGCTATTCGGGAATTTGGTATATCGCCAGTGAAATTGACTCATATGATGATGAAAAAAACCATTATGGTTCAAATAATAGTACAACTGCAACGCATTGTTATCTTGTGCCAGCAGAATATGATTCAGCTTCAGAGCTTGCCTATTATACAGCAGGAAATGCCGGGAAAACCAAACCTTATCTTACTACGTTTAAGACCAATCAGGATTTGAACTCCATCTGGATACTTAAAAAGACAGAAGATAACTATTATTATATTATTCATGCCTTGACGGGAAAGTATCTGGTCTATGCCATACCAACTACAAGTCAGAATGCTGCACAGACTCGAAGGGTCGTACATTTGGAAGCAAGCCCCAATTTGAATGATGTTAACACTAAATTTGCCGTAACGTATAGTAATAATTGTTATTACTTCTCACCATATGCATTATCAGGGCTTGAAGATAGCGATAATAAGTTTTTAAATGTCTGCACTCAAAACAGAAAACAATATTATGCCAGAAATAATAAAGATAACAGCGATGGTTTGATAGGTGTGTACAATGATACAGATAATGGTCATGTATATTTATCTAGATGGCACCTTGAAGATGCTTCATCGTCAACCGATTTGATTCCTACCATCAGTGATTTGGATGAAGAAACAAATATTTTCACCATCACCTCGCCAGCGGCTGCATTCTCTTCTTTCTGCTACACTACTGATGGAAATACTACGCCGACGTCGAGTGTAGGTACACCAAGTGACGGAACATCAATATCCCCCACTACAACTTGGCAAGTTCAGGCTGTTGGTGTTTTCGGTAATTTTGTCACTCCCGTAGCTGGTCCCAAAACCATCACCCCCATAATTCCAGTTACCCCCACCATTTCCTATAATAATACAACGGGGGAAGTGACAATATTTTCAGCTGAAGGTACGACTATTTATTACACTGTCTCAACCAGTGGCACTGAGCCCGATGACCCCACATCATCATTGTATGATGGAACTGGCTCGAATTCTATTACTATTTCCGGTGTAACAACTCCCACCATTTACAAGGCCATTGCCACTAAATCAGGGTTCCCAGATTCTGAAGTGGCTACACAGTCCATCGAGAAACTGGTCAGTCCTTCTTTATCTTTTGATGATGCTACTCAGAAGGTTAGTATAACAACAAATAGCACGGTGGAAGAAGTCGCAAACGTTTATACTATTGATGGAAATGATCCAACTCCCAGCTCGACAGAATACAGCGAGCCTATTTCTCTAACGGGAACGACTACCGTCATGGCAATGACTGTAAAGGAAGGATATATCAATTCTGATCCTGTTTCATTGGCCATTACAAAGTTGGCTTCTTCGCCATCCATCTCCGTATCGGGGAGTACTGTAACATTGGAGTACACTGAAGATAGCGAGGCAACCATCTATTACACCACAGATGGTATGACACCTACGCTACAGTCATCGTCATATACTGATCCTTTCTCTTTGGATGGAGACCAGAACTACACAGTCAAGGCTATTGCCACAAAAACTGGATTCCTCAATTCCGATGTGGCAGAGAAAATGGTGGATAATCGCACTTCCATATCTGCTCCAACCATCACATATACAGGCAATACTGTGACTATCACAGCAAGTGACCCTAGCGATGTGATCTATTACACTACAGACGGGAGTACTCCTACAACTTCCACAGAAACTCATTTTACCAGCTCAGGAACGTTCGATCTGGTTTATGGTAGTATTTATACTATTAAAGCCATTGCTTCAAATGGAGATATCACCTCGTCAGAAGTAACTGAGACTATTGACTTGACGGATTTTGGATACACAGGCATCTATTATTTTCAGAATAACGGCAATGGTGGAGAGTATTATATGTATCCTGTAGGTGGCACAAGTGCACTCGTCAAAACTGCCAAGAAAACGGATCAGGATGCTATTTGGAAAATAGAGATTGTGGGTGACTACTATCGTATCATCCATTATAAGGATGGGAAATATCTGGTGGCGAAGGATGTGGTTGATGGAACTATGCCCGACACAGAAACGGTTTCGCTCGTTCAGACAGATAGTCCAGGAGAAAACGCCCTGTTCGAGATTACCCGCGAAAGTGGCGACGAGTCGGACATCTTGCAACAGATTCTCCTTATCAGACCGAAAGCTGCAGCCAATGCTGATGGTCATATCTACCTTAATACTAGAAGTGGAAACAATGGCACTAACAAAATCGGCCTTTGGGATGCTTCCGGCAGTTCGTTGTGGAAACTGGCAAGGGTCCCCGCAAAACCCACTATCACAGTGAACGACATTAATGTAACCATATCGAGTGACTTAGATAAAGTCTATTATACTATAGACGGAACAACGCCTACCTCTTCTTCTACACAAGGGAAAAACGTCACCTTGGCTTATGGCCCCAGTTATACTGTTAAGGCCATTTGTATCTATCATGATAATATTTCTAATACGGATTGGACATCTGGAGTCGCCACAAGTAATACAATAAAGGTAGATCTTTTGAATCCCATCTTTACGCGCTCTGGCAATAATGTTAACATTACCAATAGTCAGGCTTCGGGCGTGACCTTCAGATATACTTTCAGTGATGATGGAACCGACCCGGTAAATCCTGTTCCTGGTGGTGCAGGAACTAATTACGAGTCTGCATTACCATTAACAGCCAATGCCCGTAATGTGTTTAAAGCCATCGCTTACAATGTTGTTGGTGAGACGACGTACACTTCTGATGTTATTACATTTATTGTTAATCTACGCGATGCGGTCGTTGTTAGTTCTTTGGCAGGTATCACCAGTGCAACAGGCAGTTACAAATTGGCCTCAGGTTTTAGTGCCACAGGAACTCCAAAAGAAGGTGATGTTGAGATAGGAACGAGTACCAATCCTTTCAAAGGAACGATTGATGGTAATCTTGTTGAGTTCGAACTCAATTCTCCACTGTTCGACTATGTACAGGATGCCACGATTAAGAATGTAATTATTAGCAAAGCTACTATTAATACAAGCGGTAATGCCGGAGCCATAGCCAATAATGCTTTGGGGTATACTCGTATTTACAATTGCGGCGTGTTGGCTACTGGTAGTACCGTGGAAAAGGATAATGACGGCTATGACCATATTTCTTCTTGTAGTAGTACCATAAAGGGTACCGGTTACGTAGGTGGTATCGTAGGATTTCTTGACGGCTATTCTCGTGTCATCAACTGTTTCAGTTACGCCAATGTTTCCGGAGGTAGTCATGTAGGCGGTATAGTAGGTTATAACAACGTTGCCACCACTGCTGGCAACCTCAAGACCATGGTGATGAATTGCATGTTCTATGGTGAAGTCAGTGGTTCTTCAATTGCTCCTATATACAATGGAGCGATGATTACCAACGATGGCGATGCCAATGGCGTTAATAACTTCAACTTCTTCCGTCTTGAGTCATCTTACATTAAAGACAGGACCATTACAAAAGTCTATAACTGTGCTCTCGGTGCAGAGACACGTTTCCTGCAACGCTTTGAATTCTTCCGTCATTTGCTCAACAGCAACCGTGAACTGGCTGCATGGTGGGCCACCGGCAACGCTGCGAACAAGAATGAGATGATGAAATGGGTGTTAGAGCCCAGCCAGATAGGATCCCCTAAACCTTATCCCATCCTTAAGGATCCTGGGTACTATGCTTCGGTGGTTAACTATACTCCCAGCACGACAACCTATGACGAAGCAAACCGTAACAAAGGATACAAACTCACCAGCGAGGGCGACGGTGGTGTGCTGCATGTCACCATTAGTATGGGGTCTGGTGGCGCCCATTTCTCTGCCCCGTCAGGTGCTGGCTTTAAGTCTGGTGTAGCAAGCAGTTTTGATCTCACCATCACCGATAAGGATTATGAACACTATAATTTTAACTACGGTAAGGTGCAATTGCCCTATTACAACGATTATTGTGATGGTAACTATACAGGAAACCGCGTAGTCACTGGCTGGAAAATTACTAGTATAACTGGTGGTACGGCTGGTAGTTATTCAACCGGAGCGGATGATGTTACCTTTACTAATGGAGAATTAACCGCCACACCTTATAATTTTGCCGATCGTAAATGTAAGAATAAGGACCTCTACTCCGTAAGTAACCGCGTTTTCAACCAGGGTGCCTATTGGGATGTACCCGAAGGGGTAACTGCCATCACCATCGAGCCTTATTGGGGCAAGGCAGTTTATCTGTCCGACGCATATTGGGATGTGACCTATAAGAATAGCAGCGCTGATGCAATGGCTACTGCCGCCAATGTCACCACCGTTGGTGGAGGTCAACATTATGAGAATGGTGTGTCTACTTTCAATGGCCAGACCGTTTTCACCTCTATGAGCAATGCTATCGCAAGTTCGGGTACAGCACTTTATTCGGGCACTAGTGGGACTGCGAGTCATACCGTTTATGATTATGCTGTGGTGCTTGTCGGTAATTATCATCATACTGCATCCATAGAAGCAGATAGTAAAAAGCCCTATACGGTTACTTCTGTCGACCTTGATGGCGACAATGAGCCAGACTATTCTCTTATGCTTCGTTTCAACAGCCGTATCGGTTTCCATCCCGTAAGATACGATTTCTTGAACCTGATAGGCCTCGGTATGGCTCAGAAGACCACTGGCGGTACAGGTTCCTACAATCTGGGTATTATGCAGCCCAAATATTGGTTCGAGGTGACCAACACAGCCCTTTTCCGTGTTACACAGTTTGAATATAGTCCCAGTGGTCGTGCAAAGAAGCCAATCATCCTTCAAGGAGGTGTTATTGAACAGTGGGTTACCCAACAACAGGATGCTGGCGATCTTGTAGAGTATTTCCATGTGGGCGGCAATGTGTGGTTCAAGGAGTTCCATCGAGGCAGTCACCAAGACAATACTGGGAAAAGTACTCCTCATCCGCCAGTATCGGTCACTGGTGGTGATTTCGATAAGTTCTACCTGACGGGTCTCTATCAGGCAGAGGCTGCTACATATGATGATAATGCTGAATGTTATATTAACGGCGGACGTTTCGGCATAGTGGCTGGCACGGGCATGGAAGGTTTGGGCTCTACTGAAGGTAAGGGTAATATTACCTGGCAGATTGACAATGCTGACATCACTGAATTCTATGGTGGTGGCATCAATGCTAAGAAACCAGCTATAGGCAATATTACTACGTTTATTTCTAATAGTCATGTTGACCGTTTCTGCGGTGGCCCCAAGTTTGGCGATATGACATCAGGAAAGACCGTTATCACCACGGCCACAGGTTGCACCTTCGGTACCTACTTCGGCGCTGGTTATGGAGGTAACTCTTATAGACGATATGCCCCAACGAATCAAAATGATGTAATGAATGCAAATCCAGGTTGGAACTCATGGATAAGTACCGAGTACAAACAGGAATACAATTCCGCATATAAAGATGTGTCTACAGAATTTGGCTACCAGTTCATACCCCAGTCAGGTAACACAAAAAATGTGGCTCGTCTGTTTGTTGAATTTGTTAGCTTCTCATTGGCAACCACGTACGATGTATCTTCCAAACTCACCAGTTGCACCATCAATGAGAACTTCTATGGTGGCGGCAGTCTTGGCAAGGTGGAGGGCCCTGTTACTTCTATCCTCACAGACTGCACAGTAAAGGGCAATGTGTTTGGGGCAGGCTATTCGGCTTCGACACCTACTGTTGAGTTGATGCCGAAATCCGGCTTTATCGACGAGCCTTATTACTACGAAGATCTAGGTACTTTTAAGAATGGTGTAATTCCATCAAAAGAAACTAGCCCTTCAACGACCACCTATCAGTGGGAACATGCTACTACTGTAAACTCTACGGCGACAGCCATCAATACAACAGATCAGATTCTCTACACCGAAGTGGATTTGTCCAAGTCTAATCTCGGATCGGTATCAGGGGCTGTAACCCTTACTCTTACAGGCAATACTAGGGTGGGAACGATGTTGCAAACTGTTAATCAAGAAACCAATGAAACAGTATCGTCACTTAAGGATGGCACTGGTAATGTGTATGGTGGCGGCGATTCTAGTTACGTATATAATAAGACCACCCCAAGCAATGCCTCTACCGTCGTCAATCTTGCTGGCAATACCGAGGTGTTTGGCAATGTCTTCGGTGGCGGTAACAACGGTGAGGTCAGTGGCAGCGCTACAGTGAATATTAAACAGAATGTTGAATAAAAGAGATTAAGGTATGACACGAGATAGGATCTACACCTTTACGAATGTTCTGAGGGCTGTGCTCGCAGCAACGATGATGTTGCTGACGGGGAGCAGTGCCTTGGCGCAACAGAATCCAGGTGTCAGGATCCATGGTAGTGTCTATGGCGGTGGTAACAATGCCGACGTGAAGGTCAGTACTTCTGTCAACATGCAAACCGGTACCGTGGATAAGAATGTCTACGGTGGCGGTAACCTGGGTTTTGTGGGAACATTTACATCTACCCTGAATACGACTACTAACAGCAAGGAGTATACATGGACTGTTGGTGGCGTCAGCAATGTGACTATCTCTGGCGGTACGGTAGGACCTGCGACACCTACCACTGAAAAACCTGGCAATGTGTTCGGAGCGGGCAGGGGCTCTAAAGATACTTACGAGTGTGAGCCTGCCATGGTGAAAGAAACACATGTCAACATCACTGCCGGTACAGTGAATGGTACTGTGTATGGTGGTGGTGAGTTAGGCCGCGTGGAAGGCAATACGGAAGTAACGATAGGAACATCTGGAGATACAGGAGAAGAGATAAAACCCACCATCAAAGGCAATGTGTTCGGTGCTGGTGCTGGTGTCGCGACACATGGCTACTCGGCATTGGTGCGTGGCAACTCTACTGTTTTCATTCAGGGTAAAGCGAGGGTTTCGGGCAATGTCTATGGCGGCGGTGAGATCGCATCGGTGGGAAGATTCAAAATCGTTAATTCGTTACCGACAGAACCGCTAAGTGGCGGTACATGTACCGTCACAATCCAAGGCAGTGCCAGTACAGGCGAAGTGTATGGTGCCTGTAAGGGCGTCACGCCTGATTATGAGCATAATGGCGGACATTGGACAAGTGATAATGATGCCCAGCCGCATACTTTTACAAGTCAGGAAGAATACCTTTCGTTCCTGAAGACGCTGGCTCTGACAAGTAATACCATAGTGAAAATCGACGGAAGTGCCACCGTGAATGGTTCTGTATATGGCGGTGGCCAGAGGGGTATTACCTTAGGTAAGGTGAAGGTCGATGTGACTGGTGGTACTGTGACCACTGATGTTTACGGCGGCGGTGCTCTGGCTGACACGAACACGGAGAACTGGCAGAATAGTACCTTATCTCCCTATCATGAGGTCACCGGACTCACGGTCGGAACGTCTGTCGTCACAGGCCTTTATACAGAGTCGACAGAGTCGAGCGGTACCTACACGGAAATCACAACTGCTAATACACCGGCAGCAGAAAACACCACCTATTATAGATTAACAGATACCAAGGTGAATCTTACTGGCGGTAATGTCCAAAGGAATGTCTATGGCGGTGGTCTTGGTGACGCCAATGTCGCTGCCAACGTCTATGGTCCTGTGACGGTTACTGTGACAGGAGGTAGCGCCAAAAATGTGTTTGGCTGTAATAATATCAATGGTACGCCTAAGAGTTCTGTGGAGGTGTTTATTAACGGTACGGCTGCCACAGTGGTAAATAGTGAAACCGGGGCGAAAACCTACGCCTTGGAGGGCGTGTATGGCGGCGGTAACCTGGCGCACTATGATCCGGTAAATCCTAATGCAAATTATCCTACGGTGACCGTTAATGGCTGTACCACGAGTATCCAGGATGTCTTCGGTGGCGGTAATGCTGCTGCGGTGCCTTATACCAGTGTGACGATCAATGGCGGTGATATCAACCGTGTCTTCGCTGGTGGTAACGGCACGACCGCGGCTGCCAATGTGGGTTACAAGAACAGTGCCGACGCTCCTAGCAGCGACAGCTACGGTGCAGGAACGACGAATGCTATCATCGCAGGCGGTACCATTAACCAAATCTATGGCGGTAGTAATAATAAAGGAACCGTGCGTGCGAGCGGTTCGCTGAGCATTGCCAAGAGTACGGGGGATGGGGCCTGTGACATGGTTATCGGCGATGTCTATGGTGGTGGTAACCAGGCTGCTGGTGCTGCCGTCGCCCTTTCCATCGGTTGTACGGGAGAGGGTGAAGGTGAAGGAATTACAAATGTGTATGGCGGTGCCAATCAGGCCAATGTCACGGGTAATATCGTACTGAATATTACCGAAGGTAAGATTGCGAATGTGTTCGGCGGTAATAATACCAGCGGTTCAATCAGCGGTACCATCACTGTGAACATCAATAAAGCAGACAATGCATGTGTATGGTATTTAGGCAACGTCTTTGGTGGCGGTAATCAGGCTGTTTATACTGCTCCTACGGCTACGGAAGAGAACACGACAGCACACAACTACCCACAGGTGAATATCCTTAACGGTGCCGTCAGCGGCGATGTGTTCGGCGGAGGATTGGGCGTGGCCAGTGACGCGACCAAGGGTGTTGTAAATGGAAATCCACAGGTCATTGTCAATGGCGCCAATGCATCAGTAGGCGGCGGTGTCTATGGCGGTGGC
>Ga0310690_10013328_pt1 | contig 10017 bp, 6 predicted proteins | sample AusTroGonzalo_MG_2_FD_207661 | JGI IMG/M metagenome (GOLD analysis project Ga0310690, IMG submission 207661) | Bovine rumen microbial communities from tropical cattle in Woodstock, Queensland, Australia - Gonzalo_04 (v2) (version 2) | ecosystem: Host-associated > Mammals > Digestive system >...
GAAATCAGAAAAAGAAGAATCTGATTCTGAGAAGGCAGCAGAAAAAAATTCTTCAATGCCAAAAGATAATGAAAGCAAAAACACAGAAGTTCAGCCGGAACACCATGAAAATATTATTCCGGCGCATAAAGAGAATATTGCGGCAGAAGAAAAGCTGACACTTGTAAAACCTGCTCCTCCGTCAATAAACCTGAAGCCTTCAACTGCAGAAAAGCCAGTTCCTCCGCCTCCGGCGCAGCCGAAAAAAATCCCGGTCAAAGAACACAAATATTCCAAAGATGACATAGTTGAAATAGGAATCTATCCTTATGAAGAAGATGGCAAAATGCGCCCTATAGAATGGCTGGTGCTGGAAACTTATAAGGATGGCACTGCCCTGCTTCTTAGCAAATACGGGCTTGATTCAAAGCCGTACAATACAGATTATGTGGATGTTGAATGGGCAAAATGCACATTGAGAGAATGGCTAAACAGGTCTTTTTTTAATACGGCATTTAGCGCAAGGGAGCAAACCGGCATAGTTGTTTCTGATAATGAAAACCAGGCTTATGACAATGGCAATGCCGTTCTTGCTGAAAGAAGCAAAGATAAGATTTTCCTTCTTAGCCATGAGGAAGCGGAAAGATATTTCAAAGGTGATGGCGCAAGGCGCGCGAAGCCTACGCCTTATGCGGTGCAGCGCGGCGCATATATAAATGGCAATGCTGGCTGGTGGTGGCTTCGCACGCAAGGCTTTAACCAGCATACGGCTGCTGCCGTAAGCCTTGAGGGAGCAATAAGCACTCAGGGCAGGCGCGTTAATTCAGACAGCGAAACTGTGCGCGCTGCCATGCGGTTTAACCTTAACCTGATTAAATAAGATTGCATGGCGGCTTCTCATTCCGCATATTATATAATATGAATATAATTATTATAGCATGAGCGCGAAATGAGAAGGGAACAGAGCGGAGCAGCGGACAATGATCCGGAAATATACATAGGCAATGCGGATAATGGCGCATTGCCTTCTTCTGCTTCCGCTGGCAGAACTGATGACATAAATAATGCTCTCTATTCCAGCCGCCTCAGAGATCTTAAAGCAGCATTAGCAGACAATCGTCTTTTAGAATATTATCAAACAGAAAAAAAGAAATTAGAAGAGCGTATTTCTCCTGAAGCCGAAGAAGCTTTAGGGGCTGAATATTGCGCCAAGGCCCGCGAAGACATTAGGGCATTGAAAGCCGCATTTCAACATCTGAAAAAAGATGAGCTTTCTTATTCTGCAATTCCTGTAAAAAAAGCAGAGACAAAGCCGGAGCATGCTCCAAGAAAAAAAACTGAACACCAAAACAAGAAGCGAAAAGAAGAAATAAAAAAAACATATTCTTCTTACGATAATGAAACAGAAAAATCCTGGAAATTTCTGTTAGCTGCAGCCCTGCTTGCTATCATTGTCTCCTCTTTTTTTGGACTTAAGAATTTCCTTGAAGAAAAAAGAAGCCTGGCATCTTCGGAAAAAAATGAAACCTCATACACTCATAAAACTGAAAAAAGCAGGGAGCCTGTTTATAATTATAGTTTAGATTCAGAGAAAAAAAAGAATAGAAATTCTCAGCCGTCTGGCAGGCCTCATGCCTTCCGCCCTGACGCAAAGCCTAAAGCAAGGCCAAAATCTAATGACTTCCTGCCAGACAGGGCGGAAAAAAGCAACAGCCATTCAAAAAACATAAATGCCCGCTCCGTCCAGCCGCAGCTTAGAGGAACCATAACTGTTTCATTTGGCAATTATCCTCAGAACTCCAAGGGAATGAAAAAAAACATAGAATGGATAGTGCTTGAGCATAACAAAAATGGAGAAGCTCTGCTTCTGTCAAAATACCTGCTAGAGGCAGGGCCTTTTAACAGGGAACAGCAGAATATCTCATGGAAGGATTCTTCTGTAAGACAATGGCTTAACAGCTCTTTTATTAATACTGCTTTCACCTCGGAAGAACAGCAGCTTATTTTGCAGTCTGAAATAAAAAATCAAGCATATTCATATTATTTCTCCGCAGAAGATGCAGTTTACTGGACTAAACTTTTAGGTGAGGATTTCACGTCTGCGGCTGGCAAAGACTTCAATACCAGCTCTTCTGACAGGACAAGAGACAAAATATTTTTATTGAGTGCGGCAGAAGCTGAAAAATATCTTAACAGGGAAAATTTGGCTGCGAGACCCACTGATTATGCTTTAACTTCAAAAGGAGGAAAGATAAAAATGAGTATGCCGGAATGCTCCAAGTCGGGATGCAGAAAAACAGAAATAACAGGCACATCCGGCTGGTGGCTGCGCACTTCCGCTACTGATTCTGATTATGCCATAATGGTTTATGGCAATAAGATTTTTCCCATAGGCAATAAGGTTTCATATTCCGGCAATGGGATAAGGCCGGCTTTAAGAATAAAAAATTTAAGCTTGCTCTCAATAACAGAATGAAGCTTTAGCTGTAAGGAGTTAAAGGACTTAAGGAAAAAGAAAATGTTTAGCAGAGAAATGAAAGCTGGCGATGCCTTCTATGACGGTTTTACAATAGTTACCTCAATTCCGGATCAGGAAATATATCCTGAACTGCATTCTCTAATTGATACAGGTGCAGAGCTTTATGTTCATAGCCCGAAATACAGGATAAAAATTATAAAACTGGCCGATAAGTTTTCTTCCGACGGAAAAGAAGCAGACATATACTATTCCGATGCTAAGCTGCCAGACGGAACTCCTTTATTGGCTAAAGTTTATAAGAAAATAAATGAAAGGCAAAAAGCCAAAATACAGCTTATGCTTTCCAAAGATGTTGATATACCTGGAATATGCTACCCTGTTTCATGGCTTTCGGCTCAGCCGGAGGAAGACAGCCCATGCCTTGGCATATTAATCCCGCAGGCTCCGGAAAATGCTAAACCGCTGGGAGGATATATTGCAGACATTTCTCTTTCAGCCAAGGAAAGGCTTGACATAGCTGTTGCCCTATTGAGGGGCTTTGCCGCCATAAGCAGAAAAAAGCTTCAAATAGCAGATTTCAATATGAATAATTTTCTGGTATCCGCAGACAGAAAAATTTATTTCATTGACACTGACAGCTGGCAGGCAGAAAATTTCCCATGCCCTGTGGCTTCGCCGGACATAATTTTTGACCATCCGTTTCGCATAGAGCAGGGATTTTGCAATTATTCTTCAGATTTGCGCAAGCCCCAGGAATACGCCTATGGCTTATGCGTTATGCTGTTCAAAACTCTTATCAATAGCGAGCCGTATAACACGAGGAGGGAAATCCCGTATGAGGATTGTTCTGACCCAACAGACATATTAGCCGGCAAACCTATATTCCGCAATGATAAATGGAGCTCCGATTATAGCGGCGAGATGTGGGCAGCATGTCCCGAACAGCTGCGAAAGCTTTTCTTTAATGTTTTTGATTCATCTGGCTTTTTTTTCTATAAGAAAAAAGAACTGTTTATGGAAGATATAATACGCTTCTTCCCTCCAATAAATTGAAATTTAAATATTAATGCTATGAAAAAAGAATTTATTTTAGATGATCTTAATTGCGGCGCAAAAAAAGCGCCAGTATGTCTTTGTCTTGATGTTTCAAGCGAGATGAAGCTGATATGGGATGATGATCTCATAAATGCCGCTAAGAAAATTGACGATGCTCATAAAAATGCTCTCTCACGCAGCAATGGAAGAGTTAAGCTTAAAGAGCTTATAAATAACTTTTATGATGAGCTTCCTTCTTCAGTGCGTAAAAAATACGGAAAGACAAAACAGGACATGCTTCAGAAGATTGAAAGCATAGACACTGGAATAAACCAAAGCAGGAAAGTGCTTAAAATTTTCTTTGAGACTTTGCGAAAAAAACAGCAGAAAGACATATCTGTTGAAGTATGCGTGATAACTTTTTCAGGCGGAAAGGCCTCAGTGCTTCTGCCTTTTGCCGGAAGGGAAAAATGGGATGATGAAAAGTGGCTGCGCGAGGCTAGCTCAAAATTTGCCCAGATTTCCTATGGAGATGAGAAAAAAAGCATGTTTATAGGCCTTGAGAAGGCTGCTGAAATGCTTAATGAGCGTTTTAAAAGCTATGAAAAAAACGTGCCTGCAGTAAGAGGAAGGCTGGTGCTTCTTACCCGTCCCACTAAATCCTCGGAAAGTCCTGGAGAAAAAATAAAAATAAAGCATGTGCTTGACAAAGATTTACTTAAATTCAAGATTATACCTGTGCTGCTAGGCAAGAATGAGGAACAGGTGTCAGGTTCCATAGATGGCCTAAAGTTCCCTGCGGGGACAAAATTCTTCAATGCCTCTGTAGAGCCTGATGCCCTAGAGAAAATCTTTGAAGCAATAAGCGTGAGCGTAAGCTCAAATAGTCCCGAAATACAGCTTTAATTGTTTATTGGTCTAAAATATGAAATGGAATTTTTCTAAGTGCGCTAAAGCTGGCAGCAGGCATATTGAAGCAGGAATCCCTTGCCAGGATATGGTCTATGCTTTCAAGAGAGGAAATTTTCACGCCGCCGCTCTTTCAGATGGCGCAGGTTCAGCTAAATTTGCCCATATCGGAGCGAATGAAACAGTTCATTTCATCTGCAAATGGCTTGAACATAATTTTGACAGCCTTTTTCCGCATGATACAGCTGAAACTTTTTATGATCCTGAAGTTATAAAAAAAAATTTTGCCATTAAGATGAAAACAGATTTGCAGCAGTCTTTGCAGAAGACTGCTGCAGACAGAAATATTCCTTTAGAAGAAATGGCCTGCACATTGCTGTTTGTGGCTGTGAAAGATGACAATTACATAGCAGGCCATGTGGGCGACGGCTTTATTGCGGCGCTTACAGGCAATTCTCCTGTCCCGGAAGTAATATCATATCCGCATAATGGAATTTTTTCAAATATAACTTTTTTTGTGACGGAAGAAGACATGGATATTCAGCTGGAATTAAAAACTGGCAGCATTTCCGGCGAAAATATCAAAAGTTTTGCATTAATGTCAGACGGAACAGCCGATGGCGCATGGAATCCAGCAAAAAACTCTTTTTTTAGCAGTTTCCCTGAATTTATGGAATATGTAAGCAGCCATCCCAAACTTGCGGAACAGGAAATGCGCCGTCTGCTTGATAAGATTTCCGAAGTATCCACTAGCGATGATTGCAGCCTTCTGATAATGGCTTGCGCAGGAAAAGAAAATGAATAAACAAGAGATTATGCACAATCTTGGCCTTGAAGAGCCTTGCGGCATTGCAGAAATTCTTAAGGCCATTGCTGAAATGATTGGCCTTGAAACAGATGGCCCTGTTTCTGCAAAACAAATTTCATGCGAACTGAAAAAACAAATATCGGAATGCCTGGAACAGCTTGAAAACTCAGCTGATTATGAAAAAGAAACCATTGAAGAAGAAATAAAACTCTACGAAGGCATGCTTTCTTTTATTAAAAATAAGGATAAATCTCAAGATAACATTGAGCAAAATGAACCTGAAATTGAAATAAAAAATGAAAAAGATGAGAGCGTGAAACTTGACTTTTCTGTTCCTCCAGCAGAAGAAGCATATAAGGCAGAAACTCATGCAGACAATTCATCAAAAATACCTGCAAACACCAAGAAACAGGATTTGGTAAAAAATATTAAGCCAAACAACACATATTCCTCGCAGCATAAGCCGGCCCGCCCCGCAATGAAAAAAATTTCAGACGCAAGGAGAAAAGAGGTTCAGTCACTATTTGAAAAGGTTTGCGGTAAAGACGAAAATGAAGCAAAACAAGCTCTTTATAAATTGTCAAAAGCTCTTGAGCCGTCAGAATATGAAAAAATATGCGAAGAAATAGAAAAAAAGGCTAAAGACATGGGCATTCCAAAGGAAGCCTGGTATATAGCAGGAGAAATAAGAAGCAGCCGAAAAGAAGCAGCAAAAGCAAAAGAAAATTATGAGAAGGCTTTGTCCATGGATGGAACTGCACATTTTCGCAGCTGCTACAGGCTTGCGCATTTGTACAGTTTCGGCGAGACTGACAACGGAACAGATCCAAATGACATACTTAAATTATATCTTGCTTCACAAAAAGGCCCTGAAATAATACCAGATTCATATCTGGAAGCAGCGTCATTATGTTTTGAGAGCAAGGATATAGATAACCTTGTAATGGCAAAAGAGCAGCTGGAGCTTTATCTCAAACACACACAAGGATTGGAGGAAGAGAAAACCAGAAGGATTGAGGCGGAGCGGAGGCTTGAGGAAATAAAGCTGCTGAACAAGGCTTCAAGGCCAGACGCTTCTCCCGAGGAAATTTACAAAGCAGCCATTTTTTATGCCAGCCTTGCAGAAAGAAAGGACATCCCTTTCATATTTCTCCGAAAGCAGGCTGAGTTTTTTGACAAAACTTTGGAATGGCTGGGTAAAGCAATAGAAAAGGCAAAAGGCAGGCAGAAGGAAGAATACCGCCGCTGCAGCCAGCTTTATGGCGAGGCAAAGACTCTGTTGGAAATAACTGGCAGGCAGCTTTCCCCTGAGGAAGAGTTCCGGCTGGGCAATATTTATTTTGGGCTTGGCTGCATTGAACAGGCTATTATTCACATGGAAAGGTCTGTTTCCGCAGGGTTTGGGCTGGAAGCAGATTCCCGCCTGAGATTTTTCCGCATATATGCTGTAGGCAAACCTGAAAATGCGCCCGCTAAGGCAGCAGAAGAACTGGCAGGTGAATACATAGCTATGAAAGACTATGATTCAGCTGAAAAGATCCTTTTGCGTCCCATTTTGCGGGAAAACATTTCAGCAAAAGAAATGCTGTTCAAAATTTATTATTCGCTTTCTCCAGATTTTGCAAAAGCGGAAAAGACTGGCTTAGAGCTTGCGGAACAAGAAAGGAAAAAAAATACGGGTTTTACTTTTCGCGAATCTTTAATAAGGCTTTATTGCCTAAACGGCAAGCATGCTGAGGCTATTCCTCTTTGTAAGGAAATGATTTCCGCGGGCAGTGTTCCGGCAATGTATGCTTATGCCTGTCTTTGTGAGCATAATGTTGCCGGTTCAGAGCCTGAAAAGGCAGCGGAATTATTTGAACAGGCGGCCAAACATGATCATCCTTCGGCAACATTCCATGTTTTCCGCATGAAACAGGCAAAAAAAGAAGTGCTGGCAGATGAAAGCCTTAAAGATGAAATGCTGAATTATCTCAATGACGCTGCCAGGGGAGGCTGTCTTGAAGCCTTATATCAGCGCGGCATTTATGAGCTGGAAGGGTATGAGCCTTTGAATATTAAGAAAAACGGCAAAAATTATGAAAAAGCCATGAAAGATCTTGAAGAGGCCGCAAGCAAAGGCTATGCCCCTGCCGCAGCAAGACTAATGAAGCTGGCGTTTGCAAAAAAAGAGCATATAAAAGCTTTTGAAATACTTAAGAATTACTGCTCTTTGCGCCAGAATCCGGAAGATCGCGAGCTTATTCCTGAAAATCTGAAAACATCTGACATTTCTGAAAAGACACAGGATAAGGATTTGGCCATGATGGTAGAAGCCCTAGGTTCCGGCCTTGGCAGAGACAGCAGGGAAGATCCGGTAGTTTCAGTAGCAGAGCTTTTGCTTTCCGGCGGAGAGGGAATAGATAAAAATATTTCTCTGGCCATTGAAATACTTACAGAATTTGCGGACCGGGGCAAAGAGAAGCCGGCCTCACTCCTCGGAGAAATTTATTATCTTGGCATACCGGAAAAAAAGATTGAGCCTTGGGAAGCGGCTTTCCAGCGCAAGGCTTATTTTTCTAGTGAACACCCTGTTGAAAAAAATATTGAAAAAGCAGAAAAATATCTGCTGATGTCAGATGATTCCTGGACACTCTATTATCGGGCATGCATTTGCCGCAATAGGGAAGAATGGAAGCAGGCAAAGGAATTGTTTGAAAGATCAGGCGTGGCTCCGGCAAAATATTTCCTTGGCGAATGTTATCAAAATGGACAAGGAGTAGGAAAATCTCTGGTTACAGCAAAAGGACATTATAGAGACGCTTCAGAAGCAGGCTTTGCTCCGGCAACGCTTATAATGGCTGATTTCGAGAAAGAAGAAGAGGACTACGAAGAAGCCATGCAGCTTTATCTTAAAGCTTTATTGCAAGGAAGCGTTGAAGCCGCAAGCCGCTTATCACAGCTAATAATCCAAAAAAAATATTCAGCAAAAAACATATTGGATATTTTCTCCGATGGCCTGCTTTCAAAACTGAAAAACCTTCTATTGCCTGATAGCGGCAGTCCGTTTGCAAATGCTGTTTTTAATTGTAATGAAAATAATGCAAATGACTGTGCATTATGGCTATGCGCTGTTTCAATTGAAAATTCCGGCGCAAAGGACAAAGACATTCTCTTGAAAAAAATTAAACAGAAAATTAGAGCTTCTTATTGGAAGGAAAAGAAGATTAGCAAAGGTTTATTTTAAATAATTAAATTTTTTTATGACAGAAGAAGAAAACAGAAAGATGGCGGAAATGGTTCAAAAAGCCCTTGCAAGATGGCGATTTGACGCTTACGGTTATGATTTGGATTCCATACTGAATGTTTACGAAAAGGACAGAGAAGAGCTTGGGAAAGAATATGTACAAGCTGCTGATGCCGGAGATTTTGACAAAAGAGATGAAATAGCCTCTGATATAGACACGCTTACTGCGGACATAAAAATAATAGGCCTTGGCTGGATTGAATATTTAAAAAATATTTCTTCGCATGAGGCCGCTATTGCCCTTGCTGCCATATATGAGAGAGGATATAAATTTGAAAACCTTGTAATTAATCCTAACCCGGAAAAAGCAAATGAGCTGCGCTTAAAGATAAAATCAACAGGACAGGCTTCTTTAAAGAAGAAAACAGCTTTTCAGGAAGCGCTTAAGAATTCTTCTCTTCCAGGGCTTGCCGGAGCAGAGGCAGAATATCATCTTTATCAGATGTACAGAAAAGGAGAGGGCTGCCAAAAGAATACTGAAAAAGCTTTAACATCTCTTATTGATGCCGCAAAAGCAGGCCTGCCAGAGGCAAACTTTGAGCTTGCGGAAAAACTGGAAAAAGGAGATGAGGAAATGCTTATAAGCCGCAATGAGGAAAAAGCCTATGAGCATTATGCAAAAGCCTCAATGTGTTTTTTTGAAAAGACAGATCTGGAATCTGAAGAAGGCAAGATGCTTGCATTAAGAGGAAATCCCGTGGCACAATATATATGTGCCAGAAAAATGCTTGCGCCGCAAAATATTGAATTGTCTGCGCTCATTGCGGAAATAGCAGCAGATGGCTGCGGAGGGGAAAATCGCAGATATTATAAGGCAAAAAGGGAAAAATACCTGTATAATTTTTTTCAGTCTTTTAAAAAATCTGTTGCTGAAACATCGGAAGCTGCTATAAATATGAATTCAGAAGAAAAGATGGAGATGCTGCAAATATTTAAAGAAATTCATGCCGATTTCTCCCAAAATATTGCCCCATATAAAGATTCCTTTACTTCTCAAGAAAAAAAAGTTGCAGCTTTCCTGGAAAAACTGGCCAGACAGGTTATTTCCGAAATGCAGATCAGTCAGCATTAAGCTAAGCAAATCGAAAAAATATGAAATCATACAATGTGTTAACTGGAAGGCAGAGAAAACTTATCCTTTTTTTTATATTTTTATTCGCCGTGCTTGTTTCTGCAATAATCATAAGATACAACTCTTTCAAACACCAGCAGCGGCTTTCCCAAACAAAAGAAGAACTTCATATATGCCTTTCCTGGAAGAAGAATCTCCAAAATATAAAAGGGAACTGTCTTGCTTCCGCTGAAAAGTACGGATATGGGGAAAAGGCATCTTTTTATGGCAGCAGCAAGCCTCTTTTTCCCGCATATAAGATGAGCATTGAAAATTGTATTTCTGATTTCTATGTCCTGAGAAAAAAATACTCTGACCGCACCAATAATAGCAGCGCAAGAACTGTTTATCTCGCCGCGGAAATGCTGGAAAAAGGAGATATAACTTCACACATCATTGATGATTACCTG
>Ga0310690_10013329_pt1 | contig 10016 bp, 8 predicted proteins | sample AusTroGonzalo_MG_2_FD_207661 | JGI IMG/M metagenome (GOLD analysis project Ga0310690, IMG submission 207661) | Bovine rumen microbial communities from tropical cattle in Woodstock, Queensland, Australia - Gonzalo_04 (v2) (version 2) | ecosystem: Host-associated > Mammals > Digestive system >...
ATGCTTCAAGAAAAAGCATTAAGGAATCAGGATGTTGTTGTTTGTGGGGCAGACCAGGTTATACGTCGTATTCCTGCAAAACAGGTAATAGCGGATAATCCTATTTTTCAAGATTAGGTAATCAAGGGCCATAGCCAAGAGCGCAAAAGAGGCACATTGCATAGATTCCGCCGATACCCCAAAGGAGTATCGGCGGATTTCTTTTTGCCGTCTTACAGTCGATTCCTCTCGTCGTTGCCTGCACCTGTACCACGATACTTCGAGTGGGTGGCGTTGAAGTTGTAGGAAAGGGTGAGGCCCACACATTGTGTATAGGTATAGACGTCTTGGGCTGTCAGACCAATGGCGTAATAGGTGTTCGTCTTGGTCTTGGCGGTGCGGAAGATGTCGTTGGCATAAAGCGTGGCTTTCAACTGTTCCTTCAGGAATGACATTTGCAGACGGGCGCTCACATTGAAGATGCTGCCACGATACATGAATCCCCAGTGGTTGCTGGTGGAATAGTTGACTTGCAGGAGAGCCTTGGTCATGGGGTTGACAACAAACCAGCTGTTCAGATTGAAGCGGAACTCGGGCTTGTTCAGTTTCTTTGCAACCCCGTACTTCTCGGCATCGAACATCTGCTGATAGTAGTGCAGCGTGGCTTGTGGTTGCCAGAAACCGAACTTTGGCGAGGCCACGAGGGTGGCATAGACGCGATCCTGATGGTCGAAGTTGTCAGGCTGGAAGATGGCTATCTCTTTCTCTTCATCGTAAACATTGCCGACATGGGTAAAGAAGTCTTTCTCGCGAGTAAAGCCTGTGGCGAAGTTCAGCCATGAGTAGGTCAGGTTGAAGTCGATGCTCTGACGTACCGAGGGGCGCAACAACGGGTTGCCACCTTCGTAAAGGATTCGGCTGTCGTAGATGATCATCGAAGACAGCATCTGATAGGGTGGGCGGGTGATGCGCTTGCTGTAACTCAGTTGTGCACCCCACTTATCCTTCTGCCAGGCTGCAGAGAGGTTGGGGAACCAATCGTTATAGGTACGGCTGGGCTCTGACTGCCACACGCCAAATGAGGTGTAATCGGCAGCTACGTGCTCAAAGCGTAAGCCAGCATTTAAGTTTACGGTTGACTGTTTACAGTTTACAGTCAGTTGGTATTCAGCAAAGCCAGCGATATTCTTTTCTTTCATCTCGTTATCGCTTTCTGGAATGATATTCTCCAGGTTTACGTTGCCTCCGCGACTCGTTGTACTTGTCGCCTCTGATCCTGCGCTGATCTCACCCTTCCAGACGGGATAGGTCAGCACCAGTTTGCCTGCTACCATCTTTCGGTCTTCGTTGGTCATGGTGGTGATGGTGCGATTGCCGTATTCCTGACTTGTTTCCTGCTGGCTGTTATTATCCTCAGATTCACGTCGCAAGACTGTGGCGTTCAGGTCAATGCCCAGTTTCCCTACCTTACCTACATAGTAGGTGTTCAGCTCCCATACGGGTTTGTCTTTTTCGCGGATATCCGTTGTCAGACGAACGTCGCCATCGAACGCTCCATTTTTCAGATAACGCTGTTGCATATCGGACGTGAAACGATTGTAGAGGTTGTTCTGCGATGAGAAACTCAGACCTATGGAATGGTCTGTGTTGAAGTCGTAACTCAGACCTGCCTGATATTGAATCTCTGTCCATGAACTTCTGACAGGCAGTTCTGCATGACCATTAAACAGGTCTTTGCTGATATGCAACTCTTGGTCGACATCTTCATCATTGCTGTAGTGGCCGTTGTCGAGTGCCACGTTGGCAAATGCCTCCAGTCCGCCAGTGCGATATTTCAGCGTCAGGTCGTCGTAGTTGTTCCACTTGTTGTTTCGCCAGGTCTGACTGGTCACCATCAGACTGAATCCGTCGCCTTGGGGCTTCAGCGTCTTGATAAGGATGACGGCATCCACCTCGGCATTATATTTCGCACCAGGGGCTGTGATCACATCGACACTCTTGATGTCAGAAGACTTCAGCTGCTTCAGGTCGCCCATGTCGCGTACCTTTTTATTATTAATATAGATCTCAGGCTCACCCTTGGCCAGCACCTCGAACTTCCCGTCTCGGCCTTGTACCATTGGAATCATCGACAACAGTTCGTCGGCATTGCCAATGTCATGGAGCAGCGAGTGCTGCACATCGACAGTCATACCACCCGTAGTCGGCTTGTACTGCGGAATCTCACCCTTGATCTCTACGCCTTTCACCATATAGGTCTCTGGTTGCAGGGTGATGGTGCCGATGTTACCCACGCTGACATCTCTGGTAACGGTCTTATAGCCGATATACGACACTTTCAGCGTAATGTGCTGGGCCTTACAGGGAATCACGAAGTCGCCATTCTCGTTGCTCACGCCACCATTGATGAAATCGACGTCATATAATGAGATATTGGCGAATTCGATGGGCTGTCCGCTTTCGTCCACGATGTGGCCAATCACCTTGGTATCCTCTTTCTGGGTACACTCGATGAAGATCTTATCGTCGTCGAAGGTCACCTTCATAGGATAGAAGCCGATGACCTCGCGGATGGCCTCGTTGATAGGCAGGTCGCTGAAATGGCTGGTGACGGTGAAGTCCTCCAGTTCGTCGTAGATGAAGTAGATGGTCTTGTCGCTGGTGGCGGCATTCAGGTCTTCGAGCACCTTCGATAATGACTCGTTCTGATAATGGCGACTTATTCGCTGAGCCTGGGCACTAAACGTCAGCCCACAGAGTAAAGCTGTGATGATATATTGTTTCATGTTGTGTGTTGGCTATGTTTATTCAATAATCAGTTTTTGGTTGTCGCGAGTGATGTGGATACGTTCGAACTTGTTGAACGTATCGATGATGTCGTCGAGGGCCTGCTTCTTATCCCATGTGAAGTAGAGGCGGATGTGCTTGCTGGCTTCCTTCTTATAGACGGGCTCCACCTGATAGAAAGTCGCCATATCGCTGAGAATGGTAGCCAGTTCAGCATCTTCGTAGACGATGGGCTTCATGTAAGTTGAGTCAGACTCTGCTTGTTGAGCGTTGACAGTTGAGGGCTGAGCGTTTGATGCCGTAACGGTCTGCACGTCCTGGGGCTTTTGCGAACTATTATTAATAAGGTGGATAGTGGCATAGGCGATGCCAGAGAGCATCAGCAGGCCGATGAACAACGCTGCGATCTTACGCCATGGTATTCTCTCACCTCTCACCTTTGTCTTCACATCTTTAAAATGCTCTGCCTCAAACTTTGTCCACTCCTCGTCGATGATGTCCGAAGTGTCGATATTGTCATCGTGGAGGGATTCTTGGGCGTACATCTGCCTAAGGAGCTGGTCCAGTTTGTCATTTGATTCCATAACCTAATGATTTAAAATGTTCCTTTAATTGTTGAAGCGACTGCGACAGATGGTTATGAACGGTGACCTCGCTGACCTGCAGCACATCGGCTATCTCGCGATACTTCAGTCCCTGCTGATAGCGCAGACGGAGAATCTGCTGCGAGAGCTTGGGCAGTTGGGAGTCGATGTAGTGGTAAAGCATCTGCAATCGTTCTTGTTCTGCCGTCTGTTCTGGCGTGATCATCTCTACCACGACGGCCTTCTGCATCTGCTGCTCTTTCTGCCTGTGCACCAGCAGATTGATACAGCGATTGCGGACGCTCGTCAGCAGATAGGTTTGGAGAGTCTCCGCTCTGAGATCGGTGCCGCTGTGGAGCAGATGGGCGAACACATCGCTCACCACATCCTTGCTTTCTGCGTCATCGCCCAGCATCTTCATTGCCAGCCGGAACATCCCGTCGTAATGACGTCTGAAAACCGTTTCGAATTCTCGCTTGCCAATCATCTGTTTCTTGCAGTCTTTTCTCTTAATACAATCGAACCCTCCGATTTCCTAAGCAAAGGTACAACTTTTTTTGTATTTTAGAAAAATATTCGTATATTTGTACCCAAATTCAACAATTAACGATAACTATATGAGAAAATTCCTATTGCTAATGGCCTTGCTATGGGGCAGCGTGTGCGGTTTTGCACAGACAAATAAGACTGTCGTGGGGGCTTATGTGGCTGCATGGTCGGATATTGTGCCTGACCCCAACGTGATGACTCACCTGTTCTATGCCTTCGGAGGGGTGAACGAGACGTTTGATGGCGTGACGATCAATCGTCCGGAGCGGCTTCAGATGATCGTCGGACTGAAAGCGCAGAACCCAGAGTTGAAGATTTTGCTCTCGGTAGGTGGTTGGAAGAGTGGACGGTTCAGTGAGATGGCTGCCACGCAGGCTTATCGTGAGGCGTTCGCCAAAGACTGCAAACGTATTGTCGATGAACTTGGTCTCGATGGTATCGACATAGACTGGGAATACCCTACGTCGGATGTAGCAGGCATCTCCTCGTCGCCTGATGATACGGATAACTTTACTCTGCTCATGATGGCACTTCGCCATCAGTTAGGTGAGGGGAGACTGTTGACAATGGCAACCGTTTGCGATGCGAAATATATCGACTTTAAGGCTTGTATGCCCTATGTGGATTTGGTGAATGTGATGGCCTACGACATGAGCGAACCTCAGGAAGCCCACCATGCCGCCCTCCATCGCTCGCCGATTGCGGGCTACTGCACAAGCGACGAAGCTGTAGATGCTCATCTGAAGGCTGGTGTGCCAAAGGACAAGCTGGTGATGGGCATCCCCTTTTACGGCAAAGGTCGTATGGATGATCCTGGCATCCGACAGTTCTTGGAAACGGGCACCCTGCCTGAGGGCTATCAGGACTGCTGGAGCGAGGAGGGTCAGGTGCCGTACGTCGTGAACGAGAAGGGCGAGTTCCTATGGGGCTATGAGAATGAACGATCGCTGACAGCCAAATGCCAGTATATCAAGGATAACGGCCTGCGTGGAGCCATGTATTGGGAATACAGCGTCGATACTCCGCAGGGGGATCGTCGGAACACCATTTGTCGAAACTTCATCACCCCATAAACAAAAAGCCCCGCTGATTGGCGGGGCTTAATCATTAGATCTCGAAATCGAGGCAGGAGCGCTGAACGGTGTAGGGACGTACCTTACCGTTAGCGACAGCCACGTGCTCGGGGTGGACGGCATAGCCCTTGAGGGCTTCTTCACTTTCGAGGGTGCTGTCGAGCATCACGTCGGCATTCGATGAGGCCAGACGACCATCGATGTGAACTTTCACGTCGAGCAGTCCGGGAACCTTACCTACCAAGCCTTCCAAACCTGCTTTAATACCTGCCTTGACGGCTTTCTTCTCCTCTTCGGAGAGTTCTGGATTCAGTGTCCAGAGAATAATGTGCTTAACCATAACTAAAATATTTGAGGGAGTTCAAAATGCATTCGTTTGCCTGTGACGGGGTGGACGAAAGAGATGGCCTGTGCTTGAAGATAGAGGCGATCGCTCTTCGTTCCGTATAGTTCATCGCCCTTGATAGGACAGCCTAAGCCCTGCTCATGGGCACAGTGCATGCGCAGTTGGTGGGTACGGCCTGTATGAGGCCAGAGGGCGAGGAGGTTGGGAGGGGAAAGGACACGATATTCCGTGATGGCCCGTTTGCCATGCTCGAAGTCGACCACTTGTCGAGGACGGTTCAGAGGATCGCTGAGCAAGGGCAGGTCGATGATGCCGTGTTCCTTGGCTGGTACACCCTCTACCACGGCAAGGTACTTCTTTTTGACGGTGTGATCCGTAAACTGTTTCTGTAAGGTCTGATAGATCTCTTGGTTTTTCGCCACGAGGAGAATGCCCGATGTTCCCATGTCCAGACGGTGGACGGGCAGGGATTCAGGCCATCGCTGTTGTGCCCATGTGGCGACAGAGTACTCTTCCGTTCGTCCTGGGATACTCAGCAGTCCTGCGGGTTTGTTGATGACAGCGATGGCGTCGTCTTCATAGACCACCTCAGGCACCAGATGAGGGAAGCCCACCTCCTCAGGATTGGGATCGATGTTGAGCCCCTGAAGCATCCAGGTGAGTACAGGCTTGCACTTGCCACTACAGGCAGGATAGAATTGTCCGTGGTGCCGGATCTCGGTCTTGGGAGAAGGCCCCCACCAGAACTCGGCCATGCAGACGGGCTTTAGATGATGCAGATAGGCATATTGCAGCAGTTTGGGTGCGCAGCAGTCGCCAGTGCCGCCTGGTGGCAGGGGGAATTTCCTACGGATACGGGGCGAAGAGTGGTAATCTTGCCAAATGTCCACGAGATCCTTCTCCTCGCCCTTTGCATTTAGCATACGATATTGGTGGAAGAGCCACAGTTGGAGATCCTGTGACATTTTTTTAGAGATGAGTGGTGAGAGGTGAGTAGTGAGAGAGATTTCACGCTCTCGGGTTTTGAAGTAGCCGTCAGGCTGTTGTGCATCGAAGACGGGTGGCACGAAATAGGACCAGTCGTTGCGACCTTCGAGCAGACCAGAGTAAGCAGCTAGAAAACCACCCTCCACCACCAACACTCCGAACATCTTGCCTTCGGAGGGATGGATATGCTCAATCTCCTGCTTCACTTCCTCTGCAGCCAACAGACACAACGGATGAGGCTCGTAGCAGAAGGGGTAGGTGAACCGCTCCGGCTTGTGGATATCAGTCGTGAGAGGATGCAGGGGCGATAACATATCGTCAGTGGTCAGCGTTGACGTTGAGGATGTCGAGGCATTTCTCCACAGGGATACCTTTGTTTCTGTCGGGGGTGTCCTTGTAGCGATCGATCATGCGGAATACGGTGTCCATAGCCGTGCGGGTAGAGACCTTCAGCGATTCGCCATTCAGAAGGTGACCGATGAGTACAGCCGAGAAGATGTCGCCTGTGCCATGGAACAGTCCTGGTATCTCGTGATACTCCAGATGGAAGTAACTGTCGTCGAAGTGGTTATAGCCAGCAACGGCATTCTGACCATCGATCTTACAACTTGTGATAAGGGCCGACTTACAGCCTATCTGGCGCAGTTTGTCGAGCAGATCGCCCGCTTCCTCCCAAGTGATGCCTTCCATGTGGATGGGAGTGCCAGTGAGATAGCAGGCCTCGGTATAGTTGGGGAAGGTGAGATGAGCCACGCTGACCATCTCACGCATCAGTTCTACTTGTCGCTCCGTCATGCCATTATATAGTCGTCCGCCATCGCCAAGGATGGGATCGACGAAGACGGTGGTGCCCTGAGCACCCTGTTCCTTGCAGTAGCCTGCCACGAGTTTGGCTTGCTCGTCACTGAACATCAGACCAGTGCAGACGGCATCGAACGAGAAGCCCAGTTGCTTCCATACGGGCAATGTGCCACGGATATATTCGGTGGTGTCCTGGATATTGAACTTCCCGTAGTCGAGTGTGTTCGACACCAGCGCCGTTGGCAGACTATAGGTGGGAATGCCGAGGTACGACAATATCGGCAGCATGGCACCCATGCCCACCTTGCCGTAGCCCACGACATCATTAATCAATAATATCTGTTTCATATCGGCTGCAAAGGTACGAAATAATTCATAATTCATAATTTATAATTCATAATTTTTATCGGCAGTAGCAAATTATTCACTTTTCACTCTTCACTTTTCACTCTTTTTTGTATCTTTGCCGAGAAATTATGGGAAATCAGCAAAATTCGCCAATCTTGGCTCTCCAACAACAACGGCTGCTGCTCCAGATGGAATATGCCGCAGAGAAGGAAGCCTTTCGCAAACAGACCGAGGAGATGGGTCTGCAACGGAAGGTGAAGCGTGGCGATGCCTGGTATCCCCTGAAGATGGGCAAGAGTTACTATAATTCGCTGAACCAGCTGGTGGTAGAGGTGTTCCGTCAGGGCGATGAGGAGATAGAACATAATTTTGAGTTCGGACGACCTGTGTGTTTCTTCAGCATCACGGGTGCCGACAAAGTTAAATACTTCAATTTTACTGCCACCGTGAGTTATGTCGATGGTGACCGTATGGTGGTGGCTGTGCCTGACAACGGCCAACTGATCGATGTGCAGGGGGCAGAGAACGTGGGCATCCAACTCTTCTTCGACGAGACCAGTTATAAGATGATGTTCGAGGCTCTCGACCGTGTCATTCGGGCGAAAGGACGCTTAGGCTATCTGAGGGATTTGTTTTACTCAAGGAGTCAGGAGGCAGAGACTTTCTCTTTTGCGCCCATGCACTTTCCTTATTTGAATAAGACTCAGGAAGAGGCTGTCAACAAGGTGCTGTGGGCGAAAGATGTGGCCGTTGTGCATGGGCCTCCAGGAACGGGCAAGACCACCACCCTCGTCGAGGCTATCTATGAGACGCTGCGTCGTGAGAACCAGGTGCTGGTTTGTGCACAGAGTAACATGGCTGTCGATTGGATCTCCGAGAAACTGGTGGATCGTGGCGTCAACGTGCTGCGAATAGGCAATCCGACACGTGTGAACGACAAGATGCTCTCCTTCACCTACGAACGGCGTTTCGAGGCTCATCCCGATTATGAATTGCTTTGGGCCATCCGTAAAGCCATCCGTGACCTGCGTGCCCATCGGAAACGGGGTGACGAGAAATACCACCAGAAGTTGGAACGTCTGAAAGAACGGGCTACGGAATTGGAAGTGCGTATCAACGCACAACTCTTTGGCGAGGCCCGTGTCATCGCTTCGACGCTCGTTGGTTCTGCCAATCGTCTGTTGGAGGGACAGAAGTTTGGTACATTGTTTATCGACGAGGCTGCTCAGGCTTTAGAAGCAGCCTGCTGGATTCCCATCCGACGGGTGTCGAGGGTGATCTTTGCTGGCGACCATTGTCAGCTACCACCGACTGTCAAGAGTTATGCCGCCCTGAAGGCTGGTCTGGACAAGACGCTTATGGAACGTATTGTGGAGAACAAACCCGAGGTGGTTACCTTGTTAAAGATGCAGTATCGCATGAACGAGGAGATCATGCGCTTCTCGTCAGACTGGTTCTATGGCAACCAGGTGGAGAGTGCCCCGGAAGTCAAATACCGTAGCATCCTTGATCTTGATATCCCCATGACATGGGTGGATACCAGTCAGTTTGCCGTTGAGGGGTTGCAGTTTACGGAGGAATTTGTGGGCGAGAGTTTCGGACGTATTAACAAGGCCGAAGCAGAACTGACGCTCCTTGTGCTCGAACAATACTTCCAGAAGATCGGCAAGCAACGTATTCTTGACGAGCGCCTCGATGTGGGTATCATCTCGCCTTACCGTGCCCAGGTACAGTATTTGCGCCGCCTGCTGAAGAAACGTGAGTTCTTCAAGCCTTATCGCAGTCTGATCAGCGTGAACACCGTCGACGGCTTCCAGGGCCAGGAGCGTGATATTATACTGATTTCTCTGGTCCGAGCCAACGATGAAGGACAGATCGGCTTCCTCCGAGACCTGCGTCGTATGAACGTCGCCATCACCCGAGCCCGTATGAAACTGATCATCCTGGGTGATGCCTCTACGATGACCCGTCACCCCTTCTATAAACGCCTCTACGACTATATCGAGGCTCTCTGATAGCGCTATCGTCGCGATTTAACTCCTTTTAACTCCCATCACTACTTTAACTCCACAAAACTTTGTAACTTTGCACCGGTTAGAATGTCATATAGCAATGGTTGAAATCAAGAAAGTAACCACAAAAAAAGAACTCCGACAGTTCGTGCAGTTCTATTATGACCTTTATCGCGACAACAAATGTGCCGTGCCTTTCCTCTTTTTTGACGAGATGGCTACGCTCGACCGTCAGAAGAATCCTTCGTTCGATTACTGTGAAGCCGACTATTTCCTGGCCTATCAGGATGGAAAAGTTGTGGGACGTGTCGCAGCGATTATCAATCGTCGTGCCAACGAGCGCTGGAACAGTAGTCAGGTGCGCTTCGGATGGTTCGACTTTGTCGATAACCCCGAGGTGTCGTCAGCTCTGCTGAAGACCGTTGAGGACTGGGGCCGTGAGCGTGGCATGACAGAGATGATTGGTCCGATGGGCTTCATCGATACGGATCGTGAGGGCATGTTGGTGGAGGGTTTCGACGAACTGGCCTCTATGTACATCAACTACAAC
>Ga0310690_10013330_pt1 | contig 10016 bp, 5 predicted proteins | sample AusTroGonzalo_MG_2_FD_207661 | JGI IMG/M metagenome (GOLD analysis project Ga0310690, IMG submission 207661) | Bovine rumen microbial communities from tropical cattle in Woodstock, Queensland, Australia - Gonzalo_04 (v2) (version 2) | ecosystem: Host-associated > Mammals > Digestive system >...
CCGCCGAATACCATGTAGGCGGAAGCGATGTCCTTGCGATCCATGACAAGCCCCTCCGCATTGACGTACGCCTCGCACTCCGCCAACGTGAACGGTTCAAGGTATATCGTCCTGTTAGCCCGATTGAAGAGCCCGCCCTTGTTCTGGAGAACCTTTTTCGACATCCATGCCGCCGCACTGCCGCAAACGACCATAACCACGTCCTTCCTGGCGCTCGCCCACCCGTTCCAGAACCCCTCCACCGCATTGATGAAGCCCGAGTTACGCGTATCCATCCACGGAAGCTCGTCAATGAACACTGTCTTTCGCCCATCCTTGCTTTCAGTGATGGCGTCTTTAAGCAGTTCAAATGCCTCAGACCAGTTCGACGGCATCCTGCAATCGGCGTTCCATTGACGCTTAAGGGAGTTCCAGAATTCTGACAACTGCTCACGATAGCCGCCCCTTTCAAGCCCCGTATGCGTGAAAGTGAACCGATAGTCGAAAGCCTCACGAACAAGAAACGTCTTACCAACACGCCTGCGCCCATATACGACGATCAGCCGAGACCTGTCAGCCTCAACGCAGTCGCGTATCACACCGAGTTCTTTCGTTCTGCCTATCATCATTGCCCTCCCATCTTTCAATCGCACTAAATGATACCACACTTCGGCGATTTAGTCAATACGACCGCTTCAATGTCTCTAAATCTACATTTGCAGGCCAGATTTAGAGAAATTGAATCCGTTGAGAAATTTGCAATTTGCAAGTACCACTTGCAAATTGCAAGAGCGTTCCCTGACAATGCATCTTGCAACTTCTAAACCTCGGGCCATACATAGTAGCCAACTGGCTAGTCGGCGGAGGATGAGATTTATTGTATAATACCGACTGCATGATTTTCGCTTTTGCCATTCTCGCGGCAATGACGCGGATGTGCGACCTCGCAGAGGCCGTCAGGACGGACACTCCGCCGCCCTGCCGCGAATTCTGCGTTACGGGAACGGTCTCATACGTCCTCGTATACCACGAGAACCTGTGCCATGTTCTGGCGGAGGAGAACGGCGTCGGCGTCGACATAATCGGCTCGTTCGCCACTCCTCCGATTCCCGTCCCGGGCGATGTCGTCCGTTTCGACGGCTCCTTGGCACCTAGAGTCGCCAACAGCATACAACCAGAATTCAAGAAACTCGAAATTCTCGGCCATGTGGATCCACCTGCGCCCGTAGAAGGATCGTCAACGGAAATAATGAGCGGCCGCCACGACTTCCGCCGCGCACTGCTCGTCGGGGAGCTGCGTGACGTCGAACCGAGCGGTTCCGATCCCTGTTGGAACTATCTATCGATAATAAGCGGCAAGCACCAGTACTATGCGCCGATCCCCGTGCGCGGCGCAAGTCTCAAGGACCTTGAATCACTGATAGGCTCTACCGTGCAGCTGGACGGCTTCCCCGATTCCCACAACTGCTCATACAGGTTCCTCGACGAACGACGTTTCCTAGTCGCCGGAAAAGACAGCATTAAAGTCCTCAACCCTCCACCGGAGGACCCTTTCGTCGCAGCACCTCCAGTCGCCAACCTCCACCGTCTCGCGCCGGAAACGATTTCCCGTCTGGGACGCCACAAGACCGACGGACACATCATCACGGTCTGGCAGAAGCGCAACGCACTGCTGAAAATGCGCGAAGGGCGCATCGCCGCCATAACCGCTTCAGAGCCAATATCCATGAGACGCGGAGAGAACGCAGAGGTAATCGGATACCCTTCTACGGATGGTTTTACGCTTCGCCTGTCCCGCGCCATCATGAGACCGGCAGACGGCGGTGCATTCGTCGAGCCGCAGTTCGTTGCGCTAAGCGAAGACGACATAGCGAACCGCATTTCAGACGACTTTCTCGGGAAGAGTTCCCTGCAAGGCCGCAACGTCCAACTCTGTGGAACAGTATTTGACTTCGGCAATAGGCAGCGCGACGAGGGCACCTTCCTCATCTCCATCGCCGGGCGACTGCTCGAAATAGACTTCTCGTCCGCGCCGGAGGCGGCCGGCAGAATCGAGACCGGCTGCCGCGTCCAGGTGACAGGCACCTGCGTTCTTGACACGGAGAACTGGGCGACGTTTTCGTCCGGCGCGCAACTCGACGGGATTCGCGTCGTAGTCAACCATGCAGCCGACTTGAAAATCGTCGCCTATCCGCCATGGTGGACGCCCGCCAGGCTTACGGCCGTAGTCGCGATCCTCGCGCTGACGCTTTGCGCGATACTCGTATGGAACAGGATGCTCCACCGGCTTTCCGAGAAACGCGGCCGCGAACTCTTCCGGGAGCGCACGGCGAGCGCACTCGCAGAGCTCAAGACGGCCGAGCGGACGCGCCTCGCGGCGGAGATACACGACTCCATATCGCAGATACTGACAGGCGCGGCGATGCAGCTCGACGCCGGAGAGACTGGCGCGGCCAAGCGCATACTCGCCTCGTGCCGCAGGGAGCTGAGGTGCTGCCTCTGGGACCTGCGAAGCCACGCGCTTGACGCAGAGGACTTTGCAGACGCCGTGCGCGAGACGCTCGCCCCCCACCTTGGCGGCATCAACGCCGTGGTGGACTTCGAAATACCCTCCGCAAAGCTGTCCGAGGCGCTGCGCCACGCGGCGCTCGCCATCATACGGGAGGCGACCGTAAACGCCGTCCGGCACGGACGCGCGGGAACCATCGCCATATCGGGCGAACTCGACGGACACCGCCTCTCCTTCACGGTCGTAGACGACGGCAGGGGCTTCGACCCAGAGAACGCCAAGGGAACCGGCGAAGGGCACTTCGGCCTCATCGGCATGCGCGAAAGGGTCAAGACTTTCAACGGCACGATCAAGATCACGAGTTCTCCCGGCAACGGAACGGAAATATCGGTCGTCCTGGAGGACGCAAAGGACGGCACGGACGAGTCAGAAAGGCAGGAATCCTGAAATGAAGGCGAAACGAGGCAAGATAGGCATCCTCTTCGCAGACGACCACCAGATCGTACGCGAGGGGTTCGTCAGGCTGGTCGGCCGGGAAGCTGACATGAAGATCGTAGGAGAGGCGGAGAACGGCCTAGAAGCCGTCCGCCTCGCCATCGAGCTGAAGCCCGACGTGACCGTGCTCGACCTCAGGATGCCGCTCAAGGACGGCGCGACGGCGGCGGCGGAGATACTTGCCGCGAATCCCGACGCAAAGATAATGATGCTTACCTCGTTCGCCACGGCTGCGGAAGTCAAGGTCGCGCTTGACGCAGGGGTACTCGGCGCCGTCGTCAAGGACTCGTCGAGCGAAACGCTCATAGAGGCGATTCGCGCGACTGCCCGCGGAGAGAAGTTCATATCGCGGGAGATCGCCGACACACTCGCCGAGCAGCGGCTCGCGCCCGCCATATCGGACCGTCAGAAGGACATCCTGCGTCTTGTGGCAAAGGGATTCAACAACGACGAAATCGCCGAGCGCATCGGCATAACCCGCCACGGCGTAAAGGCGCACCTCGCCATCGTCTTCGAACGACTCGGGGCGTCATCCCGCACGGAGGCGACGTCAATCGCGCTATCGCTCGGGCTCATCTAGCGCGCCCGCCCTTTAGCACAAGCCTCGACACCGCGAAGTGCGCGGCGACGAGGACGAGCGCCCCCGCAACGACGAACGGGAGGTTGGCGGCAGCCATCTCCTTGCCCTTCACGCAAAGCTCGAGATACGTGATGTCGGCGGTAGAGCGGCCAATCGCAAAGCCTGTCGCGGCTAGTATAGCCGTCCAGATGCCCGCGCCCAGGGCCGTAAAGAGCGTAAACGAGCCGAGCGGCATGCGCGAGATTCCGGCGGGAATCGATATGAGCTGGCGTATCGCGGGGATCATGCGGCAGACGAACGTCGTCGCCGCACCGTAGCGGTTAAAGACTTCGCACGCCCTTTCGAGCGCCGCCGGCTTAAGGAAGAACCACTTGCCGTGCCGCTCGAGGAACGGCTTGCCGACCCATAGCGCAAGGAAGTAGTTGACGTACGCGCCAGCCAGGGAACCCGCTACCCCCACGACAAGCGCGGCAAGCACAGCGGGGACAGGCCCTCCCAGCCCGAGTTCGCCGCGCGCGGCGAGGAACCCTGCGGGAATCATCACCACCTCGGACGGAAACGGCACGAAGCTCGACTCCACCGCCATGAAGACGAAAACGAACACAAGTCCCCACGTGGGCGCGAGCGCGGCGACGGCGTCGAGGTGGGAGGCGATCGTTTCAAGCATGGTTCTCCTTTCAGGCGCGCGGATGGGTTCGCGCGACGGCGTCCTTAAGACGCTCTACCGACACGTGGGTGTATATCTGAGTTGTCGAAAGCGACGCGTGCCCGAGCATCTCCTGCACCGAGCGGAGGTCTGCCCCCGCGTCCAGAAGATGCGTGGCAAAGCTGTGTCGCAGTTTGTGCGGCGTGAGGTCGGTCGGGAGGCCAGCCTCGGCCAAGTACACCTTCATGCGCCGCTGCATGAGGCGCGGCGACACACGGCGCCGCGTAGGCGAGAGGAACGCGTCCGCGCCGTCCGCCGAAAGTTCCGTGCCGAGCGCGCCAGCCTCCTCGCGAAGCCTCGAGAGGGCGGCGAGAGCGGGCCGCCCTAGTATGACAAGCCTCTCCTTCGAGCCCTTGCCCGTCACGATGAGCGTGCCGCGCCCGAAGTCTATCTCGCCCCACTTTACGGCCGCCATCTCGCTGATGCGGCATCCAGTCGAATAGAGCGCCTCGAAGAAGGCCGAGTCGCGGCAGGCCGAGTATGCGTCGAGCGTTCCGGCCTTCAGGTCTTCCATCGGGCGCGCGAGAAACCTCGTTACGTCCTCTACGGAAAGCGACTTCGGAAGCCGCTTCGCCTTGCGCGGGCCGTGCAGGAGCCCGAACGGGTTGTCGAGCAGAACGCCCTCACGCTGGAGGAAGCGGCAGAACGTGCGCGCCGCCGCAAGCTTCCGCCTGACGGTAGTCGCCTCCGCCCCAGACTTCGTGAACTCCACGAGGAAGTTACGCGCATCGGCCTCGTTCAGCTGCGACCAGTCGTACGGCGGCTCGGCGTCGACGCCGAACTTCGCCGCGACGAGCTGCGAAAGATCCTGCAGGTAGCCGACGCGCGTGTTCTCGGCGACGTTCCGCTCCGCAAGGAGATGCCTCGCAAACGCGTCGATGCGCGGATCGGCGGCAGCGTGCCTGTTAGGACTTGGCGGCATTCTCCTGGGCGAGACCTAGGTCGGCCATCCTCTTGTCGTAGTCGGGGATCTGCTCGCTGTACACGGCCAGCACGCGCTTCAGCGCTGCGACCTGCCTCGCCGACAGCGAATGCCTGCGGGCGAACTGGTCGGAAAGCGACTTGATGAACAGCTCGTCGTCATATACCTTCTTGCCGCGCTTGGCCTTCGGCCGCCATTCCGTTATGCCCTTGGCGAGATCGAGAAGCCCCGCCGTCTGCGGATCGTCGGACACCTGCGCGAAGCCGCCCGCCACAAAGCCGGAGAGCCGCTCGCGGACGGCGTCGGCGTCATCCAGCGCGCCTGCGTTGTCGCCGACGGACTTCGCCAGGATCGCGAACTGCTTCATCGAAAGCGGCTTGCCCGAGTCATGCTGCTCGCGCAGCGACTTGAGGAACGGATTGGCGTCCATGCCGCCGATGCGGTCCATGGTGTCGAAGCAGAACTTCACGAGGTCTGGGTCGGCAGTGGGCGCCGCCGCAGGCCCCGTGCCGAGGCCGACTTCGCGCAGGCGCTTCTGCGCGTCGGGTATCTGGTCGGCGTAGACTGCGACCATGCGCACGAGGAACGCGAGCTGCCTGGCGGAGAGCGGGCGCGCCGCCTCGGCCGCCTGCTGCTTGACGCTCTCTACGAACGCCTTGTCGTCGTACACGCGCTTGCCGACCTTCTTGGCCGGCTTCCACGTCTTTACCTGATCGAGAAGCGCAAAGACGACGTCGAACTTCGCAGGGTCCGGCGGAGGCTCCGGCGGAGGCATCGACTTGAGGAATGCGTCGTAGAACTCGCTAAGCATCTGGTTCATCGGCTCGCCGCCCGACTCGACCTTGTCGAGCTCGGCCTCCATTTTCGCCGTGTAGCCGACGCTGAAGAGGGAGTCCATGTTCTTGACGAGCCAGTCGCAGACGAGGAACCCGCGCTCGAGCGGAATGAGCTTCCTCTTCTCGGTCTTGGCGTACTCGCGCGTCTTCAGCGTCTCGATCGTCGCGGCATACGTCGACGGGCGGCCGACGCCGTTTTCCTCGAGCGCCTTGATGAGCGAAGCCTCGGAATAGTGAGACGGGCCCTTCGTCTGCTTCTCGTCTGATATCCAGCGGACCGCGTCCAGCTCGTCGCCCGGCCCGACGTCGGGGATGTACGCGACCTCGTCCGTGTCCTCGTCCTCCTCGTCGTCTTTGTCCTTGGCCCTCTTCTTGAGCGACAGCTTCATCACCTTGAGGAAGCCTTCGAAGTCGATCGTCGTCGCAGACGCCGTGAACAGGTAGTCGTGCGCGAGCCCGGGCTTGCTGGCGGAAATCGAGACCGTCGTCACCGTGGTCTTGGCGTCCGCCATCTGCGAGGCGACGAAGCGCCGCCACACGAGGTCGTAGAGCTTGAGCTCTGCGGCGTCCATACCCGCCTCGGCCGCACGCGCCGGCGTCAGCTCGACGTCCGTCGGGCGTATCGCCTCGTGGGCCTCCTGCGCACCGCCCTTCGACTTGAAGAAGTTCGGCTTCTCGGGGTAGAACTCGGGCCCCCACGTGCGCTCGATGCAGGCCTTCGCCGCGGCGCGCGCCTGCTCCGACACGTTGACGGAGTCGGTTCGCATGTATGTGATGCGCCCTTCCTCGTACAGCGACTGCGCAAGCTTCATCGTCTTCCCCGGCGAGAAGGAGAGCACGCTAGACGCCGCCTGCTGCAGCGTCGAAGTCGTGAACGGCGGCAGCGTGTGCCGCGTCTTCGGCTGCGACTTGCGGTCGACAACCTCGAGCCCCGCGTCGGCAAGGTCGAGAAGCACGTTGTTCGCGACGTCGCGGCTGCGGATGTCGGGCTTCTTGCCGTCGAAGCGCGCGAGGCGCGCGACGAACGACGCGGTGTCGCCGGGCTTCTTGGCCTCCACGCCGAGAAGGAAGTACGTCTCGGGCTTGAACGCGTCAATCTCGCGCTGGCGCTCGACTAGCAGGCGGAGCGCGACGGACTGCACGCGGCCGGCCGACAGCGAGCGGTTGTTTGGGCAGTTCACGTTCTTCCACAGCATCGGCGAGACCTTGTAGCCGACAAGCCGGTCGAGTATGCGCCGCGCCTGCTGGGCGTCGACGAGCGGCATGTCGATGTCGCGCGGCTCCGCGACGGCCTTGAGCACGGCGGACTTCGTTATCTCGTTGTAGGTGACGCGGCGGAACGGCCGGTCCCCGGCGACGGGGCCGAGCACCTCCTTGAGATGCCACGCTATCGCCTCCCCCTCGCGGTCGGGATCGCTCGCGAGGTATATCTCGCCTGCGCCCTTGACGGCCGTCTTGAGCTCGCCTACGACCTTGTCCTTGCCCTCCGAGACGACGTAAGTCGGCATGAACTCCCACTTGCCAGGGGCCTTCTCGACGATCTTGATCGCGCCAGACTCCTTGGGCAGGTCGCGGACGTGCCCGACCGACGACTTCACGGCGAATTCCGAGCCGAGGTACTTCCCGATTGTCTTCGCCTTCGCAGGCGACTCCACGATTAGCAGTTTCTTCTTGGCCATCTTCTTTTCGACTTCCAAATGTCCCTTCTTGAACTCTCTGCGTATAGTGTACCACAATTTCGCTTCGCGGTAAAGCGCCTGCCGGCGCTAACACCCCGCAACCGTCCGGCACGAATCGGGGAATTATGGTATAATGCGCATGTCTGCAGCGGTTGCTTGCCCCAGGGGCGGAGAGGCGGGGCGCGTGCCCTTCTGTCCGCCGATCTCGGCAGAGCACCTGACGCATGACGGAGACACCGAAATGACACGCCTACCTACGCCACGCATCTGCATGCTACTTTTGGCCTTCGCAACCACCGCAGCCACCCTTCACGCCGCCACGCCCGTCGTATTCTGGGACGGCGCCGCATCGGGCTACAAGTTCGACAACCTGACGAGGACCGCAGGGGGCAACACGTACACGTTGAACCTGAACCCCGTCGGCTCCGCGAACACGGTGTCCGCCGATTCGTCCTACATCCAGATTGCAAACGACAACGCCCAGTGCGGCATCACGATTACGACGCAAGACGCCGGCGGATTCGGATCGTCGGGTACGCTTTCCGTAATCATGAAATGTCGCGACATGCCGGTAGCGGAAACCTCAAACCGCGCCATTATCTCGTTGATGGACGGCAATAAGTACAAGTATGGTGGGACAAGCCAGCCAGACAATGGCGCGGTGCTGGGCATGTACATCAACGCCGGAACAAGCGGATGGATATGGAAGGGATCGACAGCGGGCATGGCAGGCCTCTCAGGCGACTTCCTGGAAACCAAGTCCGGCGCTTTCTCCGCCGACGAGCAGGTCGTCGCCCTGACCTATTCCGGCGCCAATGGCACTTGCTATTACGTCAATGGCTCGCTAATCCAATCACAAGCCGGTCTCAAGGCCACCGAGCTCGCATCGCCGGTCGGCGTCGCGCTCGGCGGCGTAGATGTCTCGACCGGCAGCCAGTTCTATGCCTTGAAGAACATGAAGATCGAGGCCGTAGCAATATTTACGTCTACGCTGACCGCCGAAGAAGTCGCCTCGTACACGTTCCCGTCAGAAGCTCCGGTTAATGTCACATCGGACACGACAGTATCCGCAATCAATGGCATGTCGTCCGCCAAGGACCTCTACCTGCGCGTCTCGGACGGCGTGACAATCACGGGCGATACTACATTCTCCAATGCGACAACTGTCCACTTTATATGCGAAGGCAGCTTCACAATCACACCGCCTGCAGGCAACACCGCGGCGTTCGACTTCCGCGTGTCAGGCAGCCCGAGGGTGATGTATACCAACTCGATCCCGACGAAGAGCGGAAACGTGTTTACCGACACCACAGTTCCGACCAATGTCACATCCGCCTCGGACTGGAAAGGCACGATCTGGCTGAAAAACATCCAGGGCGTCACCGGCGACAACTTCTTGCCGAACAACTTCGGCAACGCATTGTCGACGCTGCGACTGACCGGAGTGTCCGGCTGGCTCTGGTCGGCAACGGCAAACAACACGATCAACCCAGCCATAGAACTTGACGACGACGGCGGCGCGTATGCACTTTGTCTTTCGAACGGTTACAGCTATGGCGGCGGCGGCGACTACCACACGATTTTCTCCGAGCTTAAGGGCAGCGGCACACTCATAGGCAATGGCAGCGCCCCCTATGTTGCGCTGAACTTCCGCAAATGGGACAATTTCACGGGAACGCTGAGCCTCGCCAACAAAATCGCGGTATTCGGCTCGACCATGCCGTCGACATCGGACATAAACAGGGCCGGCGGCGAGATATGGCTAATGGGAGATGCCGACGTCACAATCGCTTCCGGCAAGACGTGGTATGTGCCAAACGGCGTCAAGGTCAAAGGCTCATGCTCCTACGCAACCCTTTCCTCGAACCTGTCGAGAATCGAGTCTAATACCAATGTCGTCATGCTGAGCGGCAGCTCCATCACAGGCGCCAACACTATAGACTCCGCCGGTCTGTCGGCAGTTCTGTCCAAGGTCTCCGGCGACATCACCTTCGCCTACAGCGGCAGCCTGCCGCCCGCGAATGTCTTTACGAGCGACGCATGGAAAGGGACTGTGAAAATCTCGAACATCGGAACTGCAACGAACTTCGACCCCGGCAAATACGGAAACGCCGGATCGACAATTGAAGTTTCTGGCATCGGCACAACGGCTGCGCACTTCGGCAAAAACTCCATATTCCTCGGCAGGCTGGTGCTGAAGGACAATGGCGGCGTGAGGGCCCTGGCGCTGAACAACGGATATACAGACGACTGCATCACCATAGGCGAACTTGCCGGCGACGGAACGTTCTCAAAGAACGACGGAGACGA
>Ga0310690_10013333_pt1 | contig 10014 bp, 11 predicted proteins | sample AusTroGonzalo_MG_2_FD_207661 | JGI IMG/M metagenome (GOLD analysis project Ga0310690, IMG submission 207661) | Bovine rumen microbial communities from tropical cattle in Woodstock, Queensland, Australia - Gonzalo_04 (v2) (version 2) | ecosystem: Host-associated > Mammals > Digestive system >...
GCACCAGGTCGTTCACGTCGATGATGCCGTGTGAGAGTTTCGACTCTGCAGCCTTACGGACGGCAGAGCGCAGCGAGATAATTTCTTCGTCGTCGGCCATCAGTTGACGGTAGCGCGCGATTTCCTCGTTCTGCTGAATCTGCTCCAAGTTGTTATTGAAGAGGAATACCTCGCGGCTGGTCTCTGTCAGGTCACGCTGCAACTGTAACTTCGCCTTGTCGTTCTTGCGGGTGTAGAGGACGCCGATGTTCCAGGTGAGCTTAGCGCCAATCAAACCATTCAATGACCAGTCGTGGCGCATCATGTCCTCGAACATATTCAGTCCAGGATAGCCGTAATAGCCCTGTGCAAACACTCCCAGCTTCGGCATCAGGGCCGAGTTAAGGGCGCGCTCCTGTGCGTCTGCCAAACGAAGCTGTGCATCGTAGAGTCGCATCTCAGGACGGTTGTTCGTAGCATTGGCTTCGGCAATGGAGGGCTTCTGAGGATTCTTTACCTCAATACCGCAGAAAGTCGATAACATCGTTTGGAGCATGCGCTTTTGTGACTCCAGACTGGTCTTCTGCTGGATGACGTTCAGTCGCTCGGCCTTCACACTCAGCCAGTCGCTCTCGGCAGCAGTCCCGTTCTTCACCATCGACTCCAACTTCTTCTCATTGCCCAAGAGCAGTTCCTGTAAGTCGCTGTTCAACTTGACCTGCTCGTTGAGCAACAACAGCGAGAAGAACATCTCGTTCACGCGCTTACGAACATTATATAAATTTACTTCATTCTGTGCCGCCTGCACCTTGCCTTGCTCGCGGGCAATCGCCTTCTGACTGCTGATGGCACCTCCGTCGTAGATGGTCTGGCTGATGTCGATGCCCACGCGATACTGGTCCTTCGTCAGGCCCTTCATGTCGAGTCCCATCTGCTGGTAGAGCTGCTTGAACTGGTCAGGGAATGCTCCGACATCGCTCTGATATGTGGCTTGTGCCGAAGCCGACACCTGTGGCAGCCACCCTTTACCGATATTAGCCATCGTGAGATCTGTAGTTTTCTCAATAAGATCATACTGCCGTATCAGCGGATAGTTCTGTTCCGCCGCCCGCTGGCATTCATCGAGAGTCTGCGCCTGCGCCATCATCGGCAACAGCATGATCATCCATATAAATCTTCTCATACTCATTACGTTTTAAATTCTGCTGCAAAAGTACGATGAATTTCGCAAACTATCGCTACCCATAATGAGCGGATAATGTCCCTTTTGTAAGATTTATGTTAAGAAATGGTATTATTTTGGCAAAATTCATTATCTTTGCGGCAGAAATTCGTAAACAGATGATGAACAAACAGCCGAAACTATTAGACGTGGCGCGAATGCGCGACATCTTTAAGGACAACTTCTCGCAGATCAGTAAGAGCGTTTTCTTCAGCAACGAATTGGCGATGATTCACGGCAATCCACAGGTGTTCCGTTTTATCATGCAACAACAGTCGCCCTTTGTCATCAACGACCACCGCCTGGGCATCATCACTCGCGGCGAAGGCCACGTCAACTTCAACCTCGTGGACCGTCACCTCTTTGCTGGCACACTTATCTATCTCGGTCCAGGCACCATCATCAATCCCATCTGCTTTTCCGACGACCTCGAACTGATGGGCATCGGACTCTTCACCGACTTCCCCATGCCCTTCGCGGCAGGCCAGTTCCCTTCCGCCTTTAACGGTCAGGTGCGCGATTTCCAGTTGCCCGCCGGCGATGAAGACCAGCAGACCGCCCGCAACATCCTTGAAACCCTCTGGCATCTCGTCCACCTAAAAGACTACCATCGCCCAACGGCCTCCAGTCTCGTCGCCGCCCTGATGCACCACTACGACCGTCTTTTCCATCTTCAAGCCGACACTCTCGCTGCCACCCGCTCACGCGAGCAGACCATCTTCGACCGCTTTATCCAACTCGTCAACCAGCACTGTTGCCAGCAGCATCAGATCAGCTACTACGCCGATCGCATGTGTCTCACCGAACGTTACCTTGGCACTGTCGTCCGCCAGACCAGCGGCACCACTGCCAAGGAGTGGATCGACCGAGCCCTCACCACTCAGGCCAAGGTTCTCCTCCGCCATAGTGACAAGTCCGTCGTCCAAATCTCCGAAGAACTCAACTTCCCCAATCCCGCTTTCTTCTCCAAATATTTCAAGCGCCTTACATGCATGACCCCGCTAGAGTACAGGGAGGGGAAATAAACAAAAGGCTGCGCCAGCATTGTGACACAGCCCAACATATTGTTTATTAATATCTTCTTCTTTTTTGATTGTTTTATCGTTTAAAAATCATGTTCATTATTTCTGGTGTCAGTGGCTGCAGGTCTTGTAGTTTCAGATGCTTCACCATGTGGAGGGTACCCTGCTTGTATTTTTGGAAGTGGGCGGTCTGGATGTGGTGCTGATAGGCCTGCTGCGAGGCGTAGATTTCGAGGATACGAATCTGACAGCTATCTTCCTTCGTTTGTGTTGGGAATAGGCAGACCACACCAGGTTCCTCGGCAAGACTTGCTTTCTGAATTTCAGCAGCTGCAGCGAGGTATTCCTTCAAGTATTGCGGATGAATCTCGATTTCGGCCAGACGATACAACATCGTATCAGCGTGAGGTACATCAGCATTCGGTTTGTCTGTGGTTTGACCAAAAAGCCAACGGGCATTCTCCGATAGAATCATCTTTTGGAAAGGCGCAAGGTCGGGTTCTTTCGAGAGATAGTCCTTCATGCGGGCGAGGCTCTGCATGAGCACCTGCGGCTGGACGTAAGGATAGTCGGAGCCGTAGAGCAGATGGTCGGGCGTGGTGATGGTGAGCATCATGCGGATGGTCTCTGGGCTGTGTGCGCCCGCGAGGTCGTAGTACAGGGCGCGAAGGTTCGTCTCCCAGTCTATCTCGCCCACCATCTTGTTCGCTTGCATCACGGGTGTCAGCGACTTCATGCGCGGCACGGCCAGCGGCAGGTAGGCTCCACAATGGGGTACAACGACCTTTACGTTTGGATAGCGGGCCAGCACATTGCGACTGATCATGTTCGTCACTGCACGGGTGGTCTCGGCGAGGTATTCCTGCATAGCGAGCGGCGTCTGCGCCATCACTTGTTTGTTCACGGGTTCAGGACGATGCGGATGCAGAATCACCACCGCCTTGCGATCGTTGAGCACAGCAAACAGCGTGTCGAGTTCTGGTGCGCCGAGGTACTGTCCGTTCACATTGGTAGCCAACTTGATGCCGTCGGCCTTCAGTACATTGAGCGCATACTTTGCCTCCTCGATGGCGGCATTCACATCGGGTAAAGGCAGGGCGGCACAGAACAGGAATCGTCCAGGGTGCTCGCGCTTGATGCGGGCAGCGACCTCGTTGGTCTTACGAACCACTTCTGACGATGTCGGCTGTGGTGCCGCTAATGTCAGCACCGAGGTCTGTATGCCAGCTTCGTCCATCCATTTCAGATGCTCCGTCACATCGTACTTCGGCAATGGGAATCCCTCGTCCATCAGTCTGCCATCCTGTTCCAAAGCAGACACAAACTCAGGTGTGATGATGTGACTGTGCACATCCATCACGCCCTGAGAAAATGCAGTTGCTGCAAGCATTGTTGCGAACAGTGTTAACCTTAATCTCATACCTTAGTATTTACTCCATACTATGCTCCCAACCACCACGGGTGTCAATGCCTGTGGCATCGGCAAGCTGTTCCAAACGGGCAACCTCCTCGGTGGTGAGCTGAATCTTCGCAGCCTCGGCAGCCTCGATGACGTGGCGCTCCTTGGTGGCACCAATGATAGGCATCGTACCCTTGGTCAGTGCCCATGCTACGCCTACCTGCGAGCAAGAGGCATTGTATTTCTCGCCGATCTTCTTCATCTCGTTGGTGAGAGCTTCGAGTTGTTCGAGCACGGGGTTGTACTTCTTGCCACGGTCGCTCTCGGCGGGTAGCGGGTTCTCCTTATTATATTTACCAGAGAGCGCGCCCTGCTCCAGCACCATGTAGGCCCAGAACTCGATACCGTTCTCCTTGCAGTAGTCGAGCACGCCACCCTTCTCACTCGAACGGTAGAGCAGCGAGAAATGGTTCTGCACGGCGCTCACCTTGAAGCCTGCCTCACCAAGAATCTCGTTGGCACGGCGAATCTCGGCGATGTTGTGGTTCGACACACCCACACGCTTCACCTTACCGCTTTTCAGCAGGGGAATCAGTCCGGGCGTCCAGCGCTCCACGTCCATCGGGTTGTGAATCCAGTAGATGTCGATGTAGTCCAGCCCCATGCGCTCCAGCGAGGCCTCGGCCATCTTCTCCACGCTGTTCTCGTACACCTCGGCCAGCTGCGGCGTGAACTTGGTGCTGATTTCCACCTCCTCCCTGCGATAGTCCTTTGCCAGCGTAGCCAGAATCTTCTCCGACTCGCCCATGCCATAGACGGTCCGTGTCCCAGAGGTTCAGTCCGGCCTTCATGGCGGCATCGAATACCGGCTTCAAATTCTCAACGTTGGTGTTGCTTCCAAACACGGAGTCTCCTCCGAATGCTCCTGCGCCCCAGGCCCAGGTTCCTAATGCGATCTTACTCATAATTTTTCCTTGTTTTAATTTGATTACTGAATCTGGGTGCAAAGGTACGGCGAAATCGCGAATCAGGGGATAACTCAATCATCGAAGAATCTACCTATTTTACGGAATCAATCATAATTTACCCATTTTACTGGGTGGATAGCCATAAAACTTCTTGAACATACGGGTGAAATGCTGCGGATATTCGAAGCCGAGCAGGTCGCTGGTTTCGCCGATGGTATGGCCGCTGGTGAGCAGCATCTGCGCCCGCTGCATCAAGAATCGGCGAATGTAGTTAGAGGCCGAGTCGCCCGTCATCTGACGGATAAGGTCGCCGAAATAGTTGGGCGAGAGGAACAGTTCCTGGGCACAATATTTCACCGACGGCAGCCCCTGCGACTGATACACGCGGCGGTCGTAATACTGCGTCAGCAGGGTCTCAAAACGGCTCAGCAGATCGGCTGTTTCCTTCGTCGATGTCGATAGCTGGCGGTTGTAGAATCGGGCGATGTACTCCAGTACCAGTGTCAGGTAGGCCACGAGGATGCGAGGCTCTGCATCACCTTTTGCCTCTAAGCGAATGCGCTCAAACAGCCCCACGATGATGCCCCGTTCCTCCTCCGACATCAGCAGCGCCTCGCTCGTGTTATACGAGAAATAGGTGTAGGCTGACATTCTGTGCGCCAGTTCTGTGCCGCTCAGCAGCGTAGGGTCGAACAGCAGCGCCCAGCCCTGCGTCTGAATCTCCTCGCCCTCGTCGGTCTTGCCGCCAATCTGCCCGGGTGCCACGCACATCAGAGCATGGCGGTGCAAGTCGTAGTTCATCAGTCCGTAGGTCAGCGAATCCAGCCGCACGTCGGCGATGAAGATGCCGTACACGTCGTAGTTGTTCAGCGAGTGTCGGCAGTGCTCCAGCTCGTCGTAGTGAATCACGCTGATGAGCGGGTGTATCTCCTCCGCCCCGATATACCGTGCGTAGTCGTTAACGTTGTGTACCTTCAGAATCTTTTCCATGCATTCACATATTCCAATTCGTACTCACGATTGGACTTTCTCTGCCATCTGTTTACCAGCGTCAAAAGCCATCTGCAAGTCCTCCTCCCAATGGGCATCCTTCCAGGCCTGTTTCACTTCTGCCTGATTGGGGGCGAACTCGTAGCGGTCGTAGTTCTTCACTTGATAGGTGTTGCAGGCACAGATACGTGTGAAATCATTCATCGTGTTCTTGATAATCCATTCGCTCATGCCCACACCTTTCTCCACGAACTCCATCTGAGCCGGTGTGGCGTTCATCGTGTAGATGGCCACTACAGGCATGTGTTTCGGGCAGGTGTTGCTATAATCCTTATACGACAGCCACGGGAAAGTCCATCGCTCCATGAACGAATGCAGCTCGCCTGTTGTCTCGCCCATGAATATCGGCGACGCAAGCACAAGCCCGTCGGCATAGGCGATTTCCTCTAACACGGGTTTCAGGTCATCCTTGAATACGCAGATATTGCTGGGTTTCCCTTTCAGCTTGCAGGCCAAGCACGAGCGACAGCCTTTGTAGTCGATGTCATACAACCTAACAGTCTTGACTTCGATTTCGTCACTTACGCTATTTGCTCCATTGGCAAAAGCTTCAATCATTGCGGCCGTATTCATATTCTTACGCGGCCCACCATCAATAATCATAATCTTCTTCATAGTCGTTTTTTTATTTCATTACTTTTTCAAACTTGAACAGGCCATCGTCTTGGTCGAACTGCTCCGGCATGTGAGGGTCAGGATGATGCTCGTTGAAAAACTCAACGACATGGAATCCACAGCGGTTGATGTAGAAGTGGATGTTACGGCGGTCAAAGTATGGGGTGCATGTTTCCCATACTTCTGTCTCAGGATGCATCTCTTCGATGCCCTTCCAGATTGCCTGTCCGATACCTTTGCTCTGAACACCCACCTTTACGTAGAGGAAAGAAAGCTCTCCACGATGGTTCACTTCATCGATAGAAATAATGGCACCGCCCATACGCTGACCATCGGCATCGATTGCCTCGTAAGCTTCTGCACCCTCTGCCTCCAATGACTGATAGAAGTCCTTATCGGGCAATACCTGCCACTGATTGGTTTCGTCTTCCTTGTAATACGCCTGAAAGCCATGCTGAAAAGCCTCTTGCATTTCTTCCTTGAAAGCAATGGTTTCCTCTGCTCTTAGTCTTAATAGTTGCATGTTCTTTATTTTATAGGGTCAGAACAATACTCTCTTCGGCCACATTCCTTGCAGAACTTGCCTATCCATACGTTATCGAACTGCTCGATGGCAGCTTCAAGCATCTCTGGATCATCGGTCAGAATGCCAGCTTCGAAGTTTCTTTTCTTGGGTGATTTCATGCCCATGCCAGCACCTGTTAGGTTTGCAGAGCCAACGTAGGCAACGGCACTGTCAATGATGATGAGTTTGAAATGGACTCTCGGACACAGCACACGCTCCATACCGTCGTAGAGGATAGGATGTTTCTCGTGATCCTCCCGCCATGCAGTCCCTGGTTCCTTGGCATGAATCAGCCTGACCTCTACGCCCTTTTTCAGCAAAGAGGCTATCAGCGAAAGGAATGGCTTGTCATCGACGTACAGGTCTTTGATGTCTGCTGTTCCTATCCACACCGTCCGCTTGGCTTTTGCTACCAGTGACAGGACTTCCTTGTAGTGGTTCTCGTCTGCTATGTACTTAATGAAACTCATTTTTGTTGCATATGTGTTCTGCTCATTGTTATTTTATATCCACACAAACTTTTCTTTTCCAGCACCTATTTCAAAATGATATTTGGCTATGCCCAAATCCATTTGAGTATATCCAATCATGGAGAATCCTCTTTTGGCAAGAATCTTATGACGACTATTTTCCATACCGACATACTCAAAGGAGAATTTCTGCTGGTTCACGGCAGTAGGAGCAAGCAAGGTTGCTTCATCGCCCTTCTTGAACCAGCACCTTGACAACATCATCTGCCAGCGGCTGCTCCTTATATGCCCTTACACTATGACGGGCTTCTATAGCTTCTTGTATAGTCATTATTGTTATCTTATATTTGTTCGCTACTTATTGCTACACTCTGCTACAACTTCGCTACATGGTTGTATTGCTTTCTTTTTGCGTAAGTCGCTGTATTTCAACACCGCTACATTACGCTACAGTTTTATGCTCATTTAAGCGCACGTTGATAAACCTGTTCATACACATCCATCTCCCTTTTGGCTATACCAAGACGAATGGCGATAGACTTCCATTGCTTTACACCAGCTTTTACTTCATCGATGATTCGCTTTGCTTCTTCCTTGCCAATCATGTATTCTTCTGATGAGTCAAGCAGAACATTCAGGTCTGCATGATTGGTAGTGGAGTTGATGAGTAATGCCTGGTATTCATTCAATGTCGGATTCAAGTCGAACGCCGGAGAAAGCGTCCAGCCACGGGGGGTAAGCAGGAAACCGTGATTGCGAAAATGATCATCGCTATTGCCTATGGCGATATTGAATGCCACACGGCGATAGAGCTGACGAAGGTTGTCTTCCACGTCACAACAGTTCTGGAGGATAAAGTCCACAATGTCAAGATAGCCATTGCCTGTCTTTACATCGCAACCATCAGTCAAGCCCAGCAGGGTCATGGCTGAAGCGAAATGTTTTCTCTTACCATCGGCTGTTCTGTCAAAACGCTTTGAGAGAAGAGCATGGTATTTCACGCCTGTCTCTATGGTGTTCGTCTCTGCCGCCATGACTCCTGCTTCCTTCGCCAACAGGTGACTGTGATATTCCCATAGGCCGACATCATAGTCGTCGTTCCTCGACGGGAACTTGGCAATACAGAGATTACCTCCTTCGTCCATCACACCAGCCTTTGGACGGGCACCGCCCAATGAAGTGCCAGGATGAACGAGTTGTAAAAGCCACTTCTTCTCCGGAAGCTGATTCAACTCTTCGCTTTTCTCAATCTCCATACTGGCTGCCACCAATGCCCTTATATCAGTCAAAGGAGGGATACGAAGCGATTTCTCATAATTGATAAACTCTCCATCTTTGTCCTCCTTGAAGCGGAAACCGCCCATTCGGGAGAAATCATCGATACCCATCAGGTAATCGAAGGATGAAAGCTTACGGATGGGACGTTTCTCTTCGGTGGCAAGAATCTGTTCGCGTCTGTTCAGCAACAACCTTCCCCAACGGTCGGGCAATGCGTCGCTGAAACAGCCGAAGATGTCCCTGTCCGGCTGAGTATATTGCTGACCAGGATAGTTGTTGAAGTCGGCACTCAGGAAAAGACCGCCATATTGACGGAGCCATTCGTTATCATACTTGAACGAATAGGAATCCGAGCCACGAAGGGATTCATAGCCCAGTTCGCCAACCAGCAAAGGTGCTTCAAGCCAGTCGAAGTCTGCATATATAAATAATGTACGCATAGGCTATACTTTTTTTGATGCACGTTCACGGTGTTTGAGGGCAAGATCCTGCAAGGCCCGCCCCATCTCATCCTTCTGAGCCAGCAGCAGGATGTCATCATCGAGCTGTAAGGCATAGAGTACACGCAAATAGATACCGATGGCAACAGTCGGCGCACCTTTCTCTATCCGGGCAATGGTCATAGGTGAACAGGTTGCACGTTCAGCCACCTGTGCAACACTAAGATCACGACGCAATCTGGCAAGTCTGATTTGCTCGCCAACCGTCTGCATCTTCTGTTCCAGTTTTCGGGGCAGTTTATTACCCATCGTTGTTTTACTCATATAGGGATATAATTATGTATTACGAGTGCAAAGTTAAGGCTTTTTCTCTATTTTATGTTAGGTTATTAATAAAATTATTCGCTTTACAAGGCATTTTTAACAATTCAAGGCAAAATTTGGAACAAAACAGCGTATTCGTGATGACACAATAACGCATCACATCCCAAGAAATCCCTGGCAATATCTTTTCGCACTTCTGCAAAAGAAAGTGCTAATCATAAGTTATAGTGTAAAATAGGGATGTAAAACCGCTTACTTCAAATAATTTTCCGTATATTTGCAGCTGATAATGCTACACGTTGGCTAAAAAGTGTTAATTATGTTAAAATGTGAATTTTTCGGATTGGATTTTTCGGTTAAACCCCCGTTTTACCGTATTTCTACCGTTTAAGTGTTAACTCATTGAGTATCAATAACCCTTATTTCCTGCGTGGGAAAATAAGTTATAATTATTTGATTTACAAATAGTTATAACTTGTTATTAAAGTACTTTAACAAGTAATTCAAAGGCGGTCAAAATTAAACACAATTGCCTATCCATCAGTGAATTAACGAAATAATTGATTACGTTTCATGATTACATTCTGCATAAGATTTCGTCAGAAGTGATGTAAAAACCGTTCAAAAATCTGCAAATATCTGAGACTCATTTTGAGGGTTGTTTACACCCCATATTTGCAGA
>Ga0310690_10013334_pt1 | contig 10014 bp, 10 predicted proteins | sample AusTroGonzalo_MG_2_FD_207661 | JGI IMG/M metagenome (GOLD analysis project Ga0310690, IMG submission 207661) | Bovine rumen microbial communities from tropical cattle in Woodstock, Queensland, Australia - Gonzalo_04 (v2) (version 2) | ecosystem: Host-associated > Mammals > Digestive system >...
CTTAAATAAAATGACGGACCTTATATTTGGCTATTTTCCTCACGGCCTTTTCCTTGAGCCACTTCGGTAACGGGATATACCTGAAAACATGGCTGAAGAGTTTGGTCTGCCGCTCCCTGTATTTCGTTACTTCATGCGCGAGAACCCCTGTATCGTGTTCTGAGAAAGACAGTCTGTGAGCCAATGAACGTTCGCCATCCCACAAGATCCATCTGAAATACTTCCTAAATATCTTTCTCGGAAAATGACAAGCTTCCTGCTGTTGGGGGGAAAGGCCTATTGCCTGGCACAACGCTTCATTGGGGTACACGAAAAACGGGCCCGCATAGGGGAACCTGTCATCATTCATCAAACTTAGATTCGCATCCACAGTGGTAACGTCAAAAGCTCCCAGTTCGTTGATAATGGCCTGGTACTTATTCTCATAATTGGCCTTTCGTAGCATGATCAATCGAGTCCCGGGACGACAGAAAACGGTATTGTGTCCAATGCTGCTTTCGAATGACATGACCGTCGAGGCCGAACGGAAAACCGATATCTGCTCCTGTAAAGGATGTTCGCCCGGATAGTAAATCGTGAAACCTGCGCGGCGGGCCACCTTTTCAATGCTCTTCACGCCCCATGTCCTGAGTCCGTCCCTTTCTGAAAGGAACACTTTCTGCCCCACCCTCCTACCGTCTATACGTGTAGCGGGCCTGGAATTTGAGATAATCCTATTAATGGTCTCCAAATACTCCTCACAGGCCCATCCCTTCGTGTAGTTGAAACTTATGTCAGGAACAATTACCGACCGGAATAGCATCACATGGTCAATGAAGTGTAATTTGCTTATATCGACTCCAGTCAACCGAACCAATTCAAGAAAATTTCCTGAAAGCTGCTTTGGCCCCCAGTAATATAAATGTTTATCGGCATGATTCTTCAGGTAATCCTCCGTGCGAAACCACCACAAGTGCTTCAAACCATCCGTGATGGCATGTCCCCAGACAGGAGACATACAACCGATAAACACAACATCGTCGTCAACAAAATCAGCCTGGCCCGGGTCAAACTCATAGGAGGCCAGGGAACTGGGAAAGAGTCCCGATTCTGTTATCCAGACGCCGTCGCAACACAGTCCTCCGCCGATAACGCGTGTATCGTCCTCCGCTGTAAAAGGCCGCGCCGGCAAGGCAAAACAATGCTGGTATGTCCTGAATGACAACATGCTTTCTATACTTTGGAAGCCTCCAAACGATAATAATCTATCAACTCCCTCATTTGCCAATCGTTATTACCCTGAATTCCGTTTAAATAATACAAACTGCCACCCCGGCCGGGATCCCAGGCATCGATTCGGTTCACTGGAACATTCAACCCATACCCCGCATTGGCTATCACGCTTATCGGGATTCCCTGCCTTTTTTCCATGGCCCAAAACCATAAATCATCGGCCGTGGGAGCCAGCTTCATAAAAATCTCCTCCTTGAGTATCTCGTCATCAAAAACTCCCGGTGGATATAAGATACCCCCACAACCAATCAACGAATATCTAGGATTGGATCCTGGGATTATTTTGTCTTTCCACTTGGAATACGGCAAGTATCTGCCATCTTCCACTTCCTCCGCAAAAGCCCAGGTCCCAATAACGCTGCGTTTATCAGACTTTTCATACGCTTCGATCAGCCATTCAACCAAGCGTTCATTACAGTACATGTCATCATCCACTGTAATGATCACATTGTCCGGAAACATTTTTAGAGCCGGGATCAATTTCTTGTAGGAGCGCAAATCCTTGACATAAAAGAATTCAACGCCAAGCGCCTGCAGTTTCTTTAAGAGATCGGGGAGCTTTTCATCGTTCCAATTATCATTGTCCAGCCAAACCACAATACGGTTTGGCCGTCGTGATTGATGAAGCAACGAGTAAAGCGCATAGGGCAAAGTGTCGCTAACCCTGACCCCATAACTTGTCAATGATACGATCACATCACTCGAATCAGTCTTTCGATTCAGCAGCGTCCCCTGCATAACAAGGATTCTTTCTGCAACCTCTATTTTGCGATGCGCATCCTCCTTCTGCAGGCGTCGGCCATGAAGTTTGTGCTTAATGGCTTTTTTCGCCCGATAATATCCGAGGATATTCAGAATCTTGTATGCCATCCTATTTACGCCTGAAAATTGAGAATGGTTTCAAAAGAATCTTCCCCAACTTATACGCCCTGGAGGACAAAGCCTGTTCGTTCTGGCACTTCTGCAGGTCCAATTTCATTTGGATGTAATCCTTAAAGTCCTGATATGCGTATTTCTCGACAGGCAGACCTCTTCTAAGACAAGTGTTGTGACGAACTATCAAATTGTAATAGAAATTTCTATCCGCATCAGCTGTCATTGACTTGTTATGCCTTCGATATTTATAGGTGATGTCATCAAGAATGGCAATTTTTCCTTGTTCTTCCAATTTGAAGAAAAGATCCGCATCATCTCCACCGGTTCTCGCATTGATATCAATACCTTCTGTTCTCAGATATGCATCTTTTCTAAAACCGGCAAAGACCTCCGCCCGATAATCATGATGCTCGAAATAAGACTCTCCTTCATTCAAAACCAACTTCCTACTCTCTTGAATAACATTCATTTCCTCATCACATAAATAATGGCGAGATAACGTCAGAACTGTTTCTTGCGATTCCATCAAGGCATTCATCGTAACCTTAATGGCATCAGGGAGAATCACATCATCCGGATCCAAGAAACCGCAATAATCGCCACTAGCGAGCAACACCAACCGGTGTTTGGTATAACCGCATCCCCTATTCTTATCATTATAGTGAATGTGTATCCTATTGTCGCTAAGGAGTTTTCCGTACAATTCCTTAGAATTATCAGTGGAGCCATCATCAACGATAACTATCTCCCAATTAGAATATGACTGAGACTTAACGCTCTCTATAGCTTCCATCAGAAAGCGGCCATTATTATAATTGGCAACCAATATAGAAAACAAAGGATCTGTCATTATTATGCAATCTTTCGTTATTCAATCAAGAGACAAGGTATCATTTACCATTTACCATGATTCTTTTTACCTCTCTTTCATAATCAATATCATTCTTCCTCCCCAGATAAAACAACACAAGGTGCTTCATCTTGAAAAACACTCCGATTATTCCCAACCAAAAAAAAGGATGCCTCCTTCCATATATCCAGTAATAGACATTCTCAATCACGGCTCTCTCGTTTACATGCTTTCTATAATAACGCATTAATTCCGAATCCTTCTCTCCACACAACTGCTTTTGCTGCTCATTTGAATGTTTTACCAGTTCAAAATGTTCCGAATGGCGAACATCGCTACCTTCCGGAAAAAACGGCATACTATCCATACCTTGTTTCCAAAGAACATAGTGAAAAGAATACTGGTCTCTTCTAGAATAGTTATCAATACACCACCACCATAGCTTATCCAATTCTCTCACTTTTTCATCTGCATGTTTTCTGAACAGCATCCTTGTCTCATTAGTCCCAATCCAGCGAGGATAACCCTCTTTCCTTAGAAAAGCCCCCCATTCAATGCCGGTTTGTTCTGTTTCCCATTTTAGAAACATCATGCTTAACACCTCCTGATACACACATGTCAACTCGGGATTAATAAATGTTGATATCAACACATCTGATATGAACAATTCTAACACTCTTTCGTATACAAATCCCGATTTGATCAAAACACTGGCATCAATCCACAAACTACACTCATATTCAGGCAGCAGCTCTTCGGGATGAGTCTTTACCCATCTCGCAATTTTAGTTTGAATTACATTATCATAGTCAATCGGGCGCACCTGCCAAACACCGATTTGTCTTGCTTTAACATCATTCGTAAATAGAATAAAATCAAAGCGATTATCAACAACCACGGGCTGCATAATCTCATCGTAACCTCCAACAATCGCAGTATATATTACCCACCGGTTCATTTCTCCTTAAACAATAGCCTTATTTGCTCAAATCTCTTTTTCATGTACAAAAAAGAAGCGCTTCTAAAACATCTGGCACTCCCTAATAAAGAATACAGATAAGTTCCCACATCTGTTAAGCCCAATTTTTCCAATGCGAGCCAGCGTTTGTTAAGAAATCTATAATTAACTTTCAGTAAATCCATCCTCATCTGACTCACATTGTTTCCCATTGTTTTGGCGACCAATTCTTCAAATTGCTCTGGTTGCATCATAGCAGATTTTAATTGATTCCCTCTCGACGCTCTTAAAGTCGCATCAGCAATGAGCTTATCGGCTTCCTCCATAAAATCCTCTTCTGTTTGAAAGGAGATTTGGAATCGATTATTGATGCAAATAGCCTGTTCGGTTTCGTCATCAGGTGTTCCTGGAGCATAATACTGGAGTATCGGCTTACCGTTAATTGCTGCGAGCTGCGACATCAGTGATCCGCTGATTGGACAAGTCCCCATAAAAATATCACAATGGGCAAAAACTTGAAAAATATCTTTTCGAAAGTTAATCTGAAATAATCTGTCTTCAAAATGATTGTTCTGGATAAACTTGATTATGTCATCATTAATTGTTGGGGCCCGCTTTGTTGCAAAGAGAAAAGCCACATTAGTGTATCTATCAAGGATCTTTTTTACCAATCGCCAATAAGTCCCTTTTCCATCGATAGTCTTGTAATAATCACCGCCAGAAAAAATGACCAGTTTCCCCTCACAGCCTGGAGGGAAACCTTCAAACGGCCGGTTTTCATTGGCAGGATAAAAAGGAACCATCAACAGTTGCTCCTTTCTGAAACCACGGCGTTGAAGAGATACCGAAGCACCAAAAGGACGGAACTCAACATTGTAGTCAATATGCCTGACTCCAAGCCAGAAGAACTGGTCGCCCAAATTAATATTATATACTTCAACTTCCTTGGGCAGCACACATAGAGGTAACTGAATCAATGAATTCATTGCCTTATGTACGATAACCTTAGAAGCCCTAAACTGTATCAGAGAACGAAAAAGATAGTTAGCTCTTTCAAATAGACTTCCATTAGGGACAACATCAACAACCACATTGGGCATCTTCTCGATTTCACCAAGAATACTAATATCCCTGCGTCCTTCAAATGAAAATTGTGATGTAACATACAAAATCTTTTCCCCTGTTTTCGACAAGGCATTCATCCACTGCAAGGCCAAAACATATGAAGTACAATAATCGTCATAGAACACCCAATGGTCTTCATCCCTCACATAATTACCAGCAACACCCGTATCTATTTTCACTTGGGCTATATCATCCAACAATTCTTCCAACTCGTCATCAGTATAAATCCAATTGAACTGGGATGCCACCGTAGTGCAATGGCCGATATACTTCATTGCAGTGTCGAAGTCCCCTTTTCTGGCACTCTTTTGCGCTATCCGTTTCAACCCACGATAGCCCTGCTTAATATCCCTTAAAGAAACGGACCTCATATCATTATCCAAACATATTTATGATACCTGAAACCTGCATCGGTATGAGCTGTCGTCACTTTCTTCAATGAGAGGAAATCAACCATTGTTGTTACGATAATCCAAAAAGGCCCCGTAATCTCTCAGATAATCTTCAACATCATACTTCTCGGAGGCCAAAACCATGCATACCGAACCGGAAGAAAAATCGCCGAGGACACGCCAGATGCCCGGAGCGACATAGAGTGCCCTGTCGGGCCGGTTCAAAAAGAACGAACGCTTTTTCTGGCCATCGTCCACGACGACCGTAAAACTACCGCCCAGCGCCACGATCAGTTGCTGAAGATCCCTGTGCGCATGCCCGCCCCGCTCCGCGCCACTGGGCACATCATAGATACAATAGACCCGCTTCACGTCGAAGGGAATTGTAATCCCGTTCTCCACGACACATATATCCCCCTGCCGATGGCTATGATGCCGATCCAACTCAATAATGCGGCAGTCCAGAACGGATGATGTCATTTATTGATGTATTGTAGAAACCGGTCATACTCCCGGATGGAATCATCCGGATCATAAAAAGTGGAAGCCGCTATCAGGGCTACAGCATTCGTAGAGAAGTTCTCGACAGCCCGCCAATAACCCCGGGGAACATAAACGCCCTGGTACGACCTGTTCAGATGGATGGTCTCGTGGTGAACTCCGTCATCCACGACGACATCAAAACTGCCGGAGACGGCCACAATGAATTCCTCAGTTTCCTTATAAGCAAGCCCTCCCCGCTCTTCCCCGCCGGGAACATCAAAAATCCAATGAACCCGCTTGATGTCAAATGGAATCTGATTACCGTTCTCAAAGAAGGTAAGATTGCCCCTTTCATCTAGAAAACGAGGCAGAACCACCAGTCTCGGTTGAACTATTTCCACCATTTGTCCTTTTTCTTTTGATGAAATGGGCTTGTCAATGCCTTTATCAACTTCCCCGTTTGGAATGTCCTGGTATTCCTGACCTTCATCTCGCCCGCAAAAAAAGCATTCTCTCTTAAATAATCATACTCCTGGGAAACAATCTTCATTTTCTCCTCCAGAGGGTATTCGTGCGTGAAGAGAAACGCCATTTTTTTCATGAAGTACTTTCTGGCGAGCAGTATCTGTTTGGCTTTGTCGGTTGAATGACATGCGCTATCGCTCAAAACCCTGTAACTACAGAGCGCCTCTGACATACGAAACAAAAGACCATGATACGAAAGCCAGAAAGCCCAGACGGTGTCATTGAAACAGCCCTGATCGACAAACCACCGGCTATCTTCGGCCATCTGTTCGTATATCTCCTTCCTACAAACCAGGGAACTGCAAAAAATATCCGCATGTCCGTCTATCATCTCCCGGAATGGAACAAGGCCTTCCGCCTCCTTCCTTTGGCCCCCAATCAAATGATTATTGATATAATACGCATTTGAGCAGACAGCACCGACATTATCATGTTCCTCGAGATAGTCAAATTGCCGCTGGAGTTTGTCGCAAGACACCCACCGGTCATCGGCATCAAGGAAAGCCAGATACCGACCGGAAGCTCTCAGACAAAGATCATACGAATTGGGGTTTGCGCCAATGTTTTTCTCCCGAAAAATAGCTTTTATCCGCTCGGGGTGACCAGATTGATATGCCCGGATAATATCCGGAGTAGAATCAGTCGAGGCGTCATCTGCTATCAGGATTTCATAACTGCCCGAGAACCGCTGAGACAGGACAGATTCTATCGCCTCCCCTATATACTTTTCGGCATTGTATGCCGGCATTATAACGGAAACGTCCATACTTGTCGAGTTTTTACTTCCCGAATACTTTCCATCCGGGAGGGAATATGTCAAAATCCCGAGAATAATTGAACCATGGCGTAGGCGCTATGACTTGCTTATTAGGATTAGAATTCAACCATGCTCCCCACCAGCTGAATGACGAATTAGCTACGATATTGTGTTTGCAGCAGCTCATCAGATACATGTCTTGCCAGCTGTCTTTGCCCGTGTTCCAAGTCACATATTTTGCATTTTCACATTTGATGTTCTGTTTTACCCACTCCATATCATCTGAGAAAAAAACAAAAAATGGATTTGGCACACGTTCTTGCATCGATTCTATTGCTTTCTTATAATATGATTCCGTGCACTGGCCATAATAATCCTGATGCTGTAAATAATCGCCACGGCGGACATGTACGGAAACACTATTTTTACTTTTTAGAAAAGGAACCATTCCTTTTGATTCTTTATTCAGCAATTCTTCCCTAAATATAAAAGCCTTACGGACTATTCCTTCGACCGGCTTGAAATAAGCTTCACTTTGCCAGAACCCTTCATATCTCAAAAGAGGATGACGCACCTTTAACAAATCAGGGACAAATTCAAGGCTGTTTTCTTGGATAATTGTCTTAAATAAGTCTATCGTTTTTGGACAGTATTGTTTCAACAGCCTAAAACACGTTCTTCTCCTTTTTGAATTAATATTAAAGACCCTGTCTAATTCATAGCCATGATGTTGTCTTTGTGATGGCTCAATGTCAAACAGGAAAAACGAGAATGGGGAAGCGTATCTCATCCTCAGATAAAACGCATACTGGAACATCTGATTCCCTAACCCACCATTAAATACCAATGTTATTATCACGTTCTTTTCAAAATGTTATAAACACGCGAAAAGGGCCTCAAAAGAAAATTTCCCAAACGATATGCTTTAGATTTCGAAATGCCAATGTATCGTTGCCAAATGACATCATTTTCTCTGGCCATTCTGTCCCATCTCTCACTGTACTCCTTAACGAAGGTGAAGTTATTGCCCTCTGATACCGTAAACGCCTCCCGGAAAAGATTAAAAATCCGGATGACTCTTTCCTTCTCCTCCGTTTTGGTGTTCACATCAAAAAAAGTGTCAAAAGAATACTTCTCCGCCCACTGTGTGGGGTTACCGTTAACACGACCACGTGTTTTCTTTATTACCCATTCCACAATGGTTTTTGTGAAATAATGCCGCACATAAGCAACCGAAAAATCATAGGGCTTACGCCAGTCTCCTTCACATCTCTCTCCTTTGTCATCCACAAAAGACAAACTATTCATCCAGCGGCAAGTATGGGGTCCAATACTCCAACCGGAAGCCTGCTTCCACTCAGGTTTCCCGTCTAACAATCCACCTCGATAAATATTTTTTACCATATCATTCTGCGGGAAATCGCCCCCGAATAGTTTGATGTCATATGGAAGGGGCCTCACAAATCTATCCAGGACACTGAAACTTTCCGTACAAACAAGGTCATTGTCGCCATAAAGCATCCAATTGAGTTGTATGACATCGGCATGCTTCCCATCAAAAGTATGCAGAAACTCATCTATCGTATGAATACCAGAATTCTCGCTGAATGTAATAAATTCATCAACATCAATGTACGCTATCCAGTCGAACTGATTGCCATAGGTGCGGTAAAACTCAGTATATGCAGTCTGCTGATACATTATCTTTCCCCGACAATCTAGTATGGTTACATTCTCACTACCATCAAACAGCGGTTCTATCCTTTCTCCATTCTCCGCATTATTGTCAAAAATGAAAATATGCTTGAATCCAATCCCAAAATGATAGTCGACCCATTCTTTCAAGTAATGGTTCTCACTCTTGGCTATACAACAGATTGCGGTATTAAATGGCTGATCATTCATCCCTTTACGAGTTTAATATAGGGGCAATCTCAGGCTGTGGTAAAACGAATGCAATCCGGCCATGTTTCCAGTTTGTGAAAGGCTGGCCATGATCCAGATCCTTGTAATTAACTTCAAACCGAATGACATCACTGACAATATCCAGATCTCGGATTGGATTGTTGAAGTCAAAATAACCGACGCTGAAATTAAGTTTATACCGGCCTTTCGCCAGTTGATGATTAGGCAAAACCATTTTCACTCTCATCAAATCGGAATCATTTGGCAGTTCTACCATTCCCGACCAGGCCGACCCCACAATCGTATCTTCGATATCACGGACGGTAATTCCAAACTGACATCGTCGTATATATAGTTCATTCCTTTTCAATTCCATTTCAAAAGAAAGTGGCTCTTCATTGGCAATTGCGTTACAATCATTGAGCATACGAACACTTACATACTCCACCTCCCGCTTCACGTTCTCCCAGTGATGATAATTCTCAATTACGGTAAAACCCTTCAAATCATCTATATTGGTCCCCCCGTAGAAATCAACACAATCATGGGCTGAGCCAGCATAAACGATTCCTCCATTTTTCAATACTATTCCATTTTTGCATAGCTGCCGGATACTTCCCATATTATGGCTCACAAACAACACTGTCCGTCCTTCGCCCCTACTTACGTCCTGCATTTTCCCGATGGCCTTCTTTTGGAACTCAATGTCACCGACTGCCAGCACCTCGTCCACCACCAGAATCTCCGGATCCAAAAAAGCCGCTACAGCAAAGCCCAGGCGGACGGTCATGCCGCTGGAATAGCGTTTGACCGGCGTGTCGATATAGCGCTCGCAACCCGAGAAATCCACTATCTCATCAAATTTCCGCGC
>Ga0310690_10013336_pt1 | contig 10014 bp, 8 predicted proteins | sample AusTroGonzalo_MG_2_FD_207661 | JGI IMG/M metagenome (GOLD analysis project Ga0310690, IMG submission 207661) | Bovine rumen microbial communities from tropical cattle in Woodstock, Queensland, Australia - Gonzalo_04 (v2) (version 2) | ecosystem: Host-associated > Mammals > Digestive system >...
CTTCTACATCAAACCTTTTTACATTAAGAGGAATAGCAGGTACTCCCATACGTACGCTGCCCTCTGATTCCTTATTCAAGTCTGCTATGAGCTTTTCAAGATTACCCATAATACCCTCCTACGCTCTTGTGTCTCTCTTTGTCAATTCCTTGTCACTGATTCTGTTAGTCAGAACTTTTTTCAGGCTCTCGAGTGTAGCTGAAGCATATTCTAACTTAGCCTTAACCTTCCTATAGGCTCTGGAATTAACGGCTGTTACAAGAGCCTCTCTTTGGGATCCTACCTCAGCCGCCCCCTCTTTGTCAGAAACTCTTCCCTCAGTAGCCTGGAATATTTCATTGTAACGCTCTCTTTCCAAACCTCTGGCAATGTCTTCCCTCAAACCTAGGTCTTCCATCTTACTGGAAAGGAAGTACATATGGCAGGGAAGTTGTAGAATAGCGTACTCAATATCGACATCCGGAACATCCACGGACTTGTCGGATATCATCTTGTAGATGCTGGCTACAAACTCGTCAAGATCCTTAGTCAACTCGCTTACAACAGCATTAACAACCGCATCCAGCTTAAGACCATTTTCGTTAACCCTAGAAAGCCGCTTGACTATTTCTTCAACAGGTATGGTTATTTTCTTCTCTTCCATAATCACTCCAAAGGCATCTTCGGATAGCTTCCGACTATCCAGAAGAGAGTCTTATTGTTAAATCTGTTCAGTTTACTTTCCGTTACCATCCAGGTGTAAGTCTTAGCCTCGTAATTAGGATGCAACTCTATTTCTCCGAGCTTAGCCTTCACCTGTTTATCGTAGGAGAATCCAGGTCTATGGAACAGGTCTACCATCTCGTATTCTATGTCCAACCCCTGCTCCGCAATGGTCTTTTTAATCTTCTCCTCTCTGCTCGGCGCGGTGGCAACAAAATAAATCTTACCTACCTTCTTGTTGAACCTCTTCAAACCTATAAGAACGCCTGTAGAGGTTATGCCGCTGCCACAAGTTATGACGAGATTATCCAGCTCATCTGGTATGTTCTCTACCTGATTGGAAACTGCATCGAGAATAGCCTCGGGGAATTGGCTTAGATTGAAGCCGTAAGCTATGATGAACTTGTTCTCCTCTGGAGCAACCTGTTTAGCTAGATGGTAAAGATTAACCTGTCTGAACTGCTTAGGATGTACTGAAGGCTTGCCTCCGTAATGCCTTATAAGTTTTACCATAGGAGCCTTCTCCAAGGTCTCTGGAAGAACATTACCGAAGTATACATCGCTATCCAAACCGAAATGATTAGAGACCGCCGCACTTATTGGACCTTGTGGGCTGTGTATGCTGCAACAAGAAATAGTGCCAGAATAGCTGTCCTTTATCTTCTCCAGCATAATCCAACACTGTCTCAGCTTGCCGCCGTTAACGCCCCTCTCCCCGAAAGGCTTAAATAGGTCTTCTCTTTTAAGCCATAAACCTTCGTGATTCTGAACTGGAGTCAGAGCACGAGGATCCTCAACGATCCGTTCTAACATACATCCTATTCTCTGGAGAAATTTCTCCCGCTATGTAATTGTAAAGACTTTCTAGGTGCATATCAGGATTGACTCTCACTGTCTTCTGATCTACCTCGAACACGCCTTTTATACCGTCACTTATTGCTCTCTCCAGCCTACCTACAGTGTAGGATTTTATGCCGTTCGAGGCGAAGTAACCGACCATCCAATTGATGTCTACCCAGAACACTCTCTTAGCCTTCACAAACCAGACAAGCATCCCTGCAACTACACCTTGCATCCTCGCCCTCTCTATTAGTCTAGGATACTGCGGTTGAGAGAAGTAGGCAAACGAGGTATCGTTAGTAGACTTGCACTCCACATATATCTCGTTAGGATATCTGTAGCATATGAAGTCTGCGGGCTGAGAGAGGGTCTTCTTACCTATGACATCGTATAGCCTCGTTATGTCTACTGGGTATCCTTCTGCTTGGAGCTTCATAGTTGCCTCCTTAAACATACCCTCGAACTCTTTACCTCTATCTAATGCCATAAGATCAAACCTCTCCTCTAGCACACAGCTTGCGAAAATCGCAATACTGACAGTTTTGCTGCGCATCTGTCCTCGGCGGCAGCTTGAGATCCGCGACACAGGAATCGACCTCTTCTATTGTGAAGATTATCTCCTCCTTCTCAGAGTCTTCTATATGGGTATGGAAAACCTGCGGATTGCAGATGTTACGGCTCTCGTAGATCCACATAATGTCGTTGATGCCGAGAGAAAGAGAATAGCAACGCGCCTGATTCCTGTGTTTGGCATCAGCCTCTTTCCTATTCATATTCTTCCAATCAGCCTCTGTCTTGATCTCCAAGATGTAATACTTGCCGTGGAACCTTATGATACCGTCGCACAAGAAAGATAGATTATACCTTGTGTCGAACAGTTTAGTCTCGAAGTTCTTTTCGCCGTGCCACTCCAAACCGTGTTCTGCACAGAACGCCTCATCCTGCACAACGAGATAGTCAAGACCCTTATTCTTTATGTACCACTTAGGATCGATCCAGTCGCAATCGAACCCCTTGTCGCGCATACTGCTTACGTAACCCTGTATCCTCTCGTGACTGTCCGTTCCAGACTCGCATATCCTCACTGAGGAGTAGCTCGGAAGAGTGTCATCAGGATCCTTACCTCTTGCAATGTAATACATCAGCCTTTTGCAGTTCATAGAACTCGGCTTGTAGAACACACTGCCCTTTTTCGGTTTATTGCACTTCTGAACAGTCTGAGTGTATTCAAGCAAGAAGGTCTCTTCTGGTGGGAGACCTTCTACTTGTTCTTTGATGATAGAAAACAGCGTTTTCTTTGCTTCACTCATTACTTCTTCCTCGCGTAAGGAATGACCATATAGGACTTATCCTCAACGATCCTGATGCCGCCGCCTTCCCCGAAGTTCGCAGTAACCTTATCTCCCTGCAGAGATGCCACCGCAGCCTTGAGGATGCTGTATCCGACAGACTTCTGGATGTTGCCGTCAAACTCGTTCTTCTCGAACCCGACCTTCTCTACGAAGTTACGATCGCTGGAGAGAAGCATAATAGCATCCTTAGAAACCTCGATAGTGAAGATGCCGAGCTTTTTGTCATCGTTACCGATGAACAGGGAAAGTCTGTCGAGAGCATCCAGAAGTCTCTTCTTGTCGAGAACGGTGGTCTTGGAGAACATCTTTTCAGAGTAGATGATGTTGAGGAGCCTTTCTGCCTCGAACTCATCGCAGTCCTCTCTTAAAGATCCTGTGACAACCACCGTAGAAGTCTCGATACGGATCTTATTGCCGCCGACGGTGATATTCGCAGTCTCGTCCTCGAGAAGATCGAAAGTACTGACGATAGGCACAGGAATGAGCACATCCTCATCCCAGCCGATCTCAACGAGGTTCGTGCCGAAGTTGTTGTAGGTGAGAGCCTTGTTGTGGCAGACTTTATAGGCGGTATAGGCGGGATTCTCAATGCTCGTAGCAACGGTAGCTTTAAGGTAAGTGAGGAACTTCTTAAGATCCGACACCTTCACCTGCTGAGTGTTTCCCTCCACTGCGATGGGAGCGATTCTCGCCGCGCCTGTCCCCTCATCGTTCGGCATAACATCGAGGTTCGCAGAGCAGTCTCCGTTAAACACGATCCTGTCGTCGAAGATCTCCAGGGAGATAAGTGCCGAGTCCGTCTTGTTGACGAGAGCCTTGAGGAGGGAGGCGTTTGTCGCCGTGTAGAATTCTGCTTCTTTGGGAAGAACATCCCTGACGATGACTTCCACATTTCTTGAGTTATCCGTCGAAGTCAGCTTGAGGTTACCGTCCTTACCCTCTATACCCAAAACTGAGGTGATGAGGAACAAGCCGATATTGCCGACTCCTTTATAAGCCTTGTTTACTGCGCTGTTCAGTGTTTCTGTTCCAATTTCGAATTTCATATTTCTCTCCTTTATTCTTAGTCTGTGAAATGACCGTATTTTGCCCATTCTACGTAATCCGCGTGAATGAGATCGAGTTCTTTGATGATGTTCTCAGGCTTACATCTATCCTTCCAACCGAGGGGAACTTCCTCGTCTCCCCTATCAGTTTTAATGCGAATTGACACAGGCTCTGCAACGCCGATGGCGTAGGCAAGCTGAACCTCCACCTGATGGATAGCATCCTTATTGCTCTTAAGGTACTCCTTTGCCAGCTTTCGAGCCATATGAGCCGCGCTCATATCAACCTTCGTAGGATCCTTTCCATTCATACAACCGCCGCCAACAGGGGCAAAAGAATGGTAGGCATCCACAACGATCTTTCTTCCTGTGAGACCTGCATCTCCCTCAAACCCTCCGATGTAGAACCTTCCCGTAGGATTGATGAGGAACTTTTCGATCTCAATTCCGTACTTATTCGCAAGGTCGCAAGCGATGGACTTCAGAATCTCATCTGTCTTATCGCGGTGGAGCTCAGAATTCTGATAGCTGATAAGGAATGTGTCGATCTTCTTCAGGTGACCTTCCTTATCGTATATACCTGTGATCTGAGCCTTGCCGTCTGGATAGAATTCCTGCGGATTCTCTTTGACGAGATCGCTGTAGCATCTCGAAAACTCCTGAAGAATGACCATAGCGATGGGCAGCATCTTATCTGTCTCATCACAAGCGTAGCCAAACATCATCCCCTGATCTCCTGCTCCGATCGCCCCTTCGGCGAGAGAAACTCCCTGATTGATGTCGGGACTCTGCACGCCGAGGTTGTTTGTAATCCAGTACCACTTATCGATACCAAGGCTTTTAAGCGTACTGCGAATCACCTTCTTGACATTGACCTTAGACTTGCTTGTAACCTCTCCTGTCACGAAGATCTTTCCTTTGCCGCCCATAACCTCGATACCTGCGTGGGTACTGGGATCTCCCTTTAGGTACTCCATCAGCAGTGCTGAGGACAAAACATCGCAACATTTGTCGGGATGTGCAGCGAATACCGTCTCATTAGAGAACAAATAGGTATCCTTTTCAGTAATCTTTTTGCTCATTTAATTCCTCCTTAATCTTCTCCAAACCCGTCAAACAGGTCGAATTTATAGCTGTCAACCCTCCCCATAAAATCGGGATGTCTTCTGCAGTACTCTTCCACATACTGCCTGAAATCGATATCCTTGAGCTCGTTAAGGTCTACCTTACTGCCGAAAGAACCCTTGAAGAAGCATTCTCTACAGCTCTGCTTGGGAGACCATAAACAACGCTTATCAACATCCTTGTGATGAGAGAAATAGGTCATATTGTACTTAATCCAATTGTCGAAGTTCTCTCCCATAGTGTCGATACCGCAGCAGCAGTCTGTGTCAGAGAGGTAGTGGAGATCGTTATCTCCAACGCCGATCTTGCACTTGCTCACCTTCTTAATGGCTTCAATATCTCGGATCTTCTTCTCAGCCTTCATCTCAAACAGCATAGTCGAAATGCGCTTGTAGTCCCCACTCTCGATCTGCTCTTTAAACAAGACCTGCATACAGGGATTGCCGACATCGATCTTAAGATGCTCTACCGTGATGTAATCCACATCTCCGCTGATATCTTCCACAAGCTCGAGAGCCTTCTGCAAGTCGATGCAGGGCTGAATCCTTATGCCTGTCCAGAACCCCTTGCTGTGCAGCTCACGAGCAAATGCGAGCCTCTCTTCCGCCGATGCGGTATTCGTCTCATACTTTTGCAAGAACTCCGTATCCTTGCTGATGATACTCAACTGGAATGCGTGAATCTTCGGATCCATAACCTCCCAGTATTTAGGATCTTTGATAATACCCTTTGTACTGAAGACGATGGGGTAGTTATACTTCCTGCTCAGCTGAAGCAGACGATAGGTGACACCAAGCTCCCACTCTCTGTCCTGGAAGGGATCACTCAAACCACCGCAATGAAAAGGAACGCGATGGCGGATGCACTCCATAGAAAGACTGTTTGTCTCGTAAACATAGTTACCTTCTGAGTCCTTCTCCAACGCCCTTGCCATAAATCTCTCGAGCTGAGCGATGTCTCCTGTCTGCCATCCCTTTCTTCCGAGAAGGTTAGAGGCGTTAGCGAAACAATATTTACACCCGAAGTCACATCCCTTATAGCAGTCAATCCTAAACGGATTCCCGCAGAAACGGAACTGCTGAGTGAGCTTAGGGATCATAGAGTACTTCTTCTCCCTGTCCTGCTTGACAATAACCTTGTCCTTATATTTCATCTCGAACATATCGTCGACGAAACCATCGGAAACTTCTTCAGGCTCTTCGTTCTCTTCCTTAAAAGCGTCGAAGTCTCCAGAGTCGTCAAGTAACTCCTCCAGATGCTGATTTTCTTCTTCGCTCAGATTTTCTGTCATCTTCTTATCTTCCATAAAATCCTCCTGTGGTTATTCTAATGAAAAATCGGATTATCTCAGTGGCTATCCTTTACAAACCACTCTCCTGTAGCCTCGTTATAGTCTAATGAATCTCCAGACCAGTTAAAGGAATACTCCACATCGCACTTAAAAGGTACATCAGGACAAAGGGTATTTGCAGCCTTTATCATCATCTGAGACAGAAGCTCGCCGCAACGCTTTGCATTCTCCTTAGGAGCCTCGGCAATGATTTCATCGTGTACTGGGAACAAAAGCCTAAACCCGAGCCTCTTCAACTCCTCGCTCTCATAGCACATAACCATCGCCAGCTTAGACATATCTGCACTCGAACCTTGAATTATTGTGTTGACTGCCTGTCTCATAGCTCTGGCTACGAAGTTACTATTATCCTTGATCTCAATTCCCTCTGCTTTAGCCTCTTGAATGACTTCATCCTTAGCCTTCCACCCAAAGGCTCTCGCCAGCTTTTTATTGTAGTAAGCCTGAACCTCTGGGTCTACTGAGAAGTCCAATTTCTCTTCCTTCTTAATAGAGAAGTCTAGCGGATTAAACTTAGCGGGAACGCCGCCCTTATTCTTGTAAGCATAAACAGGAAGCAGCCCGTCAGGCAACTCTCTCCTACGACCGTAGATGGTATCTACGTATCCGTTCTTCTTACAGAACTCTTCTACACTTTCCATCCACCTCTTAACATTAGAGAACTGACCGTAAAAGGTATCTATAAGGCTCTTCGCCTCTTCCAAAGTATTGCCTGTTTGCTCGGCAATGCTCTGTTGACCTCTACCGTACATAATTCCGAGTAGGACAGCCTTTGTATCTCCTCTTCTCTTCTTACCTTCCTTGTTCGTGTGCTCCTTCTTACCGCAGACGACCCTCTTACCGTCGATAATTATTTCAGTACCTTCTGGGTAGAATTCCAAGCAATCCTCGTAGGACTTATTGTAAATCTTAGAAGCCATTATAGCATACAAGTCCTTACCGCTCCTGTATGCGTTTATCATTTCTTCGTCGCCGCTGATCTGGGCTAATACGCGTGGTTCTTGTTGCAATCTGTTACGCACTTCGCTAAGTGCCTCCTGTCACCAGGAGTGTCGGGCTAGCTCTTGTCCTTTCGGACCTCTCTATTTCGATAACTCTTGTTACCTACTCTACTCGGTTACTCAAGCAATTCTGCTCTACCCTTTCGATAGCCTCCACACACGGAACTTAATTCCTTGCTCGGGATTAACTTAGAAAACGAACCTAATATCCTAAGCATTCCCCGAATTAAGAGAGTTTTACTTCAGCCAACTTATTGTAAACTGAAGTCAGAAGAGAACATAACATAGTCTCTCTGAATCTTTAATTTCAAATTCTTTGACAACTTTATACACCTCCTTTTCATCTTCTTTACAGACAAGCTCATCTCCGACCTTTATTTCTTTAGCAGTCTTCCAGCCGTTTCTTGTCTGAACTCTGTTGTTAATATAAATCTCAAAATAGTCGTTCTCATCGGAATCTATGAATTCCTCTGAGTCCTTGGTCGCACAAAAGATCTTTCTAAGCTCTGTCTTCTCCCCGTGAGATGGTATCTGCTGTAGGTTCGGATCTTTACAGTTGTGCACACAAATTTCTGATACAATAAAATTATGGTAGGTCTCAACCTCCAGGTCATATACCTGGAATATTCCTGCATCCGTTACGGATTGTACCATATGATTGTAGCAAAGATTGTATTTCTTTATATACTTATTTGAGGTATCGAACCCAATATGAAGTCTGGCGGCAATTTTTGTAGAAAGACCTTTCTCTTCGAAAAACACTTTTGTAAAGTTCTCTCGGTCAAGTCCTCTGCAAATATCACTTATCTCCTGAAGGTCTATTCCGTACTCCCTAACTCTGCGCATTATGGTAGAATAATCGTAACCGCATTTTGTGGGACTTCCTCCATTCTCCAAAAGAAGTTTTATAGTCTGCTCCTTAGAAATCTTTTTAAGGGTAGACTCTTGCATAGACTTTAATTGCTTGGGTCTGTATTTTTCACTACGGAATTCCTTAGTGTTTATCTTACCCTCCCGCAGCAGCTCTTCTGTATGCTGTCTAGTGTGTTCCGAAAGAGTTTTTAACTCTAAGTTATCAAGTGAATTGTTCGACTTATTCTTGTCTTTATGATGAATGCACATCCTACTATCGGAGCACTTAAAGTAGTCTCTCTTAATTATGTTATGCTCCAAATCCATAAAGCTGTTGGTACCGTAAACTCTAGGTCTCCCGTCTTCTCCAGTACCTCTTCTCATATGGGTCAACTTGTCGAATCTCTTCAAATCTTTTGCCTGAATCCATTTTCCGTCTTTCCTTCTAATCCTGTGGTCAGGCGTGCAAATCAAAGAACCAGAATTGTGGGAACCTGTACTTTGCCATACAATTTTAACGCATTCTCTAAACCCATTGTTGTACTTATTCTTTACTTTAGATAATCGAATGTTCCCCGAATCGTCGTAGCAATATACATAATCTCCAACTTCCACATCCTCTATCTTCTTTTGACCGTTCACAACCTGAACATACTGACCCTCGGCGATACAGCTGAAACGCCCAGTATCGGCTCCTGACTCGTCATCTTCCTCTGTTGTGTTACCTGTACCCTTAACCTGAACGAAGTCCGAGTGAACCTTATTATCCGACATTATGAATGTTGGGATAGAATTGATGAAGCCGTTGACAAGTTTTTCAGAGTCCCTGTAATCCGACAGCCTCTTACAAAAAGCATTCTTCTCTTTGAACACTTTGAGGACTTCCTTTCCTGTGCCTCTCTTGTACTTAGGCAGCTCCGCCAAGCCGATTATGTCGTAAATGATAATGGCTATTTGAGAAGAGGAAGATAGATTGATCGGAGAACCGAGCTTTCCAGGATGCTGAATTCTATACCTATTTATCTTGTCTTGGTACTTCTCAAGCTCCTTGTAGCAGTCGTTCGCAGCCGCGCTCAATCTGGAAGTGTACTTTTCAGACATCTCCTTAAGAGCCTCTCTGTCTATGCACACCCCTGTCTCTTCCATATCCACGATCATTTCGAGAACCTTCATCTCTAACTTAAATGTGTTGTAGATGCCTGGATACTTCTTGAACTCCTCCATCTGATACTTTGCGAGTCCTATAGTCTCAAATGTATCTCCTGCGGCGTAGGGAGTCATTGTCGCCACTGGAACCATCTCTGCAGGCACGCCGCCGAAAAGGGACTTGAAATCGTAGGGCTTACCGCTCTCCCCTCTTACCTTTACATTGTATTGGTACTTAAGAGAGTGATCTCTCTCCGCGCTGTGTATCAACCTGGAAGCTATCATCGTATCCCAGTAGCACTTTAGCTTAACACCGAAGTTGTGGTAAACCATATGGATATCGAACTTCGCATTGTGCATAACTATCTTTGTCTTGCTCGCCGCAAGCCTGTTCAACTGCCTGGAAACCTGCTCCCTCGTCAGCTGTCTGTCAAGCAAACCGCCTGTTACGTAACCCTTATGAAGTATGGGTACATAGACTGCATCTGTTCCGTCCGCGCTGAGAGAGAACCCGAAGATCTTGTCTTTGAAGTAGTTCGTCCCCAGCGTTTCTGTGTCAACAGAACAAAGATCAGAGGCTATCATTCTGTCGATGTAAG
>Ga0310690_10013338_pt1 | contig 10012 bp, 10 predicted proteins | sample AusTroGonzalo_MG_2_FD_207661 | JGI IMG/M metagenome (GOLD analysis project Ga0310690, IMG submission 207661) | Bovine rumen microbial communities from tropical cattle in Woodstock, Queensland, Australia - Gonzalo_04 (v2) (version 2) | ecosystem: Host-associated > Mammals > Digestive system >...
CCAGATAGATGAAGCGCTCCAGACGGTGTACCAGCGAGTATTCGTCAGGATAGAGCACGTCGTCGTTGATGACCAGGGCGTCAAACTCGTAGCCAGGCTCGAAACTGCCCACCTTGCCAAAGAAGCTACCTGCCGACTTGGTGGCAATCCAGAAGGTTTCGGGCAGGGTGAGGAAGGCCTTGCTGTGGTCTTGCTGATACTGCATCTTGCTGACCTGAATGGCATAGACCAGCATGCGGAACATGTTGAGGTCGTGGCCACCGCTGATGTCGCTGCCCAGACCTATGCGCAGCCCCTCTTCGAGGAAGGTGCGGACGGGTGCCATTCCCGATGCAATATTAAAGTTCGACGTGGGACAGTGGGCTACCATCACGCCGTTGCGTTTCATCAGCTCCAGCTCATGGCCTCTCGTCCATACGCAGTGGGCCATAATGGTGGGTGTCTGTCCGAAGAGTCCGTAGCGGTTGTAGGCGTCGCCATAGCTCTCGCTCTCTGGCTCCAACTCGGCGACCCACGCAATCTCGGAGGTGTTCTCTGACAGGTGCGACTGTACGGGCAACTGGTATTTAACTGCCAGCTCGCCACAGGCTTTTAGCAACTCTGGCGTACACGACGGTACGAAGCGTGGCGTGACGATGGGGCGGACGAGGGCGTCAGTATCACTGAACTCGGTGATGAGTTGCTCGTTGCCGGCAATGGCAGCGTCGACATCTTCGCAGAGGGCGTTGGGACAGTTGCGGTTCATGGCCACCTTGCCGACCATAGCGCCCATGCCGGCCTCCTGGTACAGTTGCATCAGCTTGCGCGTGCTGTCGGTATGGACGGTGCCAAAGACGACGCTACGCATGGTGCCGAAGAGCCACTGGGTGTGCAGGAAGCGGCGATACATGCGCTCGGCATACTCAACGTCGGCATATTTCGACTCCTCAGGGAAGGTGTAGTTCTGCAGCCACGGCAGCAGCTCCAAGTCCATCGCCACACCTTGGTTGTGCACCTGTGGAGCATGCACGTGCATATCGTTCATGGCAGGAATGAGCAGTTTGTCGCCAAAATCCACCACCTCAGCATCCTGAGCGTTGAGATCTTTCAAATTGCTGGCAACACCAACAACGATGCCGTCTTCTACTGCTATATAGCCATTTTCAAACACCTCGAAATGGTCTTTCTCCTTTGTGTAAAGGATGTGCGCCTTATATACTTTTTTCATAGCGTATAGTATTTGATAGGTTAGTTAACAGTGCAAAGATAGTGTTTTTTACGGACTTTTCAAACATAATGGTAAAAAAATCCTATGAATCATATTGATTTTTCGTTTTTTTTAGCTAACTTTGCACTCTATACACATCTTTTACTTAAACTACTATGCTATGAACACTGAACTTTTAATTAACATTTGTGGTTGGATTGCCACGTTCGGTTTGATCTTCGGTTATCTGCCGCAGGCTATTCAGACCATTCGTACAAGGAACACCGACGGTATCTCGCTACCAGGTTTCATCTCTATGGCTATCGGCTGTGCAGCCTTCGTGGTGCAGGGCTTCCTCATAGAGAACTACTACCTGGTGCTGACGAACCTCATCACCTGCACTTGTAGCGTCATCATCTTCGCTATCAAGATGCACAATGACTATTTTAAGAAATGATACTTATCTCTAACGACGACGGATATCAAGCAAAAGGTATACAATTCCTCATCAATATCGTAAAAGACTACGACGATGTGCTGGTCTGCGCACCAGACGACGCTCGTAGTGGTTTTGCCTGCGCCTTCTCGGCCACCAAACCGCTTGTGCTGACCCATCGACATCAGGAAAAGGGTGTCGATGTGTGGTCGTGCAACGGTACGCCAGTGGATTGCGTGAAGATGGCGCTGGCAGAATTGTGCAAGGAGAAGCCCCGCATGATTATCGGGGGCATCAACCACGGCGATAACGCATCAGTAAACACCCACTATTCAGGTACAATGGGTGTCACCCTCGAGGGCTGCATGAAGTATATCCCCTCGGTGGCGTTCTCGATTTGTGACTATAGTGCCGATGCCGACTTCCGTCCGCTGGAGACATACATTCGTGACATCGTACAGCGCGTGCTGCGCGAGGGACTGCCCAAGGGCGTCTGTCTGAACGTGAACTTCCCCAAGGCAGAGACCTTCAAGGGCGTGCGCCTTTGTCGTATGTCGTATGGCACATGGACCAACGAGGTGAGCAAGTGTCACCATCCACGTGGCTATGACTACTGGTGGATGGTGGGCAGCTATCTGAACGATGAGCCAGAGGCGGAGGATACTGACCGTTGGGCACTGGACAACGGCTATGTTGCCATTACCCCCACACGTATTGACGTCACCGCCTACGAGGCGTTTGGCCAACTCAAAGACTACGAAAAATGAAATACTACCTGATAGCTGGTGAGGCCAGTGGTGACCTGCATGCGTCGCACTTGATGCAGGAGCTGCAGCGGCAAGATGCTGCGGCAGAGTTCCGCTTCTTCGGTGGTGACCTAATGGCGGCTGTAGGTGGTACTCGTGTCAAGCACTACCGTGAGTTGGCGTACATGGGATTTATTCCCGTGCTGCTACACTTGCGTACCATCCTGAAGAATATGCGCTTCTGTAAGCAGGACATCACGCAGTGGCAGCCCGACTGCCTGATTCTGGTAGACTATCCTGGCTTTAATCTGAAGATAGCGGAGTATGTAAAAAGTAATACCAACATCCCCGTGTATTACTACATCTCACCCAAGATATGGGCGTGGAAGGAGCACCGCATCAAGAACATCAAGCGCGACGTCGACGAGATGTTCTCTATCTTGCCCTTCGAGGTGGAATTCTTTGAGAAGAAGCACCAGTATCCCATCCACTATGTGGGCAATCCGACGGCGAGCGAGGTACGAGAGTACTTAGGGGCAAGGAGCAAGGAGCAAGAGGTGAGTGGAGAGAAGCCCATCATCGCGTTGCTGGCTGGGAGTCGCCAACAGGAGATTAAGGAGAACCTGCCTGCCATGATAGAGGCTACGCGCCACCTGTCAGGACGGTACGACATTGTGTTGGCTGGAGCTCCGTCCATCGAGCCATCCTACTACGACCAGTTCCTGAAGGGCACTGAGGTGCGCCTGGTGGTCAACGAGACCTTCCCGCTGCTGGCCAAGGCTACAGCAGCACTGGTGACCAGCGGTACGGCGACGCTGGAGACCTGCATGTTCCGCGTGCCGCAGGTGGTATGCTACAGGACACCCATGCCCCGTCTGTTTGGCTTCCTCAGGAAGTACTTCCTGAAGGTGCCCTACGTGTCGCTGGTGAACCTGATAGCCAACCGCGAGGTCGTCAAGGAACTGGTGGCCAATACCTTCAGCGTAGAGGCTATCCGAGAGGAGCTGGAAGCCCTGTTGCCTGGAGGCAGCAAGCGCGAGGCGATGCTTAACGATTATGAAGAAATACACAGACTGCTGGGCGAGAGCGATGCTCCCGAAAAGGCAGCAAACATCATGATAAACCTTTTAAGAAAATGAAAAAACTATTTACTCTGCTGATGCTGGCATGCACGATGTCCGTCAGCGCACAAAACATTCAGTTACACTACGATTTTGGCCGTAACATCTATACTGGCGAGGAAGCTGACAGACAGAAGGTTACCGTCACCCTTGAACAGTTTAAGGCAGACCAGTGGGGATCGTGGTTCTATTTCGTGGATTTCGACATGTCGAACAATTTCGTAGAGAGTGCCTATACGGAGATTTCTCGTGAGATAAATCTGGGCAAAGAGTCACCCTTTGCTGCCCATGTAGAGTACGACGGAGGACTGAGCCGTTCAGCCAGCTTCCAGCAGGCCGCACTCGTTGGTGCCGCCTATAACGGACATACGGCAGACTTCTCAAAGACGTGGTCAGTACAACTGATGTATAAGCAGTTCTTTAAGAGTTACGATGATACGCACTCCTTTGCCAGTGCCCAGCTGACGGGTGTGTGGGGCTTGAACTTCCTAAACAACAAGCTGCGTTTCTCTGGCTTCATCGATTTCTGGCGTGGCGAGAAGGCCGATGGTCATGGCTGTCTGGTAATCCTCTCTGAGCCCCAGCTGTGGTATAACATCACGGAGCATTTCAGCGTAGGTACAGAGTGGGAGTTCAGCAACAACTTCGTATATAACTCAGATCCAGAGAGTACGAAGACCTTCTTCTGGAATCCCACGCTCGCTGTGAAGTGGAACTTCTGAAGATGAAAAATGAAAGATGAAAAATTAAAAGTCTAATAAATTATATAGCGACCGCTTTGCTGCATAAAGACAGCTTCGTGGGCAGCTTCCTGACAGATGGTAGCCTCTTCGGCACTGATTGTTGCCGGAAAATAGCGGTTACCATCTATTATTCTGCCCGTCAGTACCTCGCACCAGGTGCAGGCTGCCGTATAGCGGCCAAGGGTGTACGACAGGTGGAAACCGTCGCGGTTGAGCACGTCGCCCAGACGGTAGCGAGCCAGTTGGATGGCGATGCCACTGGGAATGATGCGCGTGAAGCCTCCTACGCCTGGCAGCACGTTCTGCATGGTAGAGACAATGGCGCTGTACATCTCGCGCTGGTCGTAGTGGTAGGCAGAAAAGTTCTCCTTGGTGAAGTCCTCTGCATAGGCCCACGTCATGTGCCACATGAACTGCACATGCAGATTGGTCGTATAACTGAGAATGAGGCGTTTCAGTTGGGCGAGGTTGGTGAAACTGCTGGCAACGCCCGACAGTTGGCTGACCTGCTGCAGGGTGATGATGTCCCACTGCTCGTCGCGGATGATGGACTGAAGGCTGGCCTTGCGGCGTACGGCCTTCACACCACCTACCACCTTGCGGTAGATGTAGGCGGGTTTGTTGTTGAGCAGGTTGTCATAGTGGGTGTCGATAGAGCAGCCGCCGATGTAGGCGTTGCCGATAATCAGCGAGTCGCCCTGTGCAGCAGCGAGCTCATAGAGATACTGCTCTACGGCATCCTGAGAGAAGCTGTTGCCAACGGCTAATACCTTGATAACCTTTGCCTGACAGAGCAAAGGCAGCAAGGCTATCACAAATAGTAATCTAAGTCTTTTCATTTTAATCTTTCATCTTTCATTTTTCATTTTCCTCGCTTCTTTTCTTAGCTTTCGCAATGCCTGATTGCGCACCTGGCGCACACGCTCGCGCTTCAGCCCCAGCGTCTCTGCTATCTCGGCCATGGTCTGACGCTCGTAGCCATTGCCGTAGTAGAGGTTGATGATGCGCTGTTCGCGCTCGTTGAGCACATGCAGGCACTGCAGCAAGTCGTCGTTGATGGTGGTATCCTCGACATTGGCGTCGGCCTTCATGGCATTCTTGTCTTCCAGCACGTTGAGCAGCGTGAAGTTGTTACGGCTGCCAACGGGAATCGACTCGTCCGTAGAGCGGGTGTCGATGTCTGTCATCAGTCGGCCGATGGCCTTCTCGATGGCACGACGAATGTAGGGAGCTGCGAAGGTGACAAAGGGTTTGCCCTTGGAGACGTCATACTTCTCGGCAGCTTTCATCATGCCGATGGCGCCCTCGCTGATGAGGTCGTCGGTAGACAGAATGTCGCTATTATACTGTCGGGCCAGCGTAATCACATAGCCCATATTGGCTGTTACCAGTTTGTCTTGTTCTTTCGTCATTTGTTGTATTTCTTTAGCAGTTCTTTTACCAGTTTCCCGGATACTTTAATGACATCGTCAGGCCAGGGACCAGTAGCCGTCGCACGCGGCAGTAGCATGGAGCTCGACTCGTTCTTGTCGCTCAACGACCAGCAAAGCCAACTGATTCCCAGCCGTTCGCACATCTGAACCCACTTCTCTTCGGACTCGGCGTCTATCTTGCCGTCGCCAGAAGCTTCGGTGACACCGCTCTCTGAGATGAATACAGGAATACCCTTCTTCACAGCAGCCTCCGTGCGCTCACGCAGGTAGTCGCCGTGGGTGGCAGCATAGAAGTGGACGGTGTACATGATGTTCGAGAAACCATGCAGCGGACTGTTGGCGACGAGGTGGATGTCCTGATCCCAGTGGGGACAGCCCACCAGCACGACGTTGTCGGGGTCGTACTTGCGGATTTCGCCAATAACCTCGGCAGCATATTTCTTCAGGTCGGTCCACGTGTCTTCTACGGGTTCGTTGTAGATCTCGTAGATGATGTGTGGATACTTGCCGTATTTCTGTGCCATCTTGCCGAAGAACTCCTTGGCCTCCTGCGTCTTGGTCACGTGCGAGTGCCAGTCGATGATGATATATACATTATTCTTAATAGCAGCCTCGATGACGGGTGTCATGCACTGCATGGCGAAGGTGGGGTTCTCCAGGTAGTTGTCTTCTATCATGATGCCCATGGCAGCACGAATCACTGAGCAGTGCCAGTCTTGCTTCAGCGTCTGTACGGCTTTCTTGTTGTAGAAACGAGGCCACAGGTTGTGCCAACCCAGGCTGACGCCACGCAGAATGACGGGGTTGCCCTGCTGGTCGCACAGCTGTGCCCCCTTTACTTGCAGTTGTCCGTACTGCTTGACAGGATCGATGGCATGTGCATAGCAGACACATGCGCAGAACAGGATGATAGTCAACAGCTTTTTCATATCTTCTTAGAACATAGATAAGGTATACAGATAGACCACTGCGGCAGGGATGGCCAGCAACGACGAGTCGAAGCGGTCGAGCATGCCACCATGACCAGGCAGGATGTTGCCAGAGTCCTTGACACCCAGGGTGCGCTTGAAAAGACTCTCTACGAGGTCGCCCCACGTGCCGAAGACGACAACCACCAGACCTAAGCCCAGCCAAGCAGGCATGGAGAGCATCTGCTCCTGGTCGAGGAAATAGCTGATGGCATAGGCGGCAGCCAGCACGAAGACGGCACCACCCACGGAACCCTCCCACGACTTCCCTGGGGAGATGCGGGGGAACAGCTTATGGCGTCCGATGAGTGAGCCCACACAGTAGGCTCCTGAGTCGTTGACCCACAGGAATACGAAGATGCTCAAGGGCAGCAGCGTGTTAAAGGCTACAAAGCCCTCGCTGGTGGCGTTGAACGCCAGCACGTTGATGAGCGAGAAGGGTAGGGCGATATACATCTGTGCCAGCATGGTGTAGGCCCAGTCCTGGATGGGGTCTTTCTGCTTGAGGTAGAGTTCGGCAACCAGCAGGTAAATGATGGTTACCAGATAGGGGATGAACACCACACTCTTGGCAATGCCTGCATACATGTCGCTGCAGTAGTAGGTCATGGCGTAGAAGAAGTAGACAGCAGCAACAGTCGAGATGAAGCGGTTGACGGTGACGCCGTCGCGCTCATTGACCAGTCCTGTAAACTCCCATACCGTCAGTCCTGTAATGATGCTGAACAGCAGCACCATAGCCTCAGGGCGAAGGAAGCAGCTGACGATGGCTGCCACGAAGATAATGCCTGTAATGGTACGTACAATAAAGTTTTTCATAGTTTATTCTTCACTATTGTCCTTAACTCCTTTAACTTCCTTAACTTCTTTAACTCCTTCAGCCTCCTCGGCTTCCAGCTCCAACTGCTTGCCGCGCTCCTCAGCCATACGCTCAGCGTCAGCACGCATCTGGGCCTCCAGGAGTTCCTCAGAACGGCTGGTCCAAGGACGCTTGCCGAAAATCTTCTCGACATCATCGGCGAAGATGACCTCACGCTCTACCAACAGCTGCGCCAGCTGGGCATGGCCGTCCTTGTGCTCCGTCAGTATCTGCTTGGCACGCTCGTACTGCTCGTTGACCATTTTCAGCACCTCGTCATCCATAATCTTGGCGGTGGTCTCTGAATAGGGCTTCTGGAAAGTATACTCCTGCTGGTTATAGTAGCACAGGTTGGGCAGCTTCTCGCTCATACCTGCAAAGGCCACCATACCGTAAGCCTGCTTGGTAGTGCGCTCCAAGTCGTTCATGGCACCCGTAGAAATCTGACCGATAAATAGCTCCTCTGCGGCACGTCCACCCAACAGTGAGCACATCTCATCGAGCATGGCCTCCTTGGTTTGCAGCACACGCTCCTCAGGCAGATACCACGCTGCTCCCAAGGCACGTCCACGGGGTACGATGCTCACCTTGACCAATGGGTTGGCAAACTCGGTGAACCATGAGATGGTAGCGTGACCAGCCTCGTGGATGGCGATAGACTTCTTCTCGGCTTCCGTCATCACCTTCGTCTTCTTCTCCAAACCACCGATGATACGATCTACAGCGTCCAGGAAGTCCTGCTTGCCTACTGCCTCACGGTTGTGGCGCGCAGCTATCAGAGCAGCCTCGTTACATACATTGGCAATGTCGGCACCAGAGAATCCTGGAGTCTGACGTGCCAGGAAGTCGATATCTACGGTATTGTCGAGCTTCAGTGGTTTCAGGTGAACCATGAAGACCTCTTTACGTTCGTTCAGGTCGGGTAGGTCTACATGTATCTGACGGTCGAAGCGGCCTGCACGCAGCAGGGCAGAGTCGAGCATGTCGGCACGGTTGGTAGCCGCCAGCGTGATGATACCACTATTGGTGCCAAAGCCGTCCATCTCGGTGAGCAGAGCGTTCAGCGTGTTCTCGCGTTCGTCGTTACCACCCATGGCAGGGTTCTTCGAACGGGCACGACCTACGGCATCAATCTCATCGATGAAGATGATACAGGGTGCCTTGGTCTTAGCTTTTTCAAAGAGGTCGCGCACGCGTGAGGCACCCACGCCCACAAACATCTCTACGAAGTCAGAACCCGACATCGAGAAGAAAGGTACGCCAGCCTCACCAGCTACAGCCTTGGCTAACAGTGTCTTACCCGTTCCTGGAGGACCTACCAGCAGGGCACCCTTGGGAATCTTACCACCCAGATCGGTATATTTCTGCGGACTCTTCAGAAAGTCTACAATCTCCTGCATCTCCTGCTTGGCACCAGCCTGTCCGGCCACATCCTTGAAGGTAATGCCCAGCTCGCCTCCCTTCTCATACATCTGGGCTTTCGACTTGCCGACATTAAAGATGCCGCCACCCATGCCGGCACCACTGCCGCCACCCATGCGACGCATGATGAACATCCATACTAAGATGATGCCGCCAAAGAACAGCACATTCATAATCAGCGACGAGAAGAAGTCGTTGTCCTTACTGTTGTCATACGAGAACTTGCCAGTAAACGTCTTGTCCTCACGCTGCTGGTTGATGAACTGCTCCACCTGGTCCACACTGCCAATGGCTACAGACACGGCGGGATTCTTGCCAGTCTGTTCTACACCCTGATGGAATACGTCGCGGATATGCTCCGGCTTCACGTACATCTCCAGTATATTCTGGTGTTTGTTGACAACTATTTCCTTGGCATAGCCCTTAGCGACCATGACCTTGAAGTCTGAATACGATACCTGTGTCGAGATGCTCGACTTCTCCTGACCTTGGGTGAAGTAGAGCACAACCAGTGACAGGATGACGATGCCGTATATCCAGTTCATGTTGAACCGAGGCATCTGCTGCTGTGGTTTCTTATTTTGTGGTTCCATTAGTCAATATCTTCTATGTGTGTCAGACCTGCATCGTCCCAGAGGTGCTCCAAGTCGTAATAGGCGCGTGTGTCAGGTACAAAGATGTGTACCATCACGTCGCCATAGTCCATGGCTACCCACTGGGCATTCTCCAATCCAGCTACCATCGATGGCTTCTCGCCCAACTCCTTGCGAGCCATCTCACCAACAGATTCGGTGATGGCCTCCACCTGTGAGGGAGAGTTGCCCTGGCATATCACAAAATAGCTGCATATAGCACCGTCGATGCCTTTCAGGTTAGCGGTGACAATGCTCTGACCTTTCTTCTCTTGTATTCCTTTTACAATTGTTTCTACTAGTTGTTCTGTTTGTTCCATTAAATATTGTATTATTGAAGGGCAAAGTTACTAAATAACCCGCTCAACACAAAGAAAAACGCAGGGAAAAAGATTTTTTTTGCGTTTTTTATTAAAAAAGTGCCATTTTTTTTTGTTGGTTCAGAAAAAAGCATTACCTTTGCACC
>Ga0310690_10013339_pt1 | contig 10012 bp, 12 predicted proteins | sample AusTroGonzalo_MG_2_FD_207661 | JGI IMG/M metagenome (GOLD analysis project Ga0310690, IMG submission 207661) | Bovine rumen microbial communities from tropical cattle in Woodstock, Queensland, Australia - Gonzalo_04 (v2) (version 2) | ecosystem: Host-associated > Mammals > Digestive system >...
CCGATCATCGTGACCGAAAAGGCATTAAAGAAGAACTTTGACGAGTTCGGAAGACATCGGTAAATTCCAATTTGTATGACTGAATCAGAGTTGTACAAAAGCCTCGGCGAACTGACCAGGAACAAAGAACGATGGAAAGAGGGCATCCCCTATGTAGCGTCGCTCCTCACATCAGATTCGGTGAGAATCCAGGCAAAGGCACTTTGGATGCTTGGAGAGATGGGACTGGCTTTTCCGGACGCAGTCAAAAGCAGTGTACATGCAATTGCTTTTTTCCTCAATAATGATGAGCCGCTTCTGCGAGAGCGCGCTCTAAATGCGCTGGGTAGAATCGGACGGAGCTGTTTTAAGTCGATTGAGGCGTATTGGCCGGACCTATTCCGCTTTGCTAAGGATGAAGCGGCGGGCGTAAGGCTGGCCTTCATCTGGGCATCGGAAAACATTGCCACAAACACGCCCGATTCCTATCGGGATCATATGCCGGTGTTCGCCGGGTTATTGCACGATGGCGAAGATAAAGTGCGGATGGAGGCGCCCGAGATCTTCCGGGTTCTGGGCAAACGCAAGCCCGATTTCGTCGCGCCTTTTCTTGAAGAATTGCGCCGTATCGCAGAGACTGATACCAATCGCGTGGTCAGGATCCATTGCCTGGGCGCCATTAGGGCAGCGGGTTATTAGCGAAAAATCGCAATAAATGGGGATTGCCCCGAAAATGGAAAGAGCGTACCTTTGCTGCGGAAAAAGGAACGTTGTTCCCTATGCAGACGCTCAAGACAGACACACGCAAACGGATTCTATCTGTATCGAAGAAGCTCTTCCTGAAGAAGGGCTTCCGGGAGACGACCACGCGTGACATCGCCCGGGAGGCGGGAATCAACCTGAGCAACCTGTACCACTATTTCGTCTCTAAGGACGAACTGTTCAGACAGCTTTTGAAGCCAGCGACGGATACGCTGGAAGCCATGCTGAACGAACACCACGGAATCAAGGGCGAGGACATCCTGAGCATGCAGGAAGAAGGATATGTGGAGGCGACGCTGGAGGAGTATATGGGAGCCATCAAAAAAAACAAGAGTCTGCTGAAACTGCTGCTCTTCAAATCGCAGGGCTCATCGCTTGAAGGCTATAAGGAATACTATGTAGATAAGTCTACACGGCTGGTTCTCGATTGGCTGAAGGCTATGAAAGAGAAACATCCCGAGATCAATACCGAAGTATCCGATTTCTTCATCCACTTGAACAACGTCTGGATGTTCACGCTGCTGGAAGAAATTCTCATGCACGATCTGACGGAAGAGGAGGTCCGGTCGGTCCTCTCGGATTACGTAAGGTTCGAGGTTATCGGATGGAGAAAGATGATACAGATTTGACGGTCGCACGCGGTGCGGCCGTTTTTTGTTTTGGAACAAAATGAAACATTGTTCACTATTGGAAACGATATATGGATAAAAAGAAACCGATTCTGCAACCCCTTCTCGCATACGCGGGAAAGAGAAAGGTGCTGACCTACCTGTCGATGGTCATCTCGGGCATCAGCCAGTTGCTCGCCCTTGTGCCTTTCCTGTACATCTGGGCCATCCTCAGGGATGTGATAGCCGGTGATAATAGTCGCATCGCCCACTACGGCTGGATGGCCGTGGCCTTTGCCATCGCCACCATCGTCGTGTATTTCGGCGCGCTGATGTGCTCGCATCTGGCAGCTTTCAGGATTGCCGCCAATATGCGCAAGGCCCTGATGCAGCATATCATGACCCTGCCCATAGGCTTCCTGGATGCGCTGGGGAGCGGCAAGGTGCGCAAATGGGTGCAGGAATCGACCCAGTCCACGGAAACCTATCTGGCTCACCAGCTCCCGGACAAGGCCGGCATGTACGCCACGATGATCGGGCTCGCCGTGCTGATGTTCCTGTTCGACTGGCGGATGGGGCTGTTATGCCTTGGTACCGTCCTGCTGGCCATTATCGTGATGGTCACCCTGATGACGGGCCCTACGCTCCGTAGGAAACTAGGAGAATACAACAAGGCGCTGGATGCGATGTCCAACGAGGCCGTGGAGTATGTCCGCGGCATCCCGGTGGTGAAGACCTTCGGCCAGTCGGTCTTCTCCTTCAAACGCTTCAAGGATTCCATCGACCAATACAAGCAGTGGGTAATCGCTTATACGATTGACCTGCGGAGGCCGATGACCCTGTATACGACATTCGTCAATGCTTCCTTCGCGGTGCTGATTGCTCTGACGCTGATTGTCGTGAAGAATGGATCCTATACGCCTGAGTTCCTGCTGAACCTGCTGTATTACATCATCATCACCCCGGCCATCGCCGTCACATTGAACCGTATCATGTTCGCCAGCGAGAACGAGATGATCGTGGCCGAGGCGCTGGACAAGACGGGGCGGATCCTGGCGATTGATCCGCTTTCTGATTCTTCTGATGCCAAATTGCCGGAGGACAACGAGATCCAGCTCAAGGAGGTCCGCTTCCGCTATCCGGAAGCCGAACGCTTTGCGGTGGACGGTGTTTCGCTGGACATCAAGCCTGGGCAGAAGATTGCCCTCGTGGGCCCCTCCGGCGGCGGCAAGACCACGACGGCAAGCCTCATCGCCCGTTTCTTCGACGTGACGGAAGGGACCATCTCCCTGGGCGGGGTGGACATCCGCCATATCCGTAAAAAGGACCTGATGGACCGGATTTCCTTCGTGTTCCAGGACAGCCGGCTGCTGAAGACGAGCATCTTCGAGAACGTCCGCCTGGGCAGACCTGACGCCACGCGGGAAGAGGTTCTCGAAGCTCTGCACAAGGCCCAGTGCGACGATATCCTTGCCAAGCTGCCCGATGGCATCGACACGGTCATCGGCACACAGGGGACTTATCTTTCCGGGGGCGAGCAACAGCGGGTAGCTATTGCCCGCGTGATGCTGAAAGGAACACCCATCGTCATTTTGGATGAAGCGACAGCTTTCGCGGATCCGGACAATGAGACCCGCGTGCAGCAGGCCTTCTCCGAGATGGCAGCCGGCGGCAAGACCATCATCATGATTGCCCATCGGCTCTCTTCCGTGACCGGCGCCGACCGCATCTTCGTGCTGGAGGAAGGACGCGTGACGGAGAGCGGCTCGCACAAGGATCTTTTGGAGAAAGGCGGCAAGTACGCCTCCATGTGGAAACAGTATGTTGAATCTGTCAAATGGAACATCAAATGAGCATCATAGAAACACTTCGGCATAAGTATGCCCTTACCCGGCAGGGCGCGAAAGACCTTGTGAAATCCAGCCTCGCCAGCGCGGCGATGGATATCGTCCTCATGCTGCCGGTGGGACTCATGTTCTTTCTGGTGAAAGAACTGATGGATGGTAACGCGTTGAATACTTGGGGGTATATCTGGAAAATCGGCGCCTGCCTGCTGGCCGTGGCGGCCATGGAATACGTCAAGTACAACTATCAGTTCGTGACCGTCTATCTGGAGAGCGGCCGCCGGAGGATCTCCCTGGCGGAGAAACTGCGCCGCCTGCCGCTGTCCTTTTTCGGTAAGAAGGACCTGGCCGACCTTACCAGCACCATCATGGCCGATGCGGCCACCATCGAGACGGGAACGTCACACTGGGTGCCGGAGCTCATCGGGTCGATGATTTCCACGACGCTCATCGGCATCAGTCTCTTCTTCTTTGACTGGAGGATGGCGCTTGCCGCAGTTTGGGTGATTCCCATCGCCATCAGCATTGTCCTGTTCTCTTCGAAGTTCCAGAACCGCTTCAACCGCCGGAGCGCCCAGGCGAAAGTGGCGCTGGCCGACAGCATCCAGGAGGGATTGGAGGCGTTCCAGGACATCCGGGCCAATGATGCGGAGAGCAAATACCTGCAGGGACTGTGGCCCCGCATCGACCTTGTGGAGAAGCGGGCCATCCAGGCAGAGCTGGGTGTCGCCATCTTCGTGGTGAGCGGGCAGATGGTCCTGAGACTGGGCGTCGCCACCATCGCGCTGGTGGGTGCGATGCTCCTCTCCGCCGGAAGCCTGGACGTGCTGACGTTCTTCATGTTCCTGCTGGTGGCCTCCCGTCTGTATGACCCGATGTCCGGCTCGCTCATCAACCTGGGCGCAGCGGTTTCACTGGGCGTCCAATCGGAGCGCATGGACGAAATCCTCAATCACCCTGAGCAGCGGGGAGAGGAAACCCTTTCCAACAAGGGTTATGACATCGAGTTCAAGGATGTCCATTTTGCATATGACACTTCTGAGACGGTTTTGGACGGTGTTTCCTTTACGGCAAAACAGGGAGAGGTGACCGCGCTCATCGGCCCTTCTGGTTCTGGCAAGACCACCATCTCCCGGCTGGCATCCCGCTTCTGGGACATCCCTTCCGGCACGATCACGGTTGGTGGGATGGATATCTCCAAAATCGATCCAGAGACGCTGATGAGCCTGTATTCCATCGTGTTCCAGGATGTTACACTCTTCAACAATACCGTGTTGGAGAACATTCGCATCGGTCGCAAGGACGCTACCGACGAGGAGGTTATCGCAGCCGCACGGCTTGCCCACGTGGACGTATTCGCCGAGAAATTGCCGCAGGAATGGAACACGATGATCGGCGAGAACGGAAGTGAACTCTCAGGAGGGGAGCGTCAGCGGATTTCCATCGCCCGGGCCTTCCTGAAGGATGCCCCCATCATTCTGATGGACGAGGCCACCGCTTCGCTGGATGTCGAAAACGAGACGTTCATCCAGGAGTCGCTTTCCCGTCTGGTCAAGGACAAGACCGTCATCATCATCGCCCACCGCATGCGCACCGTGGCCGGGGCCGACAAGATTGTCGTGCTCAAAGAAGGCAAGGTCGATGAATGCGGAACTCCTGCCGCCCTCACGGCTTCCGGCGGCTTCTACAAGCGGATGCGGGACATCCAGCAAGGAGCCCTTGAATGGAACATTTAAACCTTTAATAATCATGAAACCTGCATTCAAAGTCATTCTGATGGCCGTTGCCTATCTGGTAACGTTCATTCTCGGTGCCACAAGCGGCGCTATTCACCCGGCATGCTATGCGTACATCGGGGCACTTCTGCCCTTGGTATTCGCGTTCATCTATCTTTACACGTGCTCCGTCATCCGCGGTTTCGGCGCAGCAACGGTGCTGAACGGATTCATCTTCGTCCTGTTCCTGATCGCAGGCGAGGCGGACACCTCGTACATCATCGGCACGATCGTCCTGACGGCCCTGGCGGAGATTCTTAGAAAGGTCTTCGGCTATGATACGATCAAGGGCGTCCGCTGGAGCTTTATTCCCCTCGCTTTTTCCTTCTTTGCCTACACCGCTCATTGGTGGTTCGACACGGAAGGTTCGCTGGCTGCGGCCGTCGAGGAGATGCCGGCCGGATATGACCAGTTGATGATTCCGGTCATCAATAATGTCCCCGTGCTGATCATTGTCCTGGTCCTGACCATTCCCGTGGCCATCTTCGCCATGCGGCTCGCGGAGCGGACACTGAAGAAACCGGCTGCATCATTGAAATAACACAAAAAAACGACGAATATGGAAAAGAAAAACAGAATCATCCTCTTCTGGATCCTCACCATCCTTGGTTTTCTCGCACATTCTCTCGCCGATGCGCTTCCCGCCTTCTGGGGACAGAGCATCGCCGCCCAGCAGGGTCCCGCCCCCGTGGGCATGATGGCCTTCATGGTCTGCCTGACCTATCTCGTGCCGGTCATCGGCATCCTTCTGATGGTATATGGAGGCAAGACCGCCAGAATCATCAATGCCGTGCTGGCATGCTTCATCGCCCTGTTCACGCTGCTGCACATGAGTGAACTGTTCGATGCCTTCAATCCGGTCCAACTGCTCATCATGCCGATGATGTTCGTCCTGGCACTCCTGATGGCAATTGATTCCGTGAAAGTCTGCAAGGAGAAATAACAATGGGACTCCTCAGCAAGATATTCAGCAATACCCGCAAGCCCGAAGGCTTTTGGGGCCGTATGATGGTGGCCGGGATGAACGGCGGTTCCCATGCATCGATGGCCTCCTGGGGCCTGGACTTCGCCAATGTTCCCGCTGATGGTGAAATCCTTGACATTGGATGCGGCGGCGGTGCCAACCTCGCCCGCCTGATGGACCGGAGCCTCCGCGGTAAGGTGACCGGCGTCGACCACTCTCCCGTCTCCGTGGAGAAATCCCGGAAAGTCAATGCCGATGCAATCCTGAAAAACCGTTGCAAAGTGCTGGAGGCCAACGTCTCAAGCCTTCCATTCAAGGATGACGCGTTCAAAATGGCTACCGCCTTCGAGACAGTCTATTTCTGGCCGGACATCGTCAGGAGCTTCGCGGAGGTGCGGCGCGTCCTGGTTCCGGGCGGAAAGTTCCTCATCGTCAACGAGGACGACGGCCTCTCCGGCAACAACGAGAAATGGGAAAAGATGATCGAGGGGATGCACACCTACACCCCTGACGAACTGAATACTCATCTCACCGCAGCAGGATTCAAGGACATCACCATCCATCGCAACGAATCCAAGCACTGGCTCTGTGTAATGGCCGTTAAATAAAGAGAATCATGAAACCGGACTATAAGAACTGGATGCCGAAAGGCATGATATGGAGTTTTGCGGCAGGGACTGCCGTAGCGCTGGCGCTGACGCTGATCGTCGGCATTAGTTGGTTGAAGATTCTCCTACTCATCCTTACCCTCGTCTTGGCTGGGATGACACTCTGGACTGTGCTGATGTACAGGGCCTTCTCCTATGACGGGAAACGGCAGATGTCCCGCCAAATCATCGACGGCGTAGCGGAGTATGTTAAGTTGCCTGCAGGAGGCCGCTGCCTGGATGTGGGGTGCGGCAGCGGTGCGCTGGCCATCGCCGTGGCCAAACGCAACCCGCAGGGCACGGTAACCGGCATCGACCGTTGGGGAGCGGAATATGCCTCCTTCAGCAAGAAACTCTGCGAAGACAATGCAAAGGCGGAAGGCGTTGCCGAAAGGACTGATTTCGCCCAGGGCGATGCTCTGAAACTGGATTTCCCGGACGGGACCTTCGATGCAGTCACATCCAACTATGTCTATCACAACATCCCAAGCAACGACCGCCAGAGTATCCTGATGGAGACCCTGCGTGTGTTGAAGAAGAGCGGCACCTTCGCCATCCACGACCTTTTCTCCCAGCAAAAGTACGGTGACATGCAGGCCTTCGTGAAGAAGCTCAAGGATCTTGGTTACGAGCAGGTGGAACTCATCCCCACAGACAGCGGTCGCTTCATGTCTCCCTGGGAGTCCAAGTGGATGGCCCTTGGAGGCTCGGCAATCCTTTTCGGGAAAAAGTGATTGCAACCGGGTTGCATGGGATTGTCCGTACCTTTGCATCAGCATGAAGAAAGCTTACGAACCACTGAACATGATCATGAACGGCCGTTACGCCGTTCTCTATGGGAAACTTGACCCGGCCATCCAGAAGGAAGTCCTTTCCAGGATGGCCGAACTCATTGAGGAAGAGAGGGATTACGAGGACAAGGGCAACTACGGCCACTTCTGCAATATCCTCCCAACCATCGCCATCGATGATGTGTTGCAGCGCAACGGGAAGACGCCCGAGGAAGCCTTCGAACTCATCTCCACTCACATGTGGGCGGCACTGACTCCGGAATCATTCCAGAAACTCTCGAGGCTTCCGTTCTTCCTCTCCGTCATGCGGAATATCATCCCGCTTGGCTTCAAGTACGGCTCCGGCAAGGGTTGGAAGTACGTCTGGCATCCGGAGGATCCGAAGGACTTCTATCATTTCGAGACACTGGAGTGCCTGTATCGGTATGAACTCTCCAAGCACGGTGTGCTGGAGCGCTTTGGACCCATGTTCTGCCGCAGCGACATCATCAACTACGGCAACCTGCACAATATCGATTTCATCCGCACCAAGACCCTTTGCCAAGGCGGAGACTGCTGTGACTTCCGTTTCGTCCGCCACCGCAAGGGCGAGGCCTGGGAGCGCACAAAGAGCATTTGACAATACCACTCCAATGAAAACTAATAAGAACCAATACCTCAAACAGATCGTTCCGCACCTTGAGGAGAAGTACGGAGCGGAGAAGGCGGAAAGCATCTCCGCATCAGCGTGGAAGCATTTTGATGCTATCTGCGCGGAGAACCCCAACGAGCCGAAGGCTTACGACATGCACACCAAAGATCGTATCTATCCGGCCATCGCATCTCTGAGAGCGATGACGGAGGCGGGTATCAACCGGCAGGAGGCCATTGACTTCCTGTGCAACTATTACCTGTGGCGTGCAGCGGGGAAGGCGAAGATGTTCAAGAGGATGCTGAAGATACCGGGGTTCTACAAGAAGATGCCCGGCTGGTGGAAGAAACTGACACCGAAGATGTTCGGAGAGTCTGCTGGATTCAAGTCCGTCTGGCATGAGGATCCGGAGTGGGAGCTCAGTTTCGACATGGTCAAGTGCCCTTATCATGAAAAGTGCATCGCCTACGGCTGTCCGGAACTGTGCCGCGCCTATTGTGAAGCCGATGACGTCTGCTACGGAGATATGCATCCGAAGCTGGTCTGGGGGCGGACGAAAACTTTAGGGAAGGGTGGAGACTGCTGTGACTTCAAGATGAAGATCAAGAAATAAACTGCCATGGCACTCACCCTCATACTGTCCCTAGTCTTCATCCTCGCGATACTCCTGATGCTCTGGGCGGCGGTGGCGTTGGTGCAGGACAAGCGCCTGTTCGGTTCGGCACCGAAGGACATCGTTGCGGTCATCCAGCCCAGGGCGGAACGGTTCGAAGGAGCTAGATTCCTCGGCTGGACGCTGATGATCCTCAGCATGCTCATCCTTGCCGGGGTTTTCGCCGTCGCAGTCTGGGACGGGGTGCGGCGGGGTTACGGATTCTGGCAGTTTTTCGGCAGATTCCTGACGATCCTGTATGTCTACAAAGCCTTCGACCTGGTATTCCTGGACTGGATCCTGCTGCAGAAGACGCGCTTCTTTCAGCACTATTACCCGGAAACGGAAAGCTGCAAGGGCTATCACTCCTACGGATTCAACAGAAAGAGCCAGATTGCGAAGGTCATTCTCTTTCCCTTCGCTTCAGCTTTGTTGGCATGGTTGTGCACGTTTTTGCCTATCTTTGTCGCAGCGTAACACTATTGGCAAATGAATTTCAGTGGTATCATAGTAGGCGCGGCGGTGTTCTTGTCAATCGGCATTTGCCATCCCGCCGTCATCAAGATGGAGTACTATTGGGGGAAGAAGAGCTGGTGGATATGGCTCGTGGTCGGATTGATATGCTGCGGCGTTTCCTTAAAGATGACAAACCAGATCGCTTCCACCATCTTGGGAGGATTTGCATTCTCCTGCTTCTGGGCATCCATGAGATATTCCTTCAAGAGAAGCGGGTCCTGCAGGGACGGTTCCCTGAGAACCCTAAGAGGCATGAATACTATGAATCTTTAAGACGGAGGACATCGGAATAACGAGCCTATACACTAATCTCCACCGATGAGATTTGATAAGGGAAATGCTGTACTTTCCAAGTCGTTTTGTACATATTTGCTAATTGTGACAAGTGACAATTTAACGGTTTTCTCAAGTTTTTGCGGTGTATAAAACAGTAATAAAGGACAAAATAATGGTACTAGTATAGTATACTAAATAGGTTTAGAGCAATTGTACAACTCAAATAAGAGATAATCGGCAAAAGTACCATTCTTAAACTGTGCATTAGTCGTCTCTACTTTCCATAAACATTTCATAAAACAACGGGATTAGTAACTTTTAGGGGGTTTTGACCAAATTTTCTGTCACAATCTGTCACATTGTGACAAGGATTGTGACAAAAACGCGCCAAACCAACCAAAACTGAAACTATAAGTGCTATAAGGAGACTAGCCGAAACTTATCATGAGCGGATTAAGTTTCAGCGAGTTATAGAGACTAATTATAGTTTCGGCTAGTTACGGCTAGTTTGAACTAGTTTGAGCTACTTCCCGATGCAGAATCGGGAGAAGATTTCGCCGAGGACTT
>Ga0310690_10013340_pt1 | contig 10012 bp, 6 predicted proteins | sample AusTroGonzalo_MG_2_FD_207661 | JGI IMG/M metagenome (GOLD analysis project Ga0310690, IMG submission 207661) | Bovine rumen microbial communities from tropical cattle in Woodstock, Queensland, Australia - Gonzalo_04 (v2) (version 2) | ecosystem: Host-associated > Mammals > Digestive system >...
TAAAACCGCATCTGAATCGTGCATAAAAACAGTATGCGCAAACAATATGCCTGGCAAATGCGAAGGCGACACAGAAAAATCGATGGCAACCCAGTTGTGCAAGTTCTATGACGTGGCGTGCACGGTATTAAAGTAAAAAAAATGAAGAAGACATTTGGAAATTTTTATATGTGTTCAATTATCGCGATTGCGATGGCGTTGTTTTTGACGCCCGCGTATACGGCGGTGACCACGCGTCCCACGGCGGCAAACAATGCGGCGGCCGCGCGTGCTAAATCCGGTATACGCACCCCGACCACAATTTCACAAACCGCGACCAAGGCACAAACCACGGATCCAGAGCCAGAACCGGTCGCAACAACATCCGAACCCGAGCCAGAACCCGAAACACCGATTATCGTCGATAACAAAACATCTATGTTTCAAGACGTTATGTCTGAAATGGGCGCATCCGCGACCGACACATCAAACAATGAATTGGCGGATGCGATTCGTCGCCAACGCGCTTTATTGGACGGCGCCGGAAACGCCACACAAAACACCGGCGGTGTAAGTATGGGTTATGCGGCGGCGTGCGATTCGGCACTGCGCACGTGTATGTCGGAAAAATGCGGAAATGATTTTTCAAAATGCGCGAACGATTCCACAACAATTTGGGGACAAAAGATTGACGGTTGCCGCGCAAAAACGAAATGCACCGGCCACGAATATTCATTGATTGCGCCAGAAATCTTGGCAGATCGCGATATGAACGTCCGCATGTCGCACTATAATTCCGTAATAAATTGCGGAAACAAATATAACGATTGCATATTTACCCAATGCGGAAAGACATTAAATAAATGTTTGTCCAAAAAAGACGGCGACAACGCGATTTCAAAATGCGCATCCATCGCAAACGAATGCAAGGCAATGGACAACGGATTGGCATCGCGCGTAATGACGGTGTTCGGCGATTTGCGTAAAATTGCCACCGACCAAGTCAAAAAAGACGAAGCACGATTGGCCGAATTGCGTAAGTTAATGCGCGACCAATGCAGTCGTTTTGGTGCGATGTTTGACGAACGGACACTGGATTGCGTGTACACAGTGAATTTCTTTGCCGGCGAAGACAACACACTTATGGCGTCCAAAAAATTATATTCGGGCGATTCGTTCCAATGCAACCCAAATTGGTTTGGTGTTGATATAACAACCTATATCGAAAACGCGCAACGCCTTACGCGATCCCAAACATCCGCATCATCGGCGGCATTGGGTGCGGGTTTGGGCACCGCGGCGGGACTTTATACATCCGGCGCAATTACACGCGCACGAGAATCTCAAAAAGCAGAAAAGGCGGTTAATGAGGCCGCATGTAAAAAAGCCGATGGCAAATGGAATGGCCGCAAATGCACCGACAATGCCGGCAACGAAATAAAATTTGACGGAAACGGTAATACAATTAACAATACAAATAACAAATAAAACCAAAATGTCGGTCTTGACGAACGCGTTAAAAAATATTATAGACAACATTGACGATAATACACCTTAAACGTAACATCCGAACAACGGCAAGAAATGCAAAAAAACATCGAACACGGATTCACGCCTGCAAACCTTGAACGCATTCAAATAAACCACTAACACTAACCATTATCCACTAACCACTAAATCTCATTTGACAAACGGAAATAAATCCATATAATTCGCCCTTGGCGCAAAAAAAGCATAAAGGGGGCCAAACATGTATTTCTATTCACATTTTGCACGCGAAAATTATAATCCACGCACCGGTAATTATGTTCCAATGTGGCATAAAATCGCACGCACCAACAAAAACATTAAACTTTCCGATGCTGATATCAATATGATGAATTTTGGTCAATATTCGCCTGCATACCCAACAACGAACGAAGATTGGCGATTCGCGATGCATGAATTAAAACCCGCCGGGAAATCTGTCCTTACCGTCACCGGCAGTGGCGACCAACCCATCGCATTTGCGATTTCCGGTGCACGCGATATCGACACTTTTGATACTACATATTTTGCACATGTTATTATGGATATGAAGACATCCGCGATTCAGACAATGAATCACAAACAATATTTTTCTTTTGTTGACGATTTGAATAAAAAGAACTTTATATGCGACGTCAACGGTTACGACAAAATTCAATCTGTGTGTCCATTGCAAAGCATATTGGCCGCCAAACAGATGCGCGGATGCCGCATTTTTAACCAAGGATACAGTATGTATCTTGAATATATGCCAAACGAATCAGAATACAATGCGGCAAAAAACATTATCAAAAAACCGATGAACTTTATTTGGTCTGATATTGCCGAATTACACACTCAATTAAATAAAGAATACGATATTATTTACCTGTCCAATATATTTGAATACTTTCACAATCGAAAAAAAATTACCAATGTGTTAAACAGCCTTAAGCCCTTTGTGAAAAATGGTGGGGAAATAATGTTATACACATCATGGGTTCAAACACCAATATCTGAATCAATTGATGCCGCCGCGCGTGATTGTGGTTGGGGAACAACAAAATCGCACAACAAACAAAATGCGTTTATGTTAACTATGCAACGCACACGATAAAATTATTCGGAATCTTTTTTAACAGCATTCAATAATTCGTCGCGGTCGGTTATAACTTCTATGCCGACCGCGCGCCATTTTTCGATTTGCGCATCCGCATCCATAATGTTTTGTTCCGCCAAATACATAATCGGATGCAAAGCACTATTTCCCGCGCACGCCGCATTCAGCGCAACAATCGGCGAAGGTTTTTGTTTACCCGCCGCGAACCAATTTTCATCATCCGCAACCCAGAAATCTTCATCGTCGTGAACCGCAATTACAAAATTATCAATATTTATTAAATCATTGTCTGTTTTATCTGCTTTGCACCCTGCCCCTGTTAAAAATTCACATAAATCGTCAATCGGCGAAACAGACGAAGAATCTTTTTCATTATCATCATCAAAATTTATATCTGAAAAAACCGGAACCCCATATTCAGATTCAACCGAAGGTTCAACATCAAAATCGGTTGGTATCGGGAACGCAGTATCCGACACATCATCCACCGCAATATCATTTGACATTTCGCGCGCCATATTTTGCACCGCCGGCGCGGCATTTACCGCCGGTGCGGGCGATGGCACACCAACCGCATCAACCATCATCGGTTTATTAAACACCGACATTTGTCGCACACCATAGTTTTTTCTTGCGCGCATAAAACTTTCGCGCATTTCCGCTGGAACGCCGGAATGCAATTGCGGCAAAGTTTCTTGCTCCGTCACAACCGGCACAATCGGTTCGGGTTCTTCTTTTTTTGGTACCGGTTCAAAACATTTTGGCAATGGAATCTTTATAGGCACAGATTTGTTTCGCATCGTCAAAACCGTGGTCGCAATATACATTGGGACCGCCGCCAAAATCAAAACACCAAAAACCAATCCCGGAAATCCGTGTAATTCTACCCGTGCCAATCGCGTCCAATGCACAATCGAAAAGATATTAAAATTGAACAGGCAATATAAAATCGCCCACATAGCAAGAATATAAAAACCCGTCCACGCAACCGCGCGCCCAATTTCCGATGAAAAAATCTTTTTACTAACCACTAACACTAACCACCACCCATTAATGTATTATAGACACATTTTACAATCTGTCAACCAAATGACGATTTTGTTCACCAAACAAATAAAAAAATGAAAAAAAACTTTTTTATAGGTCTTTTTTATGATATAATGCGAAAGATAAAAAGGAGGGTTTTTCATGCAGAAATTGCTGAAAACATTAGAAAAAGGCTTGGTTTGCCTTTCATTGGTCGCAATTACGGGTGCGTGTTTTGGTGATACCACGCCCGCGCGCGGTGCGGCCGCACAAAATCGTGGCCGTAACACGGCAACCGCACGTATGCCGTCTATACCGATTTTACCGGTAAGTGCTATTGGCAATATGACCACGGGCGGGAATAACGTCAATCCGACACCAAATCCTAACCCAAATCCGAACCCAAATCCGAACCCGGATCCAGACCCAGATCCAGATCCAGATACACCTGTACCTAATCCACCGACCCCGGAATGCCCGGACGGCGGTGTTGCTAATTCTGATTACACGGTTGAAACGTGTATGAACGATATTTTAGCATGCATCAATGGTGGGGCGTTGCCAAACGGTATCAATTCGCTGTTTAACGAAGACTTGCGCAATTCTATTGTGAATGGTATGGGTCTGTGTTTGACCCAGGTTGAACGTTGTGTCACAACTGTACGTCGGAATTGCCAATATGTGTATGAATCTTCGGCAGACGTTTGGTTGGATTTCAATGCACGCAAAGTTCAACCGGAATACTATGCGTTCGTATTGCGCCAGACGGGACTTACCCCGACCCAGGCAGAAAACACTTGCCTGTTGTTGGACCGCAACACATATGGCGTCGCATTTGACGCGGTATCTGACACAAGCAATGTGACATCTGAATACAATCAACTTGTCGGCGCATATAACAGTGCATTAAACGATTCTTTGTCCAAGGCAAACCCACTTGGTGTAGAGGTAAACAGCACAGGAATCGACGGTCAACGTGGATACTATGCACGTTGGGACGCGGAAAAAGCGCAATGCTTGTTGCGCGTCGCGGCATATAACAAAGACACTCCGATTACGAACAGTTGGTTGTTTGGGTTGGTTGGTGACGAAAGCATGGCAGAAGTGTGGCAGGCCGCCGGCTCAACATTTACTTGTAACAAAGACCTTTTTGGATTTTCGTTAATGCCAAAAACCAAAACGGTGGCGGCGACTGCGATTCCTGGTGGAACATTGCTTGGTGCCGGCATTGGCGCATTGGCGGGTCACGGCGATCGAGACTTTGATTGCGCCGACGAAGACATGCGCAAAACGCTGTTAAAGAAATTGCAAGACACGCAAAATATTGGCGCTCTGAACATGTTTATTGATAATGATTTGTCCAATGGTGATAAAACCATGAATCGCGGACAATGCACCGAAATCATTAATCTGTACGATCAATGGCAAAAAGGCCAAGAGGCAATCAAATACTGTGATTCAAACTCTTCGGATATTACGCTGTCTGTGAACACGGTCACACAACAAACGCAAACAGTATGCGGCGGAACAATAACCGACAGTTGCACAACAGAGTTGTATAATGCAGTTTGCTATAAGGATGGAGAACGAATAGCCGATTGCGAAAACCTGAGCAAGGAAGAATTTATCGCATGGGTTAAATCCATAAAAGGTGGGGAATGTCAGTTTCACCGTCTGAATAAAGACTTTCGTGATGCCAAAGATTTGTATTGTGACCACGGTGGCGATTGTGTATCAAAAGAGCAATTCCAAAAAGATCTTGATACATTGCGCGGAATATTCGGATCCATCGATATCTTGGAAGGTCAAAAATCAAATCGTCTGAAAACCACATTGATTGGTGCGGGAACTGGCGCGGCCGTTGGTGGAACCGCAACCGCAATCACGGCATTTGTTGAACGCAACAACATTAATTGCCGCGTTGCAGACGGGTTGGCCAAGGTCGGGTTTGGCAAATCTTATACGATTGACCGCCTGCGTGACTTCTATGTGAAATGGGCATTAAAGTTGCCACAAACTTTGGCACCAACATCGGTCGTCACAAACTGTGAAAATTGGGAATTAACATGCGCACTGTTTACAGATTTGGATGAATGCGAGGCAGCCCATTTCAATTATCGTCCGGGCAACCTGTCCAGCACGACCTGGATAAAACGCCCCTGCAAAACATCTGGTAGCGCATGCATTGCGGACCGAGATGTGGCGCAATCGTACGGCGTATGCCAAGTAAACCCAGACAACCCGGATACACCTGTCGAAGATTACCCAAATGTGAAAAATTGCACCGAATGGAATGATGCATGCCAGGTATATAACAACGATCCGACCAAATGCGGAACAACCAAAGTTATATACACACCTTCATCAATGCTGGTATCAACGGCGTGCAAATATCAATCACGTATAAACGAATGTCGTCCAAGTGCGGCCAAGGTAAAGCAATATATGGATCCGGCAGATTGTCCATTCAGTATAGAATAAAAAATTGATTGGTGTCCCTCTAAAAACCGTCCCATGCGGACGGTTTTTTATTTTTCCTAACACCAAAGTCTCGCCGTAGCATTGTTCATAATTACAACGCGGTGTTACGACTTGCGGTGAAGGCGGACAATTTTTTATTTTTCCCCTTTGTAATATCCCATTTTTATGATAAAATATCTATGATAGTACCAGGGAGAGTTCCATTGAAAAAGATTATTGTTATATTGGCATTTTTAATTACTGGATTTGGCGCCAACGCCGCAGGCCCGCGTGTTGGAACCGCGAACCCACGCGGTGGTCAAACATCGGACACAACGGCGACTAATGCATCACGCGGACGCAGTGCCGTGCAAACATTAACGCCGGCAACATCTACACGCCGCACACAAACGGTAACGACCGCACCGGGTCGCAGTGATTCCACATCTAATGCCGTCGTATCACGTGCCGCAAAACAAAATGTAATCAGCACCGGAACCAAGGTCACCACCGCGGCACAAAATACTGTCGTTGATGAAAAATGCTGGAACGGATTTATGGGATGTATGGATTCTTTCTGTATGCTGGACAACGTGAACGGCGGCCGTTGCATGTGCAGTGATAAAAATGCGGAATACGATTCGATTTTGGCAGAAATTCAATCACTGGACGAACAAAGTTATCAAATGGCAACGTTCGGCGTAGAACAAATTGAAATGGGCGACGCGGCCAAGGCTGTGGCGGATAAAACAGATTCTATAACAAAACGCATCGAGGCAGATTCCGCAAAATCAAACCGCAAATCTTTGGATTTATCCGCGTGGAATTTTAACGAAGTTGACTTTGATGCCGATGTAGAAGACATATTTTCGTTATCGTCTGACGGCACCGGAATTGCAAACAAGACCGGCGACGCGCTGTATCGTGCGGCGGCGAAACTTTGCAATGCGCAATTACCAGAATGTAAATCTCAATCCACAATGATGGAATTGATGTACAAACAACGTGTGCGCTCTGATTGCACGGCGTATGAAAACAGTCTGCGCCAGCAACGCACGCAAAGCGCACAAAAATTGGCAACGGCACAAAGCGCAATGCGTGAAGCCGCACTGGAACAATACCGCAATGCGAATAAATATGACCTTGGGCAATGCACCGTTCAATTCAAACAGTGTATGCAAACGACCGGCGGATGCGGCGATGATTTTACCGGATGCGTAGAATACGCAGTACGCGACAGTTTAGTAAATACAAATCAAGACGGCGTATCCAAGGCGAAGACAAAACAAATCAAAGGTTCATCATCAAAAATAGCTTTGTTGGCATCAACCTATGAAGCATTGGAATCCAAGAAAGAATTATGTATGTCTGTGACACAACAATGCGTCAACGTCCGTGACCAAGTATGGGATACGTTCTTACGCGAAGTCGCACCCCAGGTAAAATCTGCAGAATTGATTGTAGAATCGAACAAGCGCACATCTTGCATATCCACAATAGCGAACTGTTTCCAAAAAGCATGTAAGGAAAATATGGACCCGAACGACCCCGACGGTTCATACGATATGTGTTTAACGCGCCCAGAAACTTTGCGCAGTGCGTGCCGGGTTGAAATAGACCCATGCGAAGGCGCAATACCGGATATTATGGAATACGTCACCGCACGTTTGGCATCTATGCGCGTCGATTCGTGCACCAAACAGTTCAAAGAATGTTTAACATCTGAAGATCGTTGCGGTCCAGACTATACTCAATGTATCGGATTGGACACCGACACAATCGTTGATATGTGCCCGACCGATAAATTGGTCGCATGCCAATATTCAGATGACCAGTCAAATGGCACGGGCGGTATAGCCCGCAACAGAACGGAAGCACAAGTCCGGGAAAACCTTGAAAAAATCGCCACCGGCATATTCTTGAATATTGATAATAACATGCTGACCGCATGCCAACGCGCCGCCGATGCCGCAATGATAAAAGTCTGCGGCAGCACTGAAAACTGTGACGAATTAGTTGTCAATAACGGCTTGGGTTCACGAAGCCTTGAATACAAGATTTGCGAATACAAAGGTAATCCTCAAAATTTGAACATCTTGTATAGTCAGTGCCGCCCAAACATTGATATGATTACAGATGAAGAATTGGGCCGCAATGATACAACTGTAAGTGGCACCGGTCAAAATGTGACTCTTACCACTACGGCAAATAAACGAAAAGATTTGGCATCTGTCATAGATGGCAGGATTTATTGGGAAAGTGTGACAGTTGATGACGATGGAAAACTTATTAGTGCGGTGGATTATTTTAATAAATTAGGTGCTGACGCGAACAGCCAATTAACCGAAAGCCAAAAACAACGTATAACAGGTGAATTAGCCGCATTACAAACAAGTATAAATACTGCAATAGACGCAATTGAATCCGATCAAACCGTACAATACTGTATGACCGGACGTGAATTCCAGGGCATGAATAATAGAATGTTGGGTATGCGTTCTGAAAAGGATCCACGTTTTCCTAATCTTACAAAACAAATGCGGAACATAATAACCTCTTCAGCATTAGCGGCAACCAAAGAAAATTATTATGCAAAATATGATGAACTAAATCAAAAAATGCTAAAAGATTATTCAAAAATTGCGGAACGGGTCGCAGAAATAAAAGGCGAAAATAATAAAGATCTTCGTCGTGATATTGCGCGTGATTCTTGTGTCAATTTGGCCGAAAGTTCGGTATTGGCGCGTTCTGCAGAACCACCAAAAAGTGCCGGAACATACATTTTGGGTGGTAATGCACTTATGAGTGGTTTGGCATCTCCAGTTCTAGGAGCAAGAATAGCCGGAATAGTAATGTCAGCCATAATACTATCTTCGGCCAATGACGATGCAAACGGACAAACTTATACCCCAAAAACAACTGGTTTAACTGGCAGTCAGATAATGCAACAGTGGAATTATAAAGAAACAGTTATAACAACATTTGATTGGGATAATTTGATTTGCCACAAGTGTGTCCGTTCTAGCAAGTGCGAAGTTACTAAAAACCCATTAATTGGTGACAAGTATTGTAAAACATGGGGTGAAGAAAAAGAAACGTGTACGGATATACAATTTTAAAAAACGTCTGACGACAATATAATTTTTCTATCTCACCCCGCCGAAAAGCGGGGTCTTTTTGATTCACAACAACGGCATAAAAACACGCGGGGCGAATGCCCCGCGCACTAACCACTATACACTTACACTAACCACTAACACTTATTTGCCTGTGGCGCGACGTTTCACCGCAACGGCTTTCTTGGCCGGGGCGGCCTTTTTCGCCGCCGGTTCTTTTACCGCGACTTTCTTTGCCGCCGGCTTTTCGACCTTTGACACCTTGTCGGCTTTTTTCGCCTCGGTATCTATCGCCTTGGCTTCATTTGCATCCGCCGCCGCAACTTCCGGTTTTACAACCTTTTTCGCATTAACGTCACGATCGATAAATTCAATAATCGCCATCGGTGCCGCATCACCATAACGAAAACCGGCCTTTAACACACGGGTATATCCACCCGGGCGTTTGGCATAGCGCGGTCCCAAAACAGCAAACAATTTTTTCACGGTCTTATCGGAACCATTGCCCAATTCAGACGCAACAAGGCGACGATTCGCAACGGTGTCAACCTTGGCACGGGTAACCAATTTTTCTACGACACTGCGCAGATCTTTGGCCTTTGGCAAGGTTGTTTTAATTTGTTCTTTTTCAATCAAGTTTTTCGCCAGGCCAATAAACAAAGCCTTGCGTGCATTTGTGTCGCGATTAAATGTGCGACCTGCTTTCTGGTGTCTCATATCGGTTACTCCTTTATTTTGTTTCCGCCCTGCTCTTTTACGAGTGGGATTTTACCAGATTTCGTGCCCCGGGGTGCGCCCCAGCAAC